>Ga0302221_10002878_pt1 | contig 10578 bp, 2 predicted proteins | sample II_Palsa_E2_1_FD_193517 | JGI IMG/M metagenome (GOLD analysis project Ga0302221, IMG submission 193517) | Peat permafrost microbial communities from Stordalen Mire near Abisko, Sweden - II_Palsa_E2_1 | ecosystem: Environmental > Terrestrial > Soil > Palsa > Peat permafrost | place: Sweden...
GGATATCGTGTCCTGCTTCAGGGGTTAGTCACGTGGTAAAAGCATACGTGTCATGACGATGCGTCACTATATAAGGAGCTTCGTTCACGCTTTAGAGCTTAGATCTTTAAGCAGTCTACATCAATTCAACATTCCTGCCTATTTCTAAGGTGCTTCACCCCCTTTACACTATTATATAACTATTACTTTAATTTCTTCTTTATTTAAGTCAAGAATTAAAGAAGTAAAAGACTCTTTTAATAATAAGACAAATGAAGAAAAAGACAAACTCTTTTTATAAGTCATTAAAAAGAGTATAAAAGAGTTATTAAAGACTAATAAAAGTTTGAAAAAGAAATGAATATACTTTTATTTATAATCTTTACTTTTATTAATAGAATTTATTTTACTTATATATTTATTAATATTAAATGTCAATTATATAAAGTTATTGATTTCCGTTTTATTTAAAAATATACTTTTAAATATATTAAAATCACTCTTTATTAAATGACTAATTATAATAATATAAAGAGAAATATTATTAACGAAGTTATAATTATATAAATTAATATCAACGACTATTTAAAATCTAAGAACTTCTTTTATATTATATTTAAATTAATATTATATAATTTTATTATTAGACTTCTTTAAAAAAAAAAGAATGACTTTGTATTTAAAGTTTAAAAGAATTATATAATTATTTAAATTAATAAAACAGTTATTTATAATTAAATTATTATTTTTAAAAAAAAGCTCAATTACTTTATAGTCTTTATAATAGCCTTTATAATTATTATATAAAAGTATAAGAAGTTAAAAAAGTCATAAGTCTTTTTTATTAACTTAATAAATATTAATAAGGCTTTAAAAATAAAAATAAAAACCGATTTAATTAAAGTGCTTTTAAAGTATTACTTAACTTTTTTATAATTATTTAATTATATAAAGACTAAAAAGCTTCCTTTATATTAAAAAAAGACAGACTATTATATTGAATTAAAAAAGATAAATAAAAAGGAATTAAAAGTATTATAAAGATAAATATATAATATATTAAAGAATAAACTCTTAATATTATAAAAGACTTTAATAAAATACTTAAATAAAAGATTTATTTAAATTAATAATTTATTTATTATTATATTTATTCTCTTTATATAAAAGTTAAGTGACGGATTACGGTTTTATATAAATTATTAAAGCTTGAATAAGATCACTTATAAAGACTAATACCCGCTTTTATTAATATACGAAACGTTATAAAATATCGATTAAATAAAATAATATATTAAGTTTAATATTATCGTTGTCTTTTATAAAATATAAATTATTAAAAGTCAAGAATAAATAACGGCTTTTCATATAAAATATAGACTTTATAAATGACTAATAACACTTTTTGACTTAATTAATGTCTTTAACACTTTTTAAAAATATATTAATTAAACTTTATAAGACTATTTAAACGAGTTTTACTCAATATATATTAATGACGTCTTTATTTATATTAATAACTCTTTTAAGAATATTGAAAGTAAATATAAAAAGTCTTAATTAAATTATAAGATATAAAGCTTTAATTCGATATTGATAAATATGAATTTAAAGTTTAATTAATGAAATACTTTAAGTTTATCTTTAAGACTAATAAAAGTATATAAATAGACTTTGAGAAAATTAAGGCTATTATTAAATAAAAGGCTTTAAAATTAATGAAAGGGGTTTAATCTTTTATTAACTTTATAAATTTTTATTAACGATTTATTAATAAGTTTTTTAATATTATATGCTTTATTATTAATTTGATTTGAAAAAATCAGACTTTTAAATAATATATCAAAAGAACGTTATTTTAAAAAAATAATAAGAATATATTTTATCTTTATATTTATTTCTTTAAAAAGAATTTAAATATAAAATATAATTATAAGATTTATAATAAAAAGATATTAATTATTATATAATGTTTAAAAGAGTAAAATGCCGACTTTAAAAACATTAAAAGCTTTTAAATCCAGATAGATTATAAGAGTCTTAAATATTTTATAATTATATAAAAGTTGATAAAACGTCAAATATATTAATCTCTGATTTTATTTAAATATAACTTTATTATCCCTTATATTAAAAGAAAGGATAATTTAATAACTGATGTATTTTCTTATTAAGATTAAAATATATTAAGAGATATATTTGACGATTAAATTTGAAATTAAATAGTTTAACTTATAAAATTAAAATAACTTTTAAGACTTTAAAGGCTATATTTTATATTTATATAAACTATAGAATTTAATTTATATTTAAACGGAATTACTTTATTATAAGAGTTATAAGACTTAATAAAAGCTTTAAATACGTTATATAAAAGACTTTATTAAATAATTCGAATTAAAAACTAAGTCTTTTTAATTGAACTTAAAGTCAAAGTCTTTATTAATAAGTGTACTGTTTCTTAAAAAAGAGAGCTGTTATTCCGAGATAAATATTAAGTCTTAAACTTTAAAAAGCTTTATATAAAACTGATTTAAGAAATGTATAACTTTATATTAAGAAGTTATTTAAATAAAGAAGGCATAATAATATTTATAATTTGACAATTCTATTAACTTAAAATAATAAGCTATATATAAAGGTTTATATATAATTGTAATATATACTCTTAGAATAAAGTTTAAAGAGATAAATATCAAGACTTCTTTAAGCCCCTTTTTATTCCTTTATAAATTTAATAAGAAATTTCTATTTACTTTATTATTAAACTTCTTTTTAATAATAATTATATAAACTTAATAGTCATTATTAATAGATTAAATAAAAGAGTAATCTTCGAAGGACTTAAAGAGATTATTATTGAAGTAATGGCTAAGTGTTTTATTTAATACTTTTATTGATATTATAACTTTCTTAAAGTTATTGTCTCAAATTAAAGAGTATAATTCATAAGAGACATATAAACTTATATTTATTATCTTTTAAAAGTCGTATAAAGAATCTTTATCGTCTTTTATTTTAAAATAAACGGTTTTATTAAACGAATAAATTAATAAATAAAGACTTATCTTTAAGCTTTTATTAATTATATTTAAGACGATTAAGAGTTTATATTACTTATTATTTAATTGTCAATTAATAATCGAGAAGCAGTTTTTATAAAGATTAATTTATTCTTTTTTATTTATAGTTATAATATAAATATAATTTAATTTAAAGAGGAGTTATAATTATATAGAAATATTAAAAGCTTTATTTAAAAGACTATATAACGCCTTTTAATAAACTTAAGCCGCAATAGTTATAACTTAATAAATATAAAAAGAATAAGTCAATTACTTATAAAACTAAGTTATATTATATAAAATAAAAGATAAAGTTTAATTAAATCTCAAAAATATATAAATAAGTCGATTATTTAAAAAGTTAAACTATAAGAATATTAAGTTTATTATTATTAAAGTCATCAACTCTTATAATTATTAATTTAATACTCTTTTAAAAATCTATAACGTTTTTTATATAACTCTTTTATAATTTATAATAAATAATCTTTTCTTTTTATAAATAATATATAATAATCAGCCTCTTTTTTTAATTATTAAAAGAGAAGAAGAATATAAAATAAAAGAAATTTTAAATGAATAAGTAAAGAGAGTTAGTCAAAGATTATAATTCAAATACTTAATTAAATAAAATCAATAATATATCTCAATTTGAGAACTAACTTTTAATCTTAAGAATATAATTGTTTTAAATATATATAAGGCAAAAAAAGCTCATTATAACCCTTGAATTTATAAGACTGAAAAAGGAAGTCATTAATAAAAAAGACTAAAATAAGAAGCTTAAAAGTAAAAATAAGACAGACTTTAAAATAATTAACTTCTTTTAATTATAAGAATATTATATAAAGGAGTTAAATAAATTATTTTATTTTATTGTTTGATTTATAGAAATTCCTTTATATTTTAAGTTTTAATCTATAGAAATCGATTATATTCTTTTATAAATAAAAGTCAAAGTCTGATTAAAAATTAAGAAATTCATTAAAAGTCTATAAATATAACGTAAGAAGTTTAAAAAGCCATCGATAAAAACCACGATTATATAAATTAAAACTTTAATTAATATCTTTTATTCATTTTATATTATAAGTAATCATTCTTTATTTAAAACTTATAAAACTGATTATATTCAATAAAACTTTGTCAAATCACTTTATTATTAAATTATAATATAATAAAGCGCTTATTTATATTATTCTTATTAATATTATAATTTATTCTTTAATTATTTCATTGTTTTTAATACTTATTATTAATTAATTTATAAGGGTTAATATTAAATTCGCGTCTTTTACGTCGGTTAATAAAAGCTTATTCATATAAAGTCCTTATAATAGTCAATATATTCTCGCTTATACTTCTTTTATATTAAGACTATTATATTAAAAAACTACTTCTTTTTATATTATGACTATTTATAAATGATTATGATTATTGAAAGTAAGAAAAGAGAAGTAAAAGATTATATTAAGTTAAAGAAAGAAGAGTAATATTAATATTATATAAATCATGAGAATTTAATTTAAAGAGTTCATTTAAAATAAAATTGATATAAATATATATTATAAAGAATATGTCTCTTATTAAAAATAGTGAAATCCGATAAATCTCTTCTTTTAAAGATATTAAACTTAATATAAAAGACGTATTATAACAAGAAATAAAGACTATTTATAAGACTTTAAAATAAATAAGACTAAAACTTTAAAAAAGAGTATATATTATTATTATTGTCGTGAGAGAAAGAGAGTGAAGCACGAAGCAATATATATATAATAAGTAAGTCATATAACTATTACTCCTTTTCTTGTCACCTTCTTCTTTATTATAATATAATTATATTATAATTATTATTAAAGCCGGAAATAAAAAGAGAGATAAGAAGGAGTATTAATATTTATAATTAATTTAAGCTTAAAATGAAAAAGAAGATGAAAAGAGATATTAATACTTATAATAAAACTTATATATTATTATATTTCTTATTATAATTATTTAAAGAGAATAAAAGTAAGAATATAAATAATATTAAATATATTACTTTAAAGAATTTTAATAACGTTCTTAATATTAAAAGACTTATTATCCTTTTTATTAATGTTATTAAAACAGAGAATATCACTTAAGTATTATATACTTTAAAGTTAAACCTCAAGTCAAGATCTTAAAGCTTTATAAATAATTTGACAAATAATATTATATATTTCAAAACAATTATTAGTCTTTTATATATAGGCTTGAAATGACTAAGAATTAAGACTTGATATTTAAAAAGCGTAAGAAGTTAAATTAAAAAGATGATTAATATATAATAAAACTAAATAGATTAACTTAATATAATCTTTAAATTAATATGACTTATAATACTTATATTATACTTTCTTATAGTTTTAAATATAATTAGAATATATTTTAAGTCTATTAACTTTACATTTAATAACGTTTTAATTAAATATATAATTAATGAAAACAAGCTTTATTTAAATTAAAGTTAAAGTTATTTAATAATAGTTATAAAGTTCATTATTATAAGTACTTATAGTTTAAACGACGAGAGTTATCAAGATTTATTAATTATATAAATCATTTTAAAAGACATTAAGATTCTTAAACTTATATTTATCTTTAAAGTAAATGACAAATTATATATTATTTTAAGGATTATTAAGTTAATATTCAATCCTTATATAAAGGTTAAATATAATGAGAAAGTGAGCAATAAATATTAAATTAATAATAATATATTCAAAATCATTAAAATATATTTAAACTATTTAATTATAGAGAATATAATTATTAAAAATAAGACTAGGCTAATAAGACATAATGAGTTATAAAAACGTCTTTCTGAGAGTTATATAAAGTATAAAGAGTAGAAAAAGTGATATAAAAGCTTTAAAGAACTGAGATTTAATAGATTCTTAATAAAAATCAATAGAATAATAATATTATTAATAGAAGAGTATTATATGTTTTAAATTGAAGTTAAAAGAGGCTTTATAAATACAGTTACTCTTTTTAACGCTATATAATTCTATTTATTATATTAGATTAAAGCTTTAAAGATATATCTGTTTAAGAGAGAGTTATATATTTTAATGTTTCTTTATAAGTCAATATAACTATTAAGTATATCAAGAGTCTTATAACTATTTCTAACTCTATATAACTTCACCTTTGCCTTTAGACTATATTATATTCAGCCTTTGACAATCTTCTCTTTAGACTCTGTCTATTTAATAAAAGGAGAGTGATATGATGAGTTACACTCAGTATTAAGACCTGGCTTCAGAGCACAGATCTTCTCAACTAGGTCTAGTGTGACTGAAAGCTTAGCGTCATGCGAACCCCTTTTATTCTAGAGCTTCCTTCTAATCTTCTTCTCTCTTTAGATTATCCTTCTTATATATAACGGATCACTATTTACTAGTAATTGTATAGTCACCCCGTGACACCAGGCCTCCTTATAGGCTTCTCTAGCGACTACCACTCTAATATTTACAGAGGGCCTCCCAAATTTACTGCTTATAGCGTATATGCCCTGTAGTCTCCATACCCTTGACCGGGTCCTCCGTACAAGTAGGAATGTCGCTTGTACACGTGATCCAAACGCCACTTCCCTTTTGTTGGAAATGGTGCCTAAGGCTATAACTGTGTGGCGATAGAAGGAACTGGAAGGCCCTGGAAGGCCCTGGAATGATCGTTTGCCACTGGCTTACAGGGGTCTAAGGCCTATAAATACAGCGCTCCTGACCGCTGTAGATTCTGTTCTGTAGTCGAGAGTATAGTAGTCAAGTCAATATAATAACGTCTGACCTGTGGAGTCATCACAACACCCTTTTGTCAACAAAGTGAAACCAGCTGACATTTGGCTCTTATTTCTTTTTTCTGCCACGTTTGCCTGAATACTACCATCTTTGCTATAGCTTTCCCTCTATCCTGCCTTCAAAACTTAGTATATCGGATCGACTCTTCACACAAAAGCGCCAAGTTCGCCCATTTCCCACAAGATGCTATTCAGCCGTCAGGAAATCAGTGTTCGCATCGCGTCTGCACTTCTTGTGCTTCGTTTGACATCCAAGAGACTTGCTGTGCCCATATCAATGGGCTTCTTTCTGTACATCTCCAGTCTACCCATTTCAGCAGAATTGGCCAAACTTATGCGTTGGGTCGCCCTCTTATTATTGGGTTGTTGGTTCAACGCTCCACCTTTCGAGGATTTGTTCCAAGGTCGTTCTCCTCGAAGCGCCCAAATCATGCTTGACCGTCGTATCACGTGGGCTATCTATGTTGGTCTGTTGTGGGGAATGCCTACACATAATGCATTTCTGAGAAGCTTCTGTTCGATTCAATGGATATCTCGACTTGGGTCCAGCAACACATTCCTCCTCTTATACGGCTTGTTTGTCGCAGCCAGCTTTTCAAAAACAGCAAGGGCTTTCTGGACTTCGACGTTTTTCTTCTTTGAATATATCAGTGTTATCTTTCGTTTGTTTCTCCGCTCAAAGTTTTTCCGGGCTCAGAACTGGTTTCGCCGAAATCAAAATCTCGTGAAAGAGCTGGTCTGGGGCTTGGGTTTCTTCCCGGCTTTCGACTTTCGATATTTCTTTGTCTTCCTTGTCGGCCTTCTAATCCACAAAAGGTGGGGAAAAGTGAGAGAGCATCTCTACCAACACGAGCGGCCCATAAACAACGGAACCTCAACACATCCAAAATACAAATACGCGCCACTGCCAACGGGACACGTCAGACTTCTCTTGCTACATTCGAGACACCCGACTGGTCCAGTTGAATGTTCTTTGATACCAGTTCTTCTAGCACATGCTCCACATTTCGAGGCTATGTCCTATATGGTATGTCCCACAACTCATGTTGTCAATGAAAACAACTTATTTACCAGTGTCTTTGAAGTGGGGATCTGAAGAGAAAGAGTTCAACGTTCTCGTCGATGGCAAGGAAGTGCCGGTGACCGCGAATGCGTACAAACTTCTTAGGGACATGAGTTCATATCTGTTTCCACGCCTAATTTGGATTGACTCGATCTGTATAGACCAGGATGTCCGTTCTGAAAAGGGCGAGCAAGTCAGCCTCATGGGAGAGATCTACAGCAGAGCGTCACTTGTTACAGTTTGGCTCAGCACATCGGCCCCAAATCAGTCAGACGATGATGAATACATCGAAAACATACAAGCGGCCCTAGCGTTGCACTATATCAAGCAATGGAGCTCAATGGAGGCTGATTCCAGTAAAGCGTCCTGGTTTCTTAGATCCCTTACATCAGAGAAACTAAATCCTATCTGGGATGTGACCCTAAAGCTGGTGGATAATCCATATTTCGAGAGGACCTGGATCATACAGGAGATCGTTCTCGCAACACGCGTCCGGGTTTTGTATCGGACCGTGGAGATTGATTGGGAAACATTATTTGGGGGGGTTGAGTGCCTGGGCTCTACGGGGATCACGTTGTCTTCAGCTTCAGATATCGACGGGAAGTCCATCCGGTCGACTTCGCCGGCCATAAAGCTTTCACAAATCAAGCAGATACAAATTTGGCGGACGAAGAGACAGCAAGGGGAGCTGATCTCGTTTCGGGATGCTGCTTTTTATGCGAGAAGATTTAAAGCTACGAACCTTCAGGATAAAATATTCGCAATCCTTGGGCTCTGCAGCAATGTAAGTGGAGAGTCGACTGTCCCGGACTATTCGATGGGGGTGGCGGACGTGTTTCTTAATGCAACACGCCGCTTGATAAAAGAGGAGGGTATCCCACGACTTTTCTTCGCAGCTGGCATCGGCTACTTGGCAGACACAACTCCTGGTCTGGAAATTTCGCCATCTTGGGCCCCCGACTGGAGCAGGGCATTTTACTGTGTTCCCTTTTCCTATCTTCGCCCTTACCTTGATTACAGCGCCGGCGGAGACGCTCAATCAGAGGCCAATCGTCTAGATGGCACATCTCTGTTCCTCTCTGGGCATCTTTTGGACACGATTGCAGAACTCGCACCACCATTTGATTACGTAAATACACTTCAGGGAGGGAAATGGGATCCTCAACAGGATTTTCACAAAGGAGACTGGAACACGATACTCGAATCTTTCCAACTCATCCTAGAGTCTTCGTACGTGCAAACCCCATATCAATACACCGACCCACCTCAGATCGCCCAAGAGGTGTTTTGGCGATTGCTAATAGGGGACCGTACATGGACCCAGCAGCCACCAGCGCCCGCGGACATGTGCGTGCAGTTTCTAGTTTATCTTAAGATCATACGGATTATGACTGTTGCGCAAGGAACCGCAGACAATGAAGGTGATCCACGCTCCTGGGAAGAATTACTGGGGCTGTATGAGGCGTGCCAGCAATATAGGCAGTATGTTGCTTGTACATGTGCACAGCGCCGGGTGTGCGTTACGGAAAAGGGATACGTTGGTTTAGTGCCTGCGTTCTCGAGGATAGGGGATAGGGTGGCTGTTGTTCTTAGTGCGCAGGCGCCGCTCGTTGTGAGGCGTATAGAAGGTGCGAGCCAGGAGACTAAATATCAGCTTGTTGGAGAGTGCTATGTTCATGGTATCATGTATGGCGAAGCTCTTACAGCTAACAACAGCCGTGAGATTATTGAGGTGGTATGAGTTTCAGATCTCATCGAAATCAAACTTTTCTCGTCCCAATGACGGATCCACGTGGCCACGCGTCACAGACCACCTTCTATCTATCTTTCTATCTTTCTTCTATATAATACTGTCGTAAGATCCGTACAATCCGGACACCGCCACGTGACTAGGACGGTCTGTGCAGGAACACTAAAACACTACCAGATTGGTCTACTTATCCCCTTACCTATACCCTTATCTATCCTCTTCTATCACAATGCCTACTTACCGCCCACGTTACTGTGAAAGCTGTCAGACCTGTCTTCAACCTTTATTTGGTTCTATCTGTCAGCGTTGCGAGAAGAGAGAGCAGATCCCTTAGGCTGACTGGACACACGATCTGTGCTCGACCTGTAAGCATATCTGTCCGGTTTGTGACTTCCCCCTTGACCAGAATAATAATCGGACCCTCTCTTGCGCCCCTTGCCTTGCCCGGCTTCGAGACGTCTACCATGAGCGAAAAGAGGAGCCGGTTTCAAAGGAGAGACGTGTATAACACGTTATGTAGGCAAAACGGATAGTAGAGAAGGCTTTATAGGCCAGAATATAAGGGGAGAAGACAAAGAAGTGGTGGTTAGAGGAACGAGAGCAGTGGGAGCAAGGGAATAGGGGCTTTATATAGAGGGATATTCAGAGCTTTCAGAAGGGACCAGAGTACTATGAGGGCTTCTACCGGCAGTGGATAAGCTATATAGACCCATAGGAGGGCTCTACGGGTGAGTGTGAGGGCTAGAACGGTCCGTAAACAGGTAGTGAGGCCTGGGACGGTCTGCAAAGGGAGCAGGAGGACTCTATGGGTGAGAGTGAGGGCTGGAAGGGCTCAATAGACGAGGGAGAGAGCTTTACGGACCGGCAAGATGGCTGGAGGGGTTTTCTGGGT
>Ga0302221_10002885_pt1 | contig 10553 bp, 1 predicted proteins | sample II_Palsa_E2_1_FD_193517 | JGI IMG/M metagenome (GOLD analysis project Ga0302221, IMG submission 193517) | Peat permafrost microbial communities from Stordalen Mire near Abisko, Sweden - II_Palsa_E2_1 | ecosystem: Environmental > Terrestrial > Soil > Palsa > Peat permafrost | place: Sweden...
AGTCGACATTAAGAAATCGGAATTTAATGTCACTTGCACGAAGTTTTTAAGCTTTATCATTTTTACAAATAATATTAAAGTAAACTCGGAAAAGGTTACTATAATAAAGAATTAAAAGGAACCGACTATAATTAAAGGAATATAGTCCTTCTTAGGTTTTTGCAACTTTTACCGGCGGTTTATTATAAATTACAAGCGAATTGCTAAACTATTAAACGAATTAACTTGTAAAAGAACCGCATACTTGTAAATAATAAGTTGTTAATCCGCATTCGATCAATTAAAGCAAGCTATGCTTATAGCACCGATTTTACGATATTATTAGCTTAAGTTACTTATAATAGTAAAGACAAACGCCTCGAATAGGGTTATAACAAGTGTATTATTTTAGCAAGACTTGCAAAGCTAGCTATAGCACCTTATAGCTTACTTTTCTAAGACTATGCAACTAGCTTAGCTAAATTACGACATCTACGATAAGGAGATGCTTGCTATTATCCTTGCTTTAGAGGAATAGTATATTAAATTAGAAGGAATATAAACAAACGATCCCTTTTTAGTTTATTCGGATTATAAGGCACTCGAATACTTTATAACAACGAAGAAGCTATTAGCAAGACAAGCCTATTAAGCAAAGTACTTGTCCCGGTTCTATTTTAAGCTAATATACCGGGCAAAGAAGTCGAATAAACAAGCTAATGCTTTAAGCAAGAAGTATAAGGATGTAAAAGAGTAAGGCAAAGTTATAAAGGAATATAGAACTTAGATTTTGCTCCTTTAAACGAAAATCGATTTTGCAGTTATATAAGATTTACAATTAGCACTTATAAAACTTGCATAAGAATTAGAACTTACAATAGACTTTACCTTGCTATATAATAGCATTTAGCTCTTAAATAAAATCCTAATTGCTAATCGAATATCCCCCGACTTAGTAAAGCTTTATACAAAAGCAAAATTTGAATAAGAAAAGACTTAGCAATTAAAGGATAGCTTATTACTGCAATATAGAAAGCTATATATGCTAGATAGTATGCTTATAAATAAGATGCCTTTGCGGATTACAATTATTTGTGAAGCTTACGATTAACTTCTTTTTAGCTATTTAAGACGAACTAAATTATGTCATTTATTGTAGCAACGATATTATTAGCCGGATTAGAAGAAGGATATTAATCGGTATTAAGCTAATTGTTATACTTGTTAGCGTTTACATGTTTTTAAAGACAAGAAATTAGGATTTTTGCACTTGTTACTTGTATTAGACTATCTTTAGTAGCATATTATAATCGACTTTAAGAAATGCCTTAAGAGTAAAGCTAGCTATAATATAATAGCTATATTCGTGGATAAGCTAAGAAAACGTTTAATTACAATATTTGTACAAGACACGATTATAGCACGGGAACTAGCTTTATTATTCTTATTGCACGTGGTACGGCATATTAGCATTTTAGAGACGATTATATCCGATCGGGGCCCCTAATTTATATTAGACTTTTAGAACGAGTTTTGTAAACGGATTAAAGTAAAGCTTAAGTTATCGACCGCAAATTACCCGCAAATAAATGGACAAACGGAAATCGTGAACTAATACTTCGATTAGCGATTGCGCCCTTATATTAATTATTATCAAGATAACTAGGATAAATGGGTGTCTATTGTAAATTATTAATAAGCTTCCCTTTAGCATAAAACTACAAGTTAATCCCTATTCCTCACTAAAAAGGGCTATAAACCGCGTACGTCGTTTGATTAGGATACGCCTATTAAATTGAAGACTAGTACACTTGAAGAAAAACTAAATCGCATAAAGGCTAAGGCTTTAATAAACCGTTTATATGAATCCTAAAGCATTATATAAGGAAATATGACTCGATTATAGGAACGATATGCAAAATAGGCAAATAAGCATCGCTATATAATCGATTTCAGAGTAAGTGATAAAGTTTAAGTTATAGTAAAGCATTAGAAGAACGATCGACCGAGCTATAAATTAGCATAGCAAATAGACGGCTTATATAAGATTTTAGAGCAAATCGGTTATTCCTTTAAGCTTAAGTTACCGGAATCGATTAAGGTGCACTCGGTGTTTTATGCAAAGAAATTACGGAAAGATCCGAATAACTTACTACTTAGCTAGACTAATCCGGAATACGACCCGATAGAAGTGTAAGAAGGCGAGGAAGAGGAGTACGAGGTATAAGAGATACTAGCAATGAAGCTTCTTCGTGGTAAACTGTAGTACCGGGTATAATAAAAGGGATAGGATCTTAATCTTAATTGGTATCTTGCTTCTTTATTAAGTAATAGCCCTATTGCTTTGCAAGAATTCTATTATGCGTACCCTAATCGACCGGGCCCTCTAAGGAACTTAGCTTACTAGCTAAAATGCGCATAGAAGGATAAGTTCCTTAAAGCTAAAGAGGATGATGATTTAGAGGAGTTGTTAAGGAATTAAGTTAAGGAATTAAGTTAAGGAACTTTAGGAATTTGGGTTTCGAGCCTAGAAACTTAGGCTACTGTGGGAGAGGGAATTCCCCCTCTAGGGGCGGCTTGACAAATGAGGCATTCACGTTATGTGACTCGGCAAAAGAAAAGGAATTGTAGCTGTTTCGAGGACAAATTAGGAGGAAACTACGAAATCGATTGTACGATTACGGAATACAAAGCTCGAGGACGAGCTTTCTCGAAAGGGGGGGGTAATGTTACGGTTCTGGCATTCTATTCCATGTCACGTGGTCACGTGCACTAGCGCGGCTAGCATAGGCGGTGTAAAGCGGCAGAACTCGAGTATTTGTACAAACCGATCCTTTGTAAATAACCTCTTCTTTCCTTAGCTTTGAATAGTCGTAATTGGGACCATTTAACCAATGCTCTTTCCGGGCTATGAATCTGGCGCTCGTGACACTTGTCTTTATTTATTTTAATCCCTTTAAAAAGATTTGTATAAAAACTAATGCATTTAAGTTTGCTATTGCTAGCTATCTCTTTTAACAAGTTAATATAAATGCTAAAATATATAAGTATTAGCATTTTATAGTATTTTAGTCTTGGAAACTATTTAGTGCTAAATGAAATTATTAGACTTATAATTTTAAGTTATTAGTAATTGTAGAAGCTTTTAAGTAATAAAGATATTACTTTAAAGGTTTTAAGTATATAATTAAGGTTTTAACTAACTATAATAACTTTAAATACTTTATAAAAATAAAGTATTTAAAGAGCTGCCAAGTATAGTAAGTAATATACTTTGCTATTTATAATTTTAAGATTATTTACTAGAAAGGTGCTTTAAATGCTGCTAATAAGCTTAGTAGATATTTTAACTATTAAAAGGGACTTGCTAATATAACTTAGCTTTTTACCTTTTAAAATAAACTTAAAAAAAGCTTTATTATTACAATTTAAGGTTTAATAATCCCTAAAAAGTCTACTTTTAATAAAAATATATTATTTCTTGTAATTGCTGCTATTATATAAAGAGATTTGCCACAAATTAAGCAAATAAATTATTTTATAAATCCTTTAATTTAGAAAGAAGGTATAAAAAAGCACTTTACAAGTTTTGCTATTATAATTACAATAGTAAAGCTATTTATAGCAAATTTATTTGATAAAACTTATAACTTTATATCTTTTTCTCGAGTTATAAAATTAAGTAATTACAAGTATTTAATTTTATATTTATAAATATATATTATTATTAAAAGGGCAATAGCATTAGCCTTTCTTATAAAGCCCCTTTTAGATTTTATTAAAGTAGCTTAATAGAATAATAAACAATGCAAGTTTATTATTGCTAAAAGGCTTAGCAAATATAATATAAATAAAGAAGTTATATAAATAATAAATAACTTAAAGCTATTTTAGTAATATAAAAGAATTTATATTCCTAATAACTTTGCTTTATATACAAAAGTTGCAAAACTTTATTATAATAACCTTTTAATAAGCTATTATAAATTTGATAAGACTTTAAACTCCTTTATAAAACTTACTATTAAAAATAAATAAATAATATTATATATATTTATTATAAGGAATGCAATATTTGCTAGAAAGTTAAAATTAAAAAGCATATGCTATATAGTTTAATTGGTAGTTTATTATAGTTATTAAAGCTTTAAAGCAAGATTTTTATAAATTTTATTATTAAGCTATTAATATGCAAAAACTTTATTAGTAGTCTTGCTTTTAATGCTATTTTAGTAATAATTAATTAATACTTAAAGATAGCTAAATATATTATATATTATAAAACTATTAACTTTTTAAAGCTTGCTAAGATTTTATAAAAATAAGTCTTTTTAATTTTTAGTATATTTAATAAAATAGTTTCTAATAAAAGAATAATATTTATTAGCAAATTTTAGTTTATATTTTGCTTTTATATGCTTTGCAAGTAGCATTGAAGTATTGCCTTTTATCTTTAAATTAATAAATAAATAAAATGCTAAAACTAAGCTTTAGAATATTATTTAAAAGCTTATTGCAATGCAAATAAAAATAACTAGTATAATAAGTTATCTTTATAAAATTTGCATATAATAGCTTAAAATATTAAATTTTGCAAAATATACTATTATATATATATTATAATTATTATTTCTAATTATTATAAAATTTTGAAAGCAAGATTTAAGAGGAGATGCTAGCTATATGCAAGAGGCTTAAAGTTTTATATAAAAAGTAGAAAAAGCCTTAAAAACATTAATATTAAGCGCAAAATAACTAAGAAAGCTATTATAATAAATATTAATTAAATAAATACTTTTCTTTAAAAGACTAAGTAATATTATTAACAAAAAATATTAAGCTAAAGGCAAAGAAGCTTGCTTTAAAGTATATAAAACCTTTTAAGATCTTATAATGCATTAAAGAATTAATATTTAAATTAAAGCTATTAATATTATATAATTGTTTTTATTTAATATTTTATATTTCCCTTCTTAAAAAGTATATAGCTAAAAAGGGTTAAAAACCTTACTTATACCCCTTTAAAGAGCTTTTAAAACTATTAAACAATAATAAAAAGCAAAAATAAAACGTTAAAGCTATTATTAATTATTAAAATAGCAATAAAAATTAAAAGTATTTAATTAAATAAAAGCATTAGCTTAATAATGATAATATTTGGTTATTAGCTTACTTTAAGCTTTAAAACTTTAAGAAACTCTTAGAATTATATAACAAAAACTATAAATTAGACTTGGCATTAGCTAAATTACCTTTTAAAAAGCAACTAAAAAAAAGGGTCTTAATATAAGATGCTCTTTTTTTTTGTTTTTTACACAAATGGTTTTTTTAAAGTTTTATTAAAGCTTATTAAATTAAATGCTAAACTTAAAAGCTATTTAAAATAAAGGATAAAGTATAATAAAAGTTTATTATATATAATCTTATTACAAGTATTTTAGTATAATTATATAGTATTTAAAGCTTAAAACTAAATGCTTAAAAACTTCAAAACAATACCTTTAATTAAGATAATATAAAAATAAAATAGCAATAAATATATTTAAGCACTTGCTTATCTTTGTTAAAAGCAAGCATATATTAAAAGAAGTTATTTTTTAGACTTTTATAAAGGGTTTTAATAAACTTATTATAATTATATATACCTTTTAAAAGAGCTAAATATTTGAAGTTAGCTCTTTTATTGCTAGAAGCACTTATAACAAAATTGTCCTTTTAAGTAATAATAATACTAATAGTTAACTTTATACTTTAAATATATATATTTTAGTATTTTTAAACTAAAATTAGTATTATTTTTTAAAAGATTAAAAAAACTTACTTGTAAGGCCTTTTAAAAGTCTTTATCTTTTAAATTTTTAATATATAAAAAAGAATTTGTTAATTTTATCTTTTGCTAAAAGTATTTAAAGTTTTAAATATTATTAAAAGCATTATAATTAAATTTTATAATTTAAAAATTATAGTTATTCTCCTTTTTAGCTAAAGACTTTTAATTAAAGTAATTTTAAAGCTATATAATAAAGATAATAATAATATCTTCTTAAGTATAATAAGCCTTATAAAGGTAGCTAAGAATTTAAAAGTATATATTAGTTTTATTTATATACTAGTATATAAAATATAATTTAAGTTAAGAATATTAAGCTTACTTTCTTGCAACTTGTTTTACCCTTATTATAATAGTTATAGTTTTTCTTTTTAAGTAAAGTAAAATATTTAATTTTAAAATTAATAATTATTTATTTAAAGCATTTGAGGCAGCAACTTAATTATGGCTAAAAGTTAATAAAGTTAGCCTTGCGCTTTTTGGGAGATGCTATAATAAACTAAAAACCCGAAGTAGATATAATAATATAAAGGTAAAGCTTTTAATAAATCAAATAATTGTGCAAATAAGTTAAAAAAGAATAATAAAATATAAGGCAAATGTTATTATTTAATATTATTTTTAGAAGAAGTAAAAGCACTAAATAAAAGCTTTTATATTAGGCTTAAAATGCTTAAAAGAATGCAATTAACTACTTTAAATTTGACACTAATCTATTTTTAAAAGCAACTAATATACTTATCCTTTAAGTGCTTACTTTTTAAAAGCTTATTTGTTACTTCTTATATAATTTAATAGCTATATACTTAATACAAATATCAATTCTTGCTTGCTTTTAAAAATATATATTATATTTTTAAAGATTTAAAATTAATATACAAAAAAGCAATAAGCTAAGCTATTTCTTTTGCTATTTTTTAGTTTTTTAGATTAACTAATTTTATACTTGCATAGCTTAATGCTATATAAGTTTTAACTAATTATATTATATATTATATATCATTTATTTATAGCAATTATACAATGCTTATATTATATTATTACTCTTTTTAACAAAACTTATTACAAAAACTCAAATTAGATAATTTTAAAGATAAGATCTTAAAAAGGAATATACTTGTAATATATAAGAAGTTAGCTATATATATAAGGCTAATAATGCTAAAGATTAAGTGACTTGTAAGCACTAGAACTCTTAAAGCAACATTTAATTTGCAATAGAGGAATATTTGACTTATATTACATCTTTATAAGCTATAAGCTTTAAAGATATTTACTTGCATTTAATAGAGGGGCAAATATTAGTTCTATACTAAATATACTCTTTAGAATCCACTAAATTGTTCACATTGCCTTATTGCCTACTAACAACATCCTCACATTATATTTCTTAGAAATAAGTTATACTTTAAGTACAAACAAGAAGGATTAGAGGTCCTTACTAGAGATAATAAAGAATATCTGGCAATATTAGATAGTGATAAGGTAAAAAACAAGTGATAGTTGTTTTTTCTTGCTTAGGGACAAGCAATAAATATAGAAGGGACAAGTGCAGTGGGGCGCTAAGGAGACTACTAAATTCTGTCGATTTTGGAGGGTTTTAGAGGTTCTTAGTTAGTGCTACATGTGACTAGAATAGAGGTATAATTGCTAGGTTTTTATAGCTAGATATTCATTATTTTTAATTATCTATATATACTATTTTACATCACTTAATACTTGTATATTCCTTGCTTGTTTTTGTGTTCTTGCTTTTGCTTTATAATTATACTTGGTTCTTGCATGCTTTAGTTCTTTCCTTTCTTTTATTATTGCTTTATATTTACATATTGTCACGAGCGCCAGCTTCAGGGCCTAGAAAGGAAGGCAAAAGTAGAAGGGTCTCAATTACGACTATACAAAGCTAAGGAAGGAAGAAGGAAGCATAAAGCTATCGCATGCTTAAATATCCTAGATTGACCAACCTAGCCTAATCGGGAATGGCGCTGCACGTGCCAGCGCAGAACCGTAACACATATGTGTTTACTTGTAGCTTGTTTGTTGGTATCCGAGAGACGTTCTTGTAGGGCCTTTTCTTCTAGCTGAGGTTCGCCCTCCTACACTAGGAGGATATAATAAGGTCTTTTAAGAAAATGAAAACTTGAAATAGTAATACGCGGAAGTCGATATTGCAAAGAGCTAATAGTAAGGTTAGTCTAATTCTATATTAAGAGGCTAAATGCTAAAGCTAATCTTTAATAATATAATAGGTCAAGGCTTTAAGCAAGGCAGCTATAGCTAACTAAGAAGGTGAAGCTAATTATCTAGAAGATTTAGCATTACCTTACGCACTAAGGAACGCGGTCTGGGTTAATTATAATAGACTTTAAGCTTATATATTAGAATCTATGAAAAATTATAAGAGTAAAAGGAAGTAGTCCTCATATAGAGTGAGTACACATGGAATTATAATGTTTCGGTCCTATTTCCACACATTCCTTTACGTTAATGCAAGTTACTTAAGGTTATTCTAACATAAATACATGTTCATTTAAGCATAGTTTCTACTTATAAAACAATGCTAACAAGTGGCATATTCAAGACATTAGACATTGCTAGAATTAACTAGGTAAGTGAACTACTATAGATGACATGCTAAGTTTACGAAAACAAACTAGCTATAGTATCGATCAATTTTTAGGCCCTAGAAGTGGGCAAGTATTTGAGGCCAATCTGTGAGTATCATGAATCAATTTCTCTTTCTTGAGCGTCGCATGGGGTTAGTAATCTCGCCGCTCTTGCTCAAGCGCTAATCACCCTCGGCTCAGTCAACTCCCTTAAGTAACCTGAGTAACCTGAGTAAACGAAACCAATTCCTTAAAGGAAACAGGTAATTCCTAACGAGAAACTCGATATGAGTACATTCCTCTTCCGTATTTGACCTAAGCCGTTGCTGGTTTAACCTGAGCTAGTCTGAGCAACTGAGTCTAAGGAGGTAAGCCCCAGCATGAGTGATTTCGTTTTCCCGAATGCAGTTGCAATTCTGTGGGGATCTACAGCTACATGTGCAGGCAAAGTTGCAATTTCAACCCCAACTTAATTTTTCTTTTAGCAGAGGTCAGCAACAAAGTCCAATTAATCACCCTTGATCGGCCTGCGTCTCCGGATAGCTTGCTGGAAATGCCATATCTGCTGGGCTATGCCTAGCGCGTTAGTGAAATAAGATAGGGCACAAAAACGAGGTTTCTCGCAACAGCCTTCGCAAGCAGACGATCTGCCTGGACGAGTCAGCAAGCTGCGGCTCAGTTCTCACAAGGCATCTTACATGGCTACGAGTAGTGGCCTTGCTTGCATGATCATCCATCAACTACTCCACTCTTGAATAATGGTGCATCGTTGGTCTTGTACCATTGGCTGGACAGTAATGGCGAAGCCCAACCCACACGTTCCAGATGCGATCCCATTCGCTCTGCCATCCCACCCCCATTCTATTCTTATCATTATGTGCATGGGGTACGGCACGATTTTGCGACCCAAAACATCAAAACACTAAAAAAGCTAAAAAGCGAAATGCTAATTTGCTAAAGTACCTCTAATTTGGCGCGCAACCACACCAAAAATCAATATACAGCTACAAACCAGATTTCTAGCTAAATTTGGAGTCCTTTTCATGACAAAATTGAGGCTTTTAAATTGTATCCTATCTAGCTCTCAGAGAAGGGGGTCTATAGGGGGCCTCAAACGCCACATTGCCCTATACGCACGCGAAAGTGCTTCTCGTTGCTCTACTAGCAAGTCACGACGTTGCATATAACTTTAATTGCGCCCGAAAAGAAATCACCTCTTAAAGCTAGATAAGATATATAAGGAAGAGAGTTGCAAGAGGGTAATTTTTTGCTTTATTGCTAGCTACTCTAGCTTAGCGCTAATCTAAGTTAAGCTAAGATTCTCGCTAAAATTGGCCTATAATTTTTGCGCTTTTAGCACATGCACTTCTAGTGTTAAGCTAAAGTAAGCTAGCAATAAAGTAAATTTTTTTACCCTCTTCAAACTCTCTTCCTTACTTAATTGTTTAAGTAAGTAGTTTTGCTATATACCATTTTTCGGGCTCTAATTGCGTTATATAGAAAGTTAGAAAGTATAATAAATGCTAATTTCTAGAGGAACATTGATTTTTGGTGTGGTTGCATGCCAAATTAGACATACTTTAGCAAATTGGCATTTTGCTTTTTGGCTTTTTAAGTATTTTGATATTTTGGGTCGCAAAATCGTGCCGTAATGGGGGCTCATTCCCAACTACTAAGCCTCCACAAGATAGCCCCCAAAATTCAAAATGGCCCCCAAGAGTTCTAATCGAGCTGGTGGGTGGCGGATTGCCTCGCACATTAGGCATATGAGCGGTGCCCGATCAAAATTGGCACCTTATAAGATCGCCATGTTCTATCGCAAATTTGCTGCTTCAAGCTACCCTCAACTTCAAGATGTCTAATACTTCCTTTTTATCGTCTCTTTCTTTCTTTAACGATGAATACCGCGGAGTCAGTAAAAGCGAACCCGAAAGTACAGAGGAAAGCGGGCTCCGAACATCAAGTAATAGAATCTCGAGAAAACCTTCAAACCACAATGCGCCAAGGACAAAGCTGTCCTCCGGGACAAATGATGATGATGATGATGATGGTAAATCCCATTTCTGGAATATATACCTGTGGTTCGGAACTTAACGAAGATCGCAGAAAACCTCCTTCCTCGCTCTCCGACCGCATAC
>Ga0302221_10002887_pt1 | contig 10547 bp, 1 predicted proteins | sample II_Palsa_E2_1_FD_193517 | JGI IMG/M metagenome (GOLD analysis project Ga0302221, IMG submission 193517) | Peat permafrost microbial communities from Stordalen Mire near Abisko, Sweden - II_Palsa_E2_1 | ecosystem: Environmental > Terrestrial > Soil > Palsa > Peat permafrost | place: Sweden...
AGTTTATATGATAAGAAAACTGGTTTTTAATCTATTTTACGGCTAGTAACTCATTGACTTTTCACTCGTAATAGTCCGTAATTTATATTAAATACTTTAACTCGTTTATTTGACTTAATAACGGGTTATTCTTGTCTTTACGGAATAAGTTTAACGCGAATACTAAGTGGATTTTCAATAAGATAAGTAGCTTTACTTTAAAAGAGTTTCTTTCTTTAAAAATAATTAAATATAATTTAATTATTTAATAGTTTAATTTCTTATTAAAGCGGTCTGTTTTTTAATTACAGATAGAAATATAAACTAAGTTATTAACTATAAAGTCTACTTCTTTATAATATCGGTTTATATCTTATTGTTTTTTAATTTGAGCCTTTTATAAAAAGCTTTTAATTATAGTTTAAATATTATATATACGGGTTATAAAAGCTTTTACGTCAACGACATTTACTTCTTCGCGGACTATTATTAGTTTTTATAAACGGTCTTAATCATAAGATATTAAAGAAGTATATCTGTAATTAAATCAAAAAGAGATATTTTCAAGCTCTTATAAAATAGTATAAATTAAGCGTAATTTATAAAAAGAATCAGTTCTGATAAATTATTTTAATAATAATTAATAAACGGGCGTAATCGTTAGTTTATATATTGATTTATAATTTCTGTTTAATTATTAATTTACGAGTAAAAGACTGTCGATAATTTAAGTTTGACTTTAAAGATATATATAAACTCTATTTAAAACTATAATATAAACTGCGGTTTATAGTCCGAAACTATAGTTTATAAAGCGTTATAATAACGATATATATATTAAATATATATTTCGGTTATATTATAAGCCGTAACGATTTTAAAATAAGAAATAAAAATTACTTATTTATTCAGTCTATTAATCACAACTTATAATATATTATAATTATATTTATCTTTAAAAAAAGACTTATAATTTATAGAAATATATTATTAAAGCCGTTTAAAGATTAATAACGGGTATAAGAATTCAAAGATATAATCGTAAAAGATTATAAAGCGCTAATAAGCTTTATAAGCGTCGACGTATTAATTAACGTCTTTAAAGAGTCTTTATTAATAATATTTATAAACGAGTAAAACGGTAGTTTTATTTTTTCTCAGATAAACGACGGACATTTAAATATAAGCCTTATATATTAACTTTGTTTATAAATAGTCTATATTGAATATTACGAGCTTGTCTTTTTATAATAAAAGCCCGTTAAATAACTTCTAGTTTTATTCTCTTCGTTCGACCGTTTTATAGTCTGTTTTTAAAAGAGGGCTATAACGATTAATAAATAAAAACTAGTTTATTAAATCGAAAGAGAAAGAAATATCGCTTTTTATATTAAGTATAAAAAGAGCTGGCTTGATTAACGTTAAAGTCAATAAATTAATAAAGAGTTTAACGAGTATTTATAAGTCAAGTTAATCGTATAAAAGTAAAGTTTAAAAGCGATGATTTTTCTTAACTTCGTTTTAAGTTATAACTTTATCGTCTCGATATATAAATACGTTTATTTTCTTGTTTTATTTCTTAAAACAATATATGATTATAAAGAAGAATTTTAATAATACTTTAATTTAATAAGTTTAATATTGATTTAATTATTTAATTATTATAAAGTATTTTAACGCTTTATAATCTGTAAATATTTAAACTCTTTAATTTATATATATTAAATTAACCTTTTATTAAAATAAGGATTTGACTATAATTAATATCTCTTTATTATATATTTAATAATTAAGTTTTATAAAGTTTATAGTCTTAAAAAAATAGTTTATTAAATATTACGGTTCGTTTATTACAGTTTATTAAAAAAGAATATTAATTATAATTTTATTAAAAGCGTCCGTTTCTATTATAGTCTTTAGTTTTAAATAATAATATTAAAATATTAAAGTAAAAGTAAAAGTAATATATAGTTTTTCGAATAATTCTCGATATATTATATCGAAATTAAAAAGAACTTTTTTATTTATAAGCCGAGTTAATAAACGTGTAATCCGTTTATAATCTTGAATAAAACGTTGATAAAAGTTATAAAAGATTAATTAAAATTATATTCTTCGTATAATAATAAAGTAACTTTAAGAATTAATAATAAAGATCTTTTTTAAATCGATTTCAATACTTTTAATATTAATAATAAAGTTTAAATACTTAATATAAGTAATATAAAACTCAGACTTTTTAATATCAGTTTATAAACTTATTTTATAAAGCCGTAAAAAGACTTTTATAACGTATTCTTAATATTTTAACCCGTTATTAAAATAAATAAAGATATTATTAAAATATATCGTATAAAAGTCGTTTAAATAGTCGAAGAGTATTGTATTTATATATCGTTAATACGCTGTTAGTCCGTTAAGAGTTTGAAAAGTAAAACTTTATATTTATATAATTTATAATAAGTTTAGAAAATTATAAATTCTTTAAAATTAAAGTGTATTTATAATTAATAAAAGGCTTAATAAATGTTTAATTTAATAAATATTTTAACTTTAAAAATACGGACTAAAGTCTCGTTAATAAAAAGTAATAAATATTAGTCTTTTTTAATAAATTAATTTAATTTATAGTAATTAATATAAAAGCGTAATAACTCGTTAAGTTTCTTAATAAAGAAAATTAAAAAGACAAAGAGAGTTAAATTAAAAATAATAAAACCTTTGTTTAAATTCTCGAATAAATATTCTTTAATAATTAATAATTCTTTTATAATTTAATAATAGAAAAAATTATAGTTTAAAGTATTTTCAGACGTTAATTTAATTTTATAATTTATTTATAAACGTAAAAAAAGTAATTCGTTTAAAGCTTATTTAAAAAAGACGTTTATAAGTTATTTATAACGGTTTGAAAAGTTGTGATACGGTTGCACTGTTACCCTGGTGAGCCTCCATTTAGAGCCGCATCACGTGACTCAGGATCGACAGGAAGATCAGCATTCCTTGGTCAGGGTATGTCGTCAATATGATATCAGCATTACGACGCACGTAGATCTGTATGACGAACGATGACGGAATCACTCTTATAACATAGCTGTATTAAACCTCACTAATCCTCTGTCTTCAAGGGACAGAGATTAGTTCTGTACTAATACATACTATACCTTTGATATATTACTGAAGTGCCTCTGCTATTGTACTGAATTGCCTACTATTCTACAACCCTTCACACCCTCACTTCAATTAAAGCATTGTTTATAAGAGGGTTCGGGTATTAAATAACCTCATTTCGTCCGCTTAAAAGAATACATTACGGTCCGAAATGCCTTGAGAGACTAAGTTATAATACTTGTTCAGTATTCAATCCGAGAGTAAGATGACACGGCATTTAACCCCACCGACTATAATGCTTAAGTATATAATATTAAGCAATTTTTAATAGTTATACTTCAGTTATTATTTTCAAAATAAGCATAATTTATATCTCATTTACTGAATTTTAATTAAACATCACTTATATAATAAACGTTCAATAAGACTTATTAAATCGCTTTTAATAAAACGAGATTATTAAATCTGATAAAGTGATCGAAGATCTTATATATTTATTTAAACAATTTATCTCTGCCGTCACTTTAAATACTTTAAAGAATATTTAACTTTTATTAAAAATGAGTCGAAGGCTATTACTCTGTTTATATAAGAAAAGTTAATTGATTATTATAATTCTCAATATTTATACGGGATCTATATTTAAAGACACCGTCCGTTACTTAATTTCTCGTTTAAGAAATCCTTAAATATTTTAAAAACGACTTTAAACTTAAAGTTTAAAGTTTTAAAGAATATAAACTAGACAATTATAAAAGACTATCGAAAAGGAAGAAGTAATCAGACTTTATTTATCGGCTTTTAAAGTCCTTTAAAATATAAATAGATATTTATAAAGACGGAATTAAAGATTTATATAAAGCTTCCGGTGACAGCTCGTTAATTAAAGACGACTCGGTTATATATTAATCCGGTTATAACGACATGATTATCAATTAAAGCAACGCTAGTCTTATAATAAAGAAACCTCTTCTAGAATAAAAGCGAGACATTTTAAAGATCATTACTGAGCAAGTTCTTTAAAAAGGAATATAAGGCCAGTCTTCGTCTATAAATAATAAGTCAGCGTTATATTAATTAAAGACTATATATAATAATAATAGCGTCAAGAGGAATTCTATTTATAGACAACTATTAATAACCCTCGATAAATCGACCGAAGATAGTCAAATTATAGTCTATCTTCTCTTATTAAATAAGACAGAATAACGAAAGACAGTTTTATTAAAAATTGACGGAAAAGCATTAAACGATCAAGTTATATTTACCCCTTTTTTATTATATAAAACAGAACTTTAAGAGACTACTTTACTAAGTCTTACTCTATTTATACCCATATAATAAATCGGCAATAAATTCTAATTACTTTTATTTAATAATCAAACCGTTATATTATATACGGCTTTATTTACGCTTATAAAATACGAAGAAATTCTATTACTTTTAATCGAAGATGACCGAACTCGCTCTTCATTAAATAAAACAGAAATAATCTTAGTAAAACAGTAATAAGCGAGTTTATATAATATTACTTTTATATAAACGTAATAAGTCGACGGAGAATAACCGTTTTTAACTTAAGATAATTAAACTTTATTATCCCCTTCTTTATTAAAAGAGACACTTATATTAATCGATATAGTCGCTAAAGCAGTCTATATCATTTATGAAATAAGTAAACGCTAAGAAGTATTAATTAAAGTCTATTTAAAAATCCTTAATACGTTACGACTTAACTTTAATAAAACACCGGTTATAATTATTATAATAGAACCGCCGGGTTTTATATAAATCATAAACACTTTAATAACTTAGTCAGCCTTTATATAATTCAATATATTAAAAACAGGCCATACTCGTTTTAAAGAAGCAACTATCTTTAATATAATAAAGTGGATAAACGCCTTAAAATAATATAACGTCGAGCTCGAAAAAGCTTAAACGGCGCCGCCTTTTACGAAACGAAAGACGCTTAGAAAACGTTTAATTATTATAATTTTAAACAAATATCTAAAAGAAGCTCGCGATATTATAACTATAAAGAGTCTAGAAAAACTCGCGTTAAAAAGCAATAAAGATCGTCTTTCGTCATTAAATTCGACCGGAATTTAAAAGAGGATTTTTAATATAAAGAGAAAAAGGCTTTATAATATTTTTTATAAAAGACGAACATTATATAAACTGATTTAAATAACCCGTCTAAAGATTTTATTTGATCTAGATATATAATACGTCTTATAATATATATATTATAATAATTACTGACTTTGAGTATTTCATTAAAAACTATACGAAAGCGATTAAAGAGGATATCGATAAAGCAATTACACCGTTTTAAAAAGATCCGTAAAAGATAGAATTACTCTTTATCCTCGACGAATAAATAGAGCTATTGACTGAAAAAAAGCGGCCGGACTTCTTTCGTCTTTTTAATTCACTTAAATCACATTCCATCATATTATTAAAAGAAGTCTTAAGCTTATAAACTGAGTACGGTCGAAAGAGAGTAAGCTAATACTTTAGTTTAAGTTTTGAATATATATATTAACGTAATATATTTGAAAAACAAGAACCGATATTATAAAACTATTTAAATACCGCCGTCGACCGAGTTATTAAAAGAATCGGCTATATTCTCGGTAAGCACACGCTTAATAATGATAATTCTATTATAATAAATAATATAGTCGAACTTTTATATAACGTATTTGACAAGCTCCGTTTTAAAGAATAATTCAATTTTTACGACATTACAGCCGTTTTAAAAATGACTGATAAACTAGTATTTATAAGACTCGGTCTCAGCGTCCCACTTTATAAGAAAGATATAAACAACGACGTCACGTATTTTTCAAACTTTTTACATCGTTAAAGAAAAAAGATTAACGACTATAAAAGCGAAGATAAAAGCGATCTCGAAAAGCTATAAGTATATATTTGTTTATTAAATATTAATACCGACTATTTTATACTACTCGAAATTAATAAATTAATAAAGATGATATATCACTATGATTCGATGATAAGCTATAATATTATTCACTATAAAATAAAGTTTACTCCGATAAAACGGATAATAAAAGTAAATAAAGATTTAAAGAGACTATTTAAATAACAACGCTAATTTATTATAAAAGGAATTCAAGTACTTAAGTTTTAAATATATCGAAGTAATAAGTATATTAATTCTAAAACACTATTATATATTAATTTAACGGCTAGTTTACTTTTTAATAAATAGACGGACGGAGTTATAACTTAATAATTATACGCAATATTAAACGGCGAATGATTAAACTTCTAATTGACAATTAAAGCGATAAAATAAATCTAAATTAAGTAATTAAAGAGATAGTCGGAGATTGTTAAACATTTCTTAAAGGCAACGCTCTTCAATTAAGTCCTTTTTTTAAGAAACGTAAAAAGATAATTAAAGGCCTTTAAGATTATATTCTTGAGTTAAGTCGTAGTTTTAAAAGACTTATAAGATAATCGAAGGTTCTTAAAGTTTTAAATCGTCTAATTATAAGAGTCAGAGTTAATATTTATAAGTGATAATATTATGAGATTAATAAATATATAGTTCGATCTTTAAATAGATTTCTCATAAAACTATACTTTTAAAAAAGTCGCTTTAAACTTCTTTTATTTAGTTTATAAATCACTTCGAAAAGACGTGGAATCACGTATAAGTTTTACTCTATTATAATTATCATTATAAAGCCGATAAAATTAATCTTAATCCGTTTACATTTCACTTTAACTTTATTTATATCTTAAACATCAATCTTATTACTTATTACACTTATTTTCGTCTTTTATAAACTTACGATATAAGGCGAGACGGAATTAAAAGCCCGTTTAAAACCCGGAATATATATTTATATTTATTTAATGTCTTATAAAAGATTCAAATAAAAGGTTTAATAATTAAAGATTTAAAACAGTCTTACTTTTGACATAAATAGTTATTTAATTTAATTATTTAACCGCAGTATTTATTATCTCTATCATTATTAAAACGTCCGCCCTCAGTCTTATCTACGTTTAAACTTATATAAGAATAATAATATTATTATTAAAAGCGTAAGTAAAGGATTGGCGTAAATAAGCCCCGCCGTTCGTTGAAATAAAAGCCGTAGTAATAAATATAAAGTACTTTTATCTGAGTATAAACTATTGAAAATAATTAAAGTCCTTATATCAAACATCGTTAAAAAGACAGAGAATATATTATTAAAAGATATAAAAAAGAGATATTATTTTAAAAGCTATAATGGCTATTATCGTGAACCTCCGACTTACGACGAAATACTTTTTAAACGCTTAAAAGTAATGAAAAAGAAAGTTAGTATTTGTTTTAATTATATACGAAGTGATAATAAGTAACGAAGATAGAAAAAGCAAGTAAAAAAGCGAATAGCCGTATTAAAAAGAGATCTGATCGTCGTATTAAGAAAAGAATCACGAAGCAGTCTTAATACGTCCTCTGCTTTAGTTTATTCGATAAGTATTAATATTTAAACAGAAAACCCAATTATAATTAATAATAATAAAGATGGGTCAATAAAGGGGTTTAATAGCGTCCCGATTTCTTACTCGTTAAAGCAAGTTCTTCGTCTTTTCTTAAGGCATAAGACTTAAAGAGAAGTAATCTTTTAAAGATTTCATTATTACTGAGTTTAATAATAAAGATCAGCCGAAGGTTATTAACGACTTTCGTGATAAGCTTAAAAAGTACTAAGGAATATTACGGCGCATTAAAGCATTCCGGCGCTAATAATTATAATCTTTCTTATATTTGTCATTTTATTATTTTATATCATTTTATTTTAAGTTATTATAATTCTATTATTTAATATTCTTTATAAAGAATCTTTATATATACGCTTTTACATCGATAATATAATATAAGTATAACTCCGACTCTTTTAAAAATTATATAAATATTCGGATAATATTGAAATCTTATTCTTTATTCTTTAATTTAAATATATAATATCTTCTTCGGATTTATCGTCATTATTATTTTCATTATTCTCTTTACTGTTCTTCTTCATCCTCTTTATCATCTTCTTCATCATCTTCTTCATCATCCTCTTCATTATCCTCTTTATTATCTTCTTCATCATCTTCTTTATCATCTTCTTCATCATCCTTTTTATCATCCTCTTTATTATCCTCTCTAACGTCCTCGTCAACGTCCTCTCTAATATCTTCTTTATTATCATCAATATCTTCTTTAATATCTTCTTTAATATACGAATCCTCTTTATCCTCACTTTTAATATCACTATTTTAAAACTCGTCGTATTTAATATATTCAGAGTATTTATTATCTTTTATTACCTACGACAAGCTCTCGTCGTCATCCGTATTTTCACTATCTTTATTTATAAAAGTCTTAAACTCCCGTGTCTTATAGACTATTTATAAGTCTATCGTCGAAAGGTTTAACTTATTTATATTATTAATTATAAGCCGAAGACTTAAACTAATTAAGTTAAATGAGTTAAATCTTATAAAGAACTTATTTTTAAGACTAAGCCCGCTTTAAAAGAGTAATATTATGAGATTAATTAAGTAATCTCTATTAAATTTAATATAGTTATATAAAAGGCGCTTTATTCTCTTTTATCTTCGCTTTTCGTTATAGAGGTTATTTTATTCGAAGAGGACATCTCTGTTTATAAATATAAATTCGAGGTCTTTTTAGTTTAATCGATCTTATAATAGCTTATTAATATTGTATTATAAATAATTTCGTTTATCTATAACTTTTTATAGCTTTAAAAGAACTTATTGCTTTAATAATACTTCTATTTATAAAACTACTTATTTTAATTAAATATAAGCGTTATTATAATATAATACGGTTTAGAAAAAGGCTTTAAAATCTATAAGCATTGAAACTAGTTCTTTAACGATAAATAAAGAAGATATTAAGATTCAGATCAAGGACTTATAAACAGTCTTATTATTATTTATATTAACTTTATATAAAAGAAGATATTAAATTGAGGCGGCTATTAAATCCATAAGGCCATTAGATTTAAAAGGCTTTTACGATGATTTATAAATTATACTACTTATAAAGTAATAGACAGTTAGAATTTTAATACACTGTATTATTAATTCACTTATATATACTACGTTATATTAATAAGAGTAAGGCAAGTACTTCGATTAAATTTATAACCGATGATGCGGACGGACTTTAATAAGTCAGAGCTGTTTTAAAGAATAGTAAATAGAATTCCTGATTAATTAAATAAGTAAATATTCGAAATTAATAAGTATTGATTTTTAAAATACAGTTTATAATACCAATATATACGATATATATTAGTAAACTTATTAAGTATTACAATAAGATATAATTCATTAATTTATAATATTTCTATTAATATAATCGTAATCTTATAACTCATATAATTACGCTTTTAATAAGCTGTCTTTTTCAATATTATAAAAAGCTTTATATGACATTTTAAAGACGAACCGAATCTATAAGATTAATCTCTTTAAAGATACGATAAGGTTTAAAAAACGATATTAACTCGATTAATTATTATATTTGTATTTAAAGGCTAATAGCCTCTTACTTTCATCAAAGTCTTTAAAGATCTTAATAATATATAAAAGAGAAAGTTAAGAGTATCCTCGGACCACTTTTCTTTATAATAATATAAAAGCATTATATCTTTTATAAGTTTAATTAAAATCAGAAAATCTAAGAGAACTTATGACATTTTCGAACTTTTATATAAGTGATCATATTGAAGCTTTTAAAGATCTAAGACTGAGAAAGTATTAAGTTTAATTTTATTAAAGTATTAAAATAAACTTATTAAGTTTTATCTTTTTATTTAAAGAGAATCCGATATCTCTTTTTAAAAGAGTTTTATAAGAAAGATTTAAAGAAGAGATATAAGCAATGCTTTTAAGAATTTAATAATATCAATTATAATATCTTTAATAAAAAAAGTAGTTTATATTTCTACGATTATTATAATTATCTTCTATTCTTTAAACTCGTATTTATAGACTTTTAATTGTAATAAAGATATATTAAGACGTTTTATAACTTAAAAGGTCTTGTTATTATTATAATAAAAGTCATATATAGTCGTAATATTAAGACTTTGAATATTAAAAAAAAGACGGGACTATTTATTAAAACTATAAAATTATTGAATATTAATGAGCTTAAAGTATAAATATTTCTGTATTATGATCATATCTTGTCTAAGGCAATAAAAGTAGTCATAGTCATTTCACGGATCTTTAAATAAGATCTTAAGTATTTTATAAACCGACGCCGGCTTTATTCTCTTTAAGCGGTGTAATAAATAACTTATATTATTTTTAAATAGAATTGAACTTCTTCTTTAAATACTTTAAGACAGTTTGAGTGAATGAGATAAAAAGAAGAAGAATTAATAAATCTTTAAAGT
>Ga0302221_10002897_pt1 | contig 10530 bp, 3 predicted proteins | sample II_Palsa_E2_1_FD_193517 | JGI IMG/M metagenome (GOLD analysis project Ga0302221, IMG submission 193517) | Peat permafrost microbial communities from Stordalen Mire near Abisko, Sweden - II_Palsa_E2_1 | ecosystem: Environmental > Terrestrial > Soil > Palsa > Peat permafrost | place: Sweden...
TTATAAATTAATTATATATTTAAATATTAATAATATATAAAATAAATATTTAAAGAATTTTAATTAATTTATTTTAAATATAATATATAAAAATTATTTTTAAAATATTAATTTTAATAAAGTTTAAAATTATTAAACTATAATATTATATAATATTATAATTAATAAAATATAATTATTTATTATATAAAACTTTTATTAATATTTTTTATATTAAATTACTTAAATTATAATTTAAAAATTAAATATATATATATATATATATATTAATTAATTATATTATTATAATTTTATAATTTTAATAATCTAGAAATTAATATTTTAATAATTTTATTTAATAAACTAAAAATTAAATTAAAGAATTATAAAAGAAAAAAAACTAAAAAAAAAAACTAAAATATTTTAATTTATTTATAAATACGAATTTTTAAAAATAATAATTATAAATTTTTTAAATTATATAATTAATTATAAAAAAATTTATAAATATAAAATTATTATTTATAAAATTTATTATAATAATAAAATTATTATAAAAGTTAAAAAAATCATAAAGTTTAATATAATTTAATTATATTAAAAATATTAAACTAAAACTTAAAAATAAAAATAATAATTTAATTTAAATATTTTTTTATTATTTTAATTAATTTTATAATAATATTAATTATTATATTTATTTAATATTTATTTTTATATAATAAAAAACTTTATATATTAAAAAAAAAATACTTTAATTTTAAATATTTTAAAATTTATATATATATATTAATATTTCTTATATTTTTTTTATAAATTATATTTTATAAATTATTTTTAAATATTTTAAAGTCTTTTTATTAAAAAATTATATTTATATTATTATTTTAATATTTAATTTATAAAGAATTTTTTTTATTATAATATTATTATTAAGTTTTTATTATTTTTAATATTTATAAAAAAAATTTATTTAAACTTTAAAATTTTATTATAATATAAAAAATTATTATTAATTTTAATAATTATTATAATATATAAATTTATATAAAATTATTATATAAGTTAATAACTTAAATTAAAATAATTTTAATTAATATAAAATAATAATTTTATATATTTTATAATATTTATATTATAATTTTATTTATATAATTATTTAAACTATAATTAATATATAATTAAAATAAAATTTATATAATATAAAAAAAAATAAAGAAATATAAATAATAATTAAAAAAACAAAAATATAAAAAATATAAATTTAAAATAAATTATATTAAAATAATAATAAAATATATAAAAATTATAATAAATTATATATTATTAAATTTATTATAAATAAAAAACTAAACTTTATTATTATTTTGGAAATCTTTAAAATTATATATATTTTATTAAAAAAATTATTTTTTAAAATATTAATTTTTATTAAAAATATAAATTTTATAAAGATTATTATTTTATAAAAAATTTAAAATTTTATAAAAGACTAATAATAAATTATTTTTTATATTATAAAATATTTAAAAATATAATATATATACTTTTATATTAAATATTATTATAATAAATATATTATTATTTATATTAAATAATAATAATAAATTATTTTTTAATATATTATATATTAATTATTTATATTAATTTAATATATAATATATATAAAATAATAATTTTAATTATTTAATTATATATATTTTATATATAAATAATATTTTATTAAATTATATAAAATATTAATATTATTTAATAAATATATTTTTCTTTAATTATATATATAAGTTTTATTCTTTATTATTATTAGTATATATTAAGAATAATTATAAATTAAATAAAATCTAGTTTATTAATAAAAATAAAAAAATTATTATTAATTTAAATTAAATTCTTAAATATTTTATTAAATATTTTATAAATTATTATTTATATAATAAAAAAATAAAATATTATAATAATAACTAAAAAAAAAACTCTTTAAAAAAATATATAAAAAAAAACTTAAAAATTAATTTTAGAATATAAATAAATAATCGAGATATAATTTTTATTAATAATTATAAAAATAAAAAAACTAAAAAAATTAACTTTATATAATATTTTTTAAATATAGTTAAAAAAATATATATTTTAATAAAATTAAAAAATTTATATAAAATATTTATATTTAAAACTTTAAATAATAATTTTATTATAATAAATTAATTATTAAAATATAAATTAGTTAAGTTTTTTCTAGATTATTATAATATTTAAAAAAAAATCTAATATAATCTTTAAAATTATTTTAATTAAGAAAAAAATAATTTATTTAGATCGATATCTTTAATAACTTATAAGTATATATCTAGTTTACCGGATATACCAATAACTACATCATTAGGATGACTGCGGGACAATGATGCGGGATTTTGGACGCTAGTAGTGACTCTTTAAGCCAAACGACGCGGGTGGCATAAAAATCTGGACGTCACAGAATTTCATATGGCGTCCAGCAAGTACTGTAGCAAGGAACCGACTCTTCCGGAGGACAGCTCCGTGATTGGTGAACTTTGTTTTAAATTACTTATTCAGCCTCCTATACTACTGGGTGACGCCTTTACAGGGATCCAGCCCGGCTTTTGCAGGTACCTGGCCTGTCAGGCATTAAGTCTTCTTCCCAGGCATTAATCCCACCTCAGCCCGCCTTGTAATAATGACGTAGAGAAGATCCCGAGTTTCCGTAAGTACTTGTCTCAAGTCATTGTCGATTCGTCCCGCCAGCAGGATTATATTTCTCTACCTGCCTTGATTGACCACTCTCCCCCCCCGATCCGCCTACCAAGACTGCGGCCAGATTACTGAGCTACAGGATCAGTACCCAATCGTATAGTTACGCGTCTTCCCAAGATATACAATACAAATCAAGATCAAGATCGAAGCTAATCTATCTAATCCTACTGTCAGGACCTGCCCTTCCAAGTACTTTTCTCCCCTTTCTCTTCTTTCTCTCTTTGTACTCCTTTCTCTCTTTGTACTCCTTTCTCTTTCTTTTATTAATAGCGTAAAGTATTATAAATATTCTCTTTACTCGCTAGCTACTTTATATAAAGACTATAATATAAAAAGCTTTAATAATTATTAATATAAAATTCTATTATTTTATTAATCTTAAATCTTTATAACTTAATTTTAAAATTATAATATTATTAAAACTTTTATTATAAAAAAGAATATTTAAACTAGTTTTTTATATACTTAAAATATACTTTAATATTCTAAATAATTATTATTTTTTGATAATAGTTAATTTTTATAAAAAATAATTTATATTAAAAATAAAAATAAATAATATAAAATAAATTTTATATTAATAAAATATAAACTTATATTAAAATATTCTTTTAATATTAAAATAAAAAATAAAATAAATATTTTATATATTTAACTTTATATATAAAAAAACTATATTTTGATTATAACGGCAAGAACTGAGCAGGTGTCAGGAACAGAGATCTCGATTCCTAGGTCTAACTAAAACTTAAAGCTAAGGAGGAAAGAAGAGAAGTCGAGAAAAGAGAAGTGAGTTATACCCCGACGTCTCCTTAGCTTCAAACCTTAAGTGGTGCGGCAGGTGGCTGCGGCAGTCCTGCGACGTGTGTCGTATCAGGTGACGTAGCAGGTGACGTGTGGCGTGCGCCAGCCGTCACATTGATTTTTATAAAATAATTTTTTTTAATTTTAATATAAAAAAAAACTTTATTTTTATAATTTCTTTTATACTTTATAACTTATAAAATAATATTAAAAGACAAATATTATATAAACTAAAGTTAAATTATTCTTTAATTAACTCTTAACTTTTAAGCTTTTATTTTATATCTTATATTAATCCTTTTATTAGTCTCTTTATTATTTTTTTTATTTTTTCTCTTTTTTGTTTAGACTTTATAAATATTATATTCTTTAGTAATATTTTAAAACTCTTTGACTTAAAGTTTATTATTCTAGAAATCAAGTAATAAATCCCCGACTTTACTTTAAAAACTATTATTTCTTTTTATCTTTTAACCGACTTCTGTTAAACCCGCGCTAAAAAATACGCTATTAATCTAGCTTTAGAGAAGAATTTTTTCCCGATATTTATAAATCTTTTTAATAAATTCTATATATATCTTTTAGATATATTTAATATATTAGACCTTTACTTCTCCTTTGTCGCTATAACCGACGTCTAGCTTGCTGCTGCTTACCCGGACAAGATTATCTTCTATACTTGTAAATACGATATACTGAATATAGAAGACGTCGCTTTCGGCAAGCGGCTAAAATCTCTTGCAGTAAGGAAGACTATATATAAAGGGCTAGTCAAAGCGGTTTTACACACGTTCGATAAGAAACCGAATCCGATTATCTTCCCGAAAAGCACGGATAAATGTTATTCCGAGGCATATATATAGCTGAAAAGGGTGTTTGGGGGAAGGTCCAGTGTGGAGGAGAGGACGTAGTTGGATCGGAGTAAAGATGTGGAGAGGTTTGATAAGGAGTAGTTACGGGAGGAGGAGGGAGAAGAAGATGGGTTGATTAGTGGTAAGAGGGAGAATTTAAGACGCTGGAGAGAGGCACCGAGGATATCGGTTGATGGACCACCACTGCCCGTCTGATGTCTAATAGTATTAATTTCGAAGGATAATTAATTCATGTATATTTTTTAGAAATTAGTAAGGGGCTGGGTAGAGGCGTTAAGACTTTATATACTTACACTTACTTAAACCTTAAATTTAGAAACGCGCCTTCTCTACTGCGTTACACAGCGATTTGCACCGCCTATGAACTTTTTATTTGGGACTGTAAAGAGAAGTGCCCTACTCACGCCGAGCCCGCATTCGTGTGACTCGAGGGTGTAACGTCTCTCCCGGAACATAGATCTTATGAACAAACGTTGCCAGAATATCCTGTCCCCCTTCAAACATCCACCTAATCAACTCGAACTTAATTTCCGCGCGGTAAGCCTCTGTAAATGACGGACTTTCGAGAATGTCGTCGGTGTCTTCCTCCTCTGTACTATTTCCTACCTCGGGATTCTGGACAGAGGATTCAGAGAAGTAGGTCTTTTCTTCTTCGAAGTAATCTGAGAACAAGGGGCAAAGACGTGTTTCTCATCAACCTCTTGGAGGAGTGATGCAAAGGATTCTTCTCCAAGGGCCTCTGCGAAGAAGAACACCGAAGTCGATGTTGAGAAGATCCCTTGTGTCCTTTTGGCTTTGGAAGGTAGGAAGCCTCGAAAGCTAACACGACTCCTAGGTTCGTGAATCCTGACACTCGCGATATGTCGTCGATATCCTCGACTTTGCAGAACCCGTGTGCTTGGCTTGGCGCGTGCTCCAAGGAATTGAAACGCAAGCCAGCATTCGAAGTAACTCTCTTTGCTCCCGGTTATTGGCTGCCTGGACCGGATCTTGTCTAGCATCTCAACGCAAGCATTCATTTGGCTGTTCATGAGTCGATCAGGGCGTTTTTGTCTTGTCTGCCAGGTTGGAGTTCAGCCCGGTGAAAGTGTTGTCCAGTCGCCGCTGGCCTACTTCCAGATGACTGGAATCGGATGCCATTCCTCTCCCATTCAGAAACTCTCTCCGCGGCAAATTTCTGCGGATCTTTTCTTGCGCTCTCCAATCGCGATCTCCTCTTCGCAACAATAAAAGTTCGAGCATGGTAGAGAGAATAGGAGGTGAGAATTCGGTCTTTGCTTTTCCGACAGCTTGCCAATGTGTACTTCCCACTTTGTCGTTGCAGGCCATGTCTTTCTTCCTCTTTTCTGCGTCGGAACATCGGACATCTTGATATCCTTGTGCGGTGCGCCTTTCAGCAGGCTGTGCTCTGGGTAAGGTATTCCAGCCCGGTACATAGCGTCTGCAAACGGTGACTCCCAACACCGCGATCCGTTGCAAAATATGACAGCCATATCCGGGCTGGCGGGCAGAGCGACGTGGATCCAGTCCTCTGCGGCCATGTAGCTCAGCTCGAGCCCAGCATCTTTCACCCGCATCCCTAGTCTCATCTCTGTATCTCCCTCGACGTCGATGAAGCGGTCATTGAGTAGGAACTAGGGGCGAGCACGAGTTCTGGGCGTGTTGGTGCAGTGGGAATGCTACAGGCCATATTACAGGTTATGTTACAGGGCCCTCGTTCCTGGATATTATACTTGCTGCTTGACGGGCGTTTTGTTCCTAGGTCTTAGTTCCTAGGCATTGTGCTTGCTGCTTGACGGGCGTTTTGTTCCTGGATTCTTGTTCTTGGCGTCACTTGTTCCTGAGCGTTGCTTGCTCCTGGGCATTGTGTTTCCTGGGCGTTGAGCTTACTTGAAGTGCTAGGGCGTTGCGATTACGGGTATTGGGAGCCTTGGGAGCCCTAGGTAGTCGCTATAGTCGTCGGCCGTTACGCGGCCTCCGATTGCGTCGCCTCTCGTGACTTGTTCGCGAGTTGTGACTAGGTATTTTAAGGGTGTTTCGTGAGAGGGTCTAAGCGGGAAGGTCTAAGCGTTGAGGATATACTTTTAAGCGAGCGAGACGGTAGGGTTACGGGTAAGGGTAAAGGTAGTGCTTCTTATACGTAGCGAACCGGGGATGGGAAGGGTCGTGAGATGGCATATAAGAAAGTGCGGGTTTTAGCAAAAATGTGAAGAAATCGGGCCCCTTAATAATGGGGGATAGGGGGCAAGTGCTAGTATAACTATAGCTATTGTTAACCCCTATCTAAAGATGAGTTGACGCAAAATTAGACCCTTACCTTCCTTCTTGAGGATACTTGACGATTTGGGATAGCTAAAACAGGGATGTTACAAGGATTAAAGGTCATCTCTCATATGGTATTCATCTCTCATATAATATTCATAGTGCTAAAAGAGTGTTGTGGCCGCTGGAGCCTGGGTGTTGTGCTTGCAGGGCGTTTTGTTCCTGGGCGTTCTGTTCCTGGGTCCTCGTTCCTGGGTGTTGCACTTACTGGGAGTGGCTACAAGGGGCGTTGTGGGTATTGGGAGCCCTTGGGAGCCCTAGGCAGTCTCGACAGTCGGAGCCCGCTACGATGCCTCCGACTGCCTCGCCTCGTGACTTATTTGCGAGTTGCGGGCCAGGTGTTTCGGGGGTGTTTCAAGTATGAGAGGGGGTCCGTGCGTTAAGTGAGGATATACTTTTTAAGCGTTGTGACGAGAGTAAGTAATGACCGTGCACTCCGGTAATCTTACGTTCTCGCGAGAGGGGCTAAAACATAGTAAGAAAAGAAAAACCTTGCTTTACTATAAAAAACGAAAAATTGGGCCTCTTAATAAAGGGGGATAAGGGGCTAGTATAATAATAACTTCTGGTTTACTAGATTGTTGGTTTGCTAGATTGTTGGTTTGCTAGATTGTTGGTTTGCTAGTTACTAGAGTCCTATCTAAAGATGAGTTAACGTAAAATTAAATCCGGACCTTCGTTCTTAAGGATACTTGATGCTTTAGGATAGTTTCCCGGGTCGACGCAAGGATGTTGTGGTCAACTCTCATATAGTGTTCATCCACATCCTAAACCACAAAAAAGATAGTAAAAAACCCCCTAATAATCCCTCAACTAGTAGTAACACCCGCCTCAACATTAGCCTTTCCAACGCAAGTCTCCTTTTCTTATTTTGCACCATCATGTGATTATGTCGTGTCCTGATGTTCAGTCCCTTGCCCATAGCCAGTGACTTCGAGAGGGCCGAGTCCGCCAGAGACTTTTATATTTGCCACTTGCGGATGGTTGGATCTCTGACTTCTGTCCCTCCCTTTCTGCATTGCTCTGAGTAAATCTGTAAGTAATTCTTCTTGAGGAAAATTTCCCCTCATTTGCTTCTCGATGCTTTGATACATCTGATCATCTGGGATTTTTAATCCTCGTATATTCTGCAGTTTCCCAAGCATTTCATCGAGCTCGAGGTGTTTTTCAGATTTCCCGAAGTTTTCTTCGTCTGTAAGGTCGAAATCGTTTCTCCTCCTCCGTTCGTCAAAGAATTGCCCTACTCCTAGACCCATAATATAGATCGCGGCAATGCCTATCACTATAACAAAGACAATGAAGGTATTGCGATTACCAATAACGTCACTATTGGCATCTTCAACCCACAGAAACAGGAAGTAAAGGCCAAAGCCGACTAGGTAGAGGAATATTGCAAGATTGAGAAAGAACTGTGGTAACTCAATGCTCATTAGCGTACCCGCAGAACTCTCAAGCGGTAGTAGCCTGAAGGGGTAGTCGTAGATGAGTCGGGGCTTTCCACGGCTTAGCCAGAGACGAATGTTGAGGTGATTGTTAAGCATGGCCATAGTCCGCTGGCGGGAAGTCGCAAAAACGACTGACAGGATACCGAATATCATGCTTGACATCAGGAATGCTCTTGCAGTCCAGTTCGTGTCGAATAGATTCGGTAGTTGGAGTGCAATAAGCCCGACACTGGCAAATATAGCTCCCTGGTCATAGATCAGATAATTAGTACGCCTAGAGATAACTCAATACTTACTGCGATCGTAACGGAGGAGCAGTTGGAGATGTAAGATTTCCTCCATGCCATAACCTCTTCGTTTGTCCAATAGTTTATATCCCAGTGAATCTTTTGGATTCCCTTAAGGTCTAGAAGTCCAACAGACGCAAAGGCTCTACCAATCCACCCAAATCTGTTGCGGTGGTATGGCCCGACTTTGCGATTCTCTTTGGGGCCTGAGAGGGAGGTATAAGTAGCGCCAATTAAAGCGCCAATCCCTTCGATAGCGCTCATATCGACACGTAATAGTCCCGTTCTGTTACTAGTTCACATCCTTAGTAATTTTTCCGGTAATATTCTGCACATCTTAGAAAAGAGTGAAGATTAAAAGTAAATGTTATACATGTATATATCGTTATCCCTTATCACAAGATAATAAACTTTCACTAGATAATAAGTGTACAGGTAATAGCGTATCGATAAAACGACGCTTGCGAGACTGCCTTGAAGAGTATAATCGTGTTTAGTAAAAAATCATCTTTGGTCTTTTAGCTAAAGATGTGAGAATTATCTTTTAATAAGAGAACCGCTTATCAAGAGACACGTATTTAAGGCGCATGTATTTAATCAGTACTACGCTGAACTTATTAGCTATTAGTAATGCCCTCATTGACGTGTCCCTACGTCGTTCGCTTTACTCTACTAACTAATCTTATAACTGACGACCAATATTAGTTGGGAATCACGTGCACCGTCATTAGCCTTCCTAATGAGGTTTTTCCCAGCTAAGCAAGTATATAAACCGCTAGTGTAACTGCACCTCTAGTGCTTTAGACAACTCAATCAGAATATGCCTTACCCTTAACTTTGAGCCTTTATCCTCTTCATTAAATAGTCCTGAGACTGCAATCGATAACCGAAATCTCCAAAAAGCTATTATCTAGCACTAATTCAATTAAAACTAGGGGCGAGCACGAGTCTAGGCGTGCTAGTGTAGTGGGAATACTACATGCTATATTATAGGTTATGTTACAAGGTCCTCGTTCTTGGGCATTATACTTGCTGCTTGACGGAGCGTTTTGTTCCTAAGTATTGTGCTTGCTACTTGACGGGCGTTTTATTCCTTGGTCCTCGTTCCTAAGCATTGTGCTTATTGCTTAAAGGGCGTTTTATTCCTAGGTCCTTGTTCTTAAGCCCTCGTTCCTAGATAGTCTCCGATTATATCGACTCGTTTACGAGTTGCAGGTACAGGTTACGGGACTAGGTGTTTAAGAGTGTTTTAAAGTGGGGGTTTATATAAAAGGGAGGGCGATTTTTAAAGATATACTTTTAGCGAGCATAGCGAGCAAGGGAGTAAGTAAGGTAATGACTGTGCATGGTGAGCTGAAAGAAGCGGGGACAAGCAAGATCGCGAAATAATATATAAAAAAATTTAGCTTTTAGTAAAAATCTTAAAAAATCGGGTTTCTTAATAATAGAGAGTAAAGGACAAGTACTAGTTATAATTATAGTTTTTACTTTATTATATTATTATTATAGTTATAGTTATTCTTTATTTAAAATTAAATTAACGTAAAATTAAATTCTTATTTTTTATTTTAAAAATACTTAATATTTTAAAATAATTAATATAAGAATATAATTAAAATTATAAATTATTTTTAATATAATATTTATTTAAAAATAAAAACAAGCTCGAAACGTATTAATATAATAAAAATATTATAAACTATATTATAAATTATATTATAAAGAATAAAGTTTTTATTTATAAAATATTTTATTTTTTATTTTTTATTCTTAATATTTTTATTTTTAATATTTTTATTATTAAATATTATATTTTTTAAATATTATATTTTTTAAATATTATATTTTTTAAATATTATATTTTTTAAATATTATATTTTTTAAATATTATATTTTTTAAATATTATATTTTTTAAATATTATATTTTTTAAAGTTTTAATTATTAGATTTTTAATAATTAATAATTATTATATAATTTTTAATTATTTTATTTTTTTATTACTTATTTATAAATTATAACTAAATTAAATATTTTAAAAATATTTTAT
>Ga0302221_10002899_pt1 | contig 10530 bp, 1 predicted proteins | sample II_Palsa_E2_1_FD_193517 | JGI IMG/M metagenome (GOLD analysis project Ga0302221, IMG submission 193517) | Peat permafrost microbial communities from Stordalen Mire near Abisko, Sweden - II_Palsa_E2_1 | ecosystem: Environmental > Terrestrial > Soil > Palsa > Peat permafrost | place: Sweden...
CTCTAAGGTCTTTACTTAGGATGTGAAGCGCCACTTGTCCTTATAATAATAGACTATAAGGAGCATGCATTACTTGTAAGCAAGGGGTCTTATTTAGATGTAAGAATTCGGAAAGAAGTTGCCTTGTCCCGTGTATAAGCGGTAAGTTGCTAAGGATAAAGCAATGCGGACTAGCCCTGGTTTAGTTGCTTTTAGACGCCCCTCTTCTTATTAAATTAACTTAGCTAAGTAAGTGTAGTAACCCCGGCTAAATATGCTCATAATTTAGGGGTAGCGGGGATGCTATAATACTTATCTTTTTAGATTTACGGGCTATATAAGTAGTGAGTATCTTTTATAAGTAGTTGCTTGAATCTTAATTTAAATACTATAATTCGCGTTAAACTTTTATTATACCGTTTATATATAAGCTAGCGGTATTAGGGGATAGAGGCGTTAAGAAAACTGCTTTGATCTTACGGCTTAGACTTAAAAATTTTATAAAAGAGGTAAGCTTATAAGTTTTATCGGAAGTTTTACAATTAAAGAGTTTATATTAACGTTCGAGAAGTTTAATTTTATTATCGAAGATTCTTATATAATAGACGTAATGGTTAATAACTAATAATGCACCTTAGAGATTATTAATATTACTAGCGTAAACGAATATTTATACTTTAAAAATAGATAAATTTACGCTAATAAAGGATTTATACTAATTTATAATATTTCTTTAAGGCTATCTTTTACACGAATTTAAGGATTACACGATTAGATTTAGCAAATTAAGAAGTCGACGCATCGTTATACCGGTTCTTAAGTACTAATAATTCTTGTTAAGAATAAAGCTAATATTATAAAGCGGAAGGTGTCTCGATTAAAAGGCAAAGATATAGCGCGAAAATTAGGATGTACATTTCTCGAAGTATTAGCAAAGGACAGTAAAAAATTTAAAGAGACTTTTTACACTATTATAAGGCAGTTATAAAAATTAAGTGCAATAGGTATAAAGGCGTTAAATCTTGTAAATTTATTAACCGAGATACTGCTAAATTAAAATATAATAATAAGGTCGAGATAACTATACTATTATTTTAATAAGCGTTTTTATAATAAAGTCTATATCTTATAAGCCGAGTCCTATTTACATTTCCTTTTATAATATGCAAGACATTTGACATGCTTATAAGAGGTATATTTAAATTCTTTAGTATCCTCTTTTTTAGTTTTAGTATTTTATTTGCATGCGCAATAAAAGATCTTAAGTCTTATTTTAACTTCTCCCGGGATCCTATTCTCGCGCTAAGCCTTTTTTCTTAATATAACTTATTTAAATGCGGATTGGAGTTATATAAGATTATCTTTAGCTATATTATCTTCTTTAGCCTTAATCCTCTTTAGTTTAAGATATTTCTAACCCTTTAATTATTCCCTCCTCGTACTTGTAAAACTTCGCTTTCGTGACTAGTCTCGAGGAGACTCGAGGAGCGTTCCGACTACTACGGAAGGTTTAAATAATATAGCATCGTATATAGCTATTTCGTTAAAAATAAGCAAAGGTAGCTAGAAATAATATTATTAATGCTTATTATTAGCAATAATATTTAATATAATAGCACGTATATAAATAACTCTTAAAGTAAGGCCTTAAAAGGAAGAAGCAAATTTATACTAAGATATGAAGTAATATAGCAAAGATGATTGCATTAAAATATATTTTAATAAATAAAAAAAAAGGAAGTAAATCGAATAAATGAGAGCTTTATAGACTTAGTTAAAGCTATCAAAACTTAGACGAATTAGAACTTTATGCTAAATCCTTGCGAGTTCACGCCTTGCGATTATCGTGGCGTATATCGATAATAGCTAAGGGCTAAGGCTAATTAAGAGCGTAATCTGCCCTTAACGCTTAGCCTTAGCAAAAAAGAATTAAGAAGGTAAAGAAACGGTAGCTTGCACTACTTATCCGAGTAAAGCGAAATGTGTTTTAGGCTTTAGCTAAGTAGAGAAGGTTTATTAAAAGACTATTAAACTAGAATCTTTTAATGCTATACCTCCGAACCCAAAATTTCTAAATCTTAACGTAATTAACTTTTACAAGATAATAGCTTATTAACGGCGAGACTCAAGTTAGGGTATCTTAGCACACGGCGCTATTAAGTCGAAGTTCCATCCCCGCTACTAGCTTCTAATCGCTATTGCTAAGACTTTAAATACGCTTAAAAGAGAAGTTCTCAAATGCAAGTCTATAACTTGCAATACTTGCACTTAAAGTTATACTAATAAGGCTTGCTATAGCATATGAAACAAACTTATTAAATAAGCGTAAATATTAAATATAATACTTTTTATAATTTCAAAAATTTGTAATAACTTATTTTTAAACTCGTCTATTACTTCTTTAAAGCGGCGGGCTAAATATTAGAGCAATAAAGATAGCAAAGATAGCGGAGATAGTGCAATTAGAAACGGCGGCAAAGCTAAAGGGATCTCTCGGGAGCGTTTTACTTAAAAGCAATAAAGAATGCAAATCCGGGGGATATAAGTCCCTAGTTAAAAGGAGGATTAGCGCTATAACTATCCGGAAACCGTTTCTATGTCCCACCCGAGCTAAGAAAAGATAATAGCGTAATAGACTAGCCGCGCAATACAAGAGAAATCTGAAAAGTAACCCCCGAGGTAATCCTTAAAAATTTAAGAGTTATAAAACCCTATCTTAGCACGCGAATTACTACCCGCGATACTTATCTTACAAAATGCTATAAATATAAAGGCAATAGCTCTTTAAATATTTTATAAAATATTGCAAATTATAAAAATTATTTGCTTTAATTTCCTTTTTAAAGATGATTTATAGCTTTCGCGTAAGCCTTTTCTATTAGCGCTAAGCTTTAATGCAAGGGCCATTAAAGCGGGCTAGCCCGAACTAGTTAAGCATCCCTTAAAGTGCTATTAAAGCAAGCTAGCTTAAATCTAGTTAAAAACTTCTAAAACGCTATTAAAGCGGGCTAGCCCTATTATATTAAGCCCTTTTACACTATCGTGGCTATCTTGCATTTGCTAGCCGATTTAGCACAATATGTTAAATTGCTCTTTATAATGCGCTTCTTAATAAGAATAATTCGGAGATAGCAAATGCCGCGTGTTAAATTTAAAGAAGACTAGCTACTCTAATATATAGTAGTAGCTTTATTTTAAGGAATATTAAAAAGCCTTTATCGGATAGTGCGCTATAATATACAAAATCTTACTTGCTTTACTCCCGATTGCTATATAAGTTTATATAAACTATTACGCTAATTGTAGTCGTTATACATTTATATAAGCTTGCATTCTTAGGACGACGCCTTATTTTATTATACAAATTGCAAATTGCATTTGTTGCTTTATTTCCTTATTTAGCGTTATTTGCAAAAGAAGACTCCTTTAATTATTAATCGACAACTTTATTAACGTTTTATAAACGCTTTTTTCTTTATTATCTTTAAGCAATATACAATTATATATAAGTCGAATTTTGTTATAGCTATATTTGCTACACAATTCGAGTATAATATACAAATTATAAAATAACTTATAAACGCTACCCCTTTAATATTATAGCAATCGAGTTTAAGTATACTAAAATTAATTTATAGTATTTATACACTTAATAAGAAATATAAACTAGATAAACGTTGCAATAATTGCTATGCCCTAATAATTTATCCTTTATAAATAACTCGATAAACGAAGAATACTCGGATTTAAACTTAAAGATGAAGGTAAAGTGCAAGGTGCTTAAATTGTTAAGTTAAGCTACGATTTAATAACTTTAAGTTTAAGGGATTTTACATGTAAACTAGTAAGTAAATAGTTCCTTAATTAAGCTTATCTTTTATTGCATATCGAGATATGGCTAAAATAAACGACTTATTAATGTAATATATAATAGCTAATAAGCTATAGTTTAATTAATGTTATTTATTAGGTTTACTTTACTTCTTCTTATATCTTATTTAGCTATTACTCTTTTGGATTTTATAAGAAATAGATAAGCGGGGGTATAAATAGATTAGTTAAAAGAAGCAAGTATATTTAAGACTATTACACATTATAGCTTTATACTTTTATATATATAAAGCATATTTAATAGCTAGGTTTCCTTGCTTTGCATTTAAGCTATATTTAAAGGTTTAAAAGCACGGACCCCTTAGCAATTTAGAAAAACGAAATGCTCGATTCTTATACCCCGGTTTTTGAGGTCTAATCCGGAAGAGGGAAAAGAAAAGGCTTAATTTTAGCAAACCTTAATTAGAGGATTTTATACGGAAGATAGCTCGATTTTATTATTAAGAGGAAAACTAATTCCCTTTATTTAATTGACTTTATAAGATATCTTTTAAACTATTAACTAGAAAGCTAGATAATATATCCTCTTTAGCTATTAAGTTAAAGTAAGAGGCAAGCAATTTAATAGTAATAAATTAAGGCAAGTCAATTTTAAGCGTAAAAACTAGAATTTAACTAAATATAAGAGTGTTAAAACAAGGAATTCGAGTATAAAATAAATTAGGCTAATTAACCCTCGATAATATAAAGCAAGAATAAGTAACTTTAAGTCACAAACTAGTTTTATTATTATATATAATAGAAAATAAGAAGCAAAAATAAAACAATAATTCGAATATTTTTTTTGTAATAAAGCTTTTAAAACGTGAGCTAAACTAGAATATATTATAATTAGCACTTGCTTTACTTATTACCTTCCCTTTTTACGCTTTATACTCGACTATCGTCTTATTAAAGAGATATTATAGCTATTATAGCTATAATTAAAATTTTCCTTCTCTCGATTATTACTTATATTAAAATAAGCGTTTATAACTTGACTTATTAAGCTTTACTTAGTCTTTATAAAGCTTTTATAACGCATTATTATTAACATTACACGAGCTTTTGCTAAAGAACTTACTTTATAATGCTTTAAGGCTATATTTGCACGAAAGTTTATATGCTACCGAGCAAATAAATATAGCTATTAAGTATAATAAAACCTTGTTGCTTATTATTAGGATAAATTCGGAAAAATACTAGCAAAGAAATGCGTAAGACAAATCTTTTCTTATAATAGTCTAAGTTGCTTTTATTAAAACTATTTAAAGAGAGCAAGTTACTTACTAGCGACTTCTTTCTTCGCTAGTGCCTCCTCGACTATATACGCTATATGCTAAGGTATATGCTCTTTTAAAAACTCCTTTACGAGGAGTTAAACAAATATTAAATAGCTACTTTAATTATAGTTGCGAGGGATATTATAAAGATTTTTAAAGTAGTTGTGTTAATAGCGTGCTTAGACGCTAATTTTTAAAACCCCTTTAAGACTTGTTAATAATTATAGTTTAAACGACGAATTCTTTACTAGCTTTATTAACTCTAATTAAACACTCGAAAAGAGCTCTTATTAGCGAAGAAGTTATTAGCCTTACTAAGGTTGCTTAGCTCTCCTTTAAGCTATAAACGCGTCTTTTTTATGCTATAATAAAAGTAAAAAATAGATAATAGTCGAAGATAATCGATAAGGTTAAATTATTAGCATTTCGGAAAGGCTCTTTAGCTTCGAAAACTGGGATTTCGGTGCTAATATATTACAACTAAATATTAAGGACATGCTATGTAATATAAAGGGATTAATTGCATATAGTATTAGCTTGTAAAGTAAAGATTGTCGTTATATTATATAACAAACTTCTTTATAAGAGGTAAGTTTAAAAGTGAAGTAAACTTCGGCGCTTATACAAGAATAGATATGCTTTAAGAATAAATTTTAATATATTAAGTTAAACTATTAGCATTTTTTCTAGCAAGTTTAATATAAATTCCTTTGCGCTATTCTCCTTTTTTATTTAAGCTTTTAAATTATTTAAGCTTTATTAAAGGCAATAAAAAGTTAAGTTTTATTAATCGAGCTCCGAGGCTATTAAAGAGATTTCTTAGTTTATAACAAATTTTATAAGAAATATAAACTTATTCTTAGTATAAAATGTTAAAGCATCTTTTTGCAAAAGATATCTTATATAAACGCAAGAGTTAATTAGCCCTTTAAATACTTGTAAAGCTTGAAATTTATAATAAAAAGGAAGAAATAAATAACTTTTATATAATAATTTCTTTTCGAAAAAGTTTTATACTTTCTAATAAAACTTAAAGCGCTTTTTAAAGTCTAGCGGGCTTCGGACTACTATGCTTGTTGCTAATTAACGCGTGCTAAGCCGATTATTAAATAAATATAATTTAATTAATTAGATATATTATAGCCGATTATCCCTTTAAAGATATTAAAAAGTTCTTAAAAGATAGCCTTAGCTACTTATAGTCTTATTTGCAAAATATAAGCCTTTATTAATAGTAAAGCAAGACGTCGAAAAGCCTTTAATTATTGCTTATAATAAGCTTTTAGCTAGTTAATCTTATTAAGCATTAATTTTTTAACCTCCTTTAATACTCTTAATTTATAGTAAATGTCGCTTAAGTAATATATAATATAATAGCAACTTATATTGCCGGGAATTGTTTAAAAGCATTTCTCGAGGCAATAGCGTATATATAAGAAATTGCCCTTATATTAGAACACTTTACCGAGTATAATATTCTTTAATCGAATAACTTATAGCTTTAGCCTAAAAAGGTCCGAATTCTTTACTTTTTAACTTGCTAAATATAACTTTACTTTGCTAAACTCTTTATATAATATTATATTTTTTGCTCGAGAAAGTAGTAAATATTTATACATATAATATAATCTTATATCTTTCGAGTCGATAGTAATACTTCTTAAGATATCTTATATTATAATATTAGATTAATTATAATTGCTTTTAAATTGTAATAAGATATTCTTCCGATTTGTAATTGCTATTTATAAATAGTCTAATAACTTAAAGCCTTAAATTTTAGCTAATATTAAAATTAAGTCCTTTTTATAAAACGGACTAAGTAATTAATATATCGCTAAAGATACTTCTATTAAGCTATTACAAGTATAAGTTAATAGGGTAAAGCAAGGCTCTCTTTAGACAAATTCTTAAATACGTTTAAAGTAAAGTAATAAAAGCTTTTTAATATCTTAGAATTTAATATTAATTATTAATATTAAAACTTAAAACCGGAACTATTTAACTTATATAGCTTTTAAAGTCTTATCCCGAGGATAAATATAAGTTATAAATATTAACTTAAGTAAGTTTAGCTCCTTGCAATTATAAAATTAAAGTATTTAGTGCTATAACTAATTGCTAATTAAGTATACTAGTAAACTATCTCTTAATACACTTTGCATAATAAAACTAAGCTAAATGCAAGACTTAATAGTTTACTCGAGCTTGCTCCGGTTTAAGAAAAGACAAATAATTTGCTTATTAAAGCTAGCGTTATATAGCTTAACTTTATATACATTTTTGCGGTTATCTTATCGTTTTTATAGCAAGAGTTTATAAAAAAGTATATTTTATCGAATTTGGGAATAACTTAAAAAATATAAGAAAACCGGGAAAGGAAAATTTATATAATAAATAGAGGGCGCTATAATAAGGTCTTTCGACATATTAAATCTCGAGGTAATTATATATTAATGCAAGGTGCTTGCTATATTATAATTAATTAAAGTATTAGATAGCTTTCGGTATTATTGCTAAAGGAGATTTTATTTAAGAGAAGAAATATATGCGTCTTAGTAAGACTAAAATTTTTGCTAATTCCGTAGCTAAGAGGCGACTACTTGCTTAATTTAATATATCTCTTATAATTGTTAAGAGATTAACGTATCCTTTAATAAAGATAATAAATATCGAGCTTATATAATCTTTAATATGTCTCTCTTTCGCTTCTTTTTAGCATGTGTCTTAAGATAGTAAAGTAAATGCAAATAAAGCTTAATTCGAAAAATATAAAGTATAAGTAGTGCGCTAAGATATTCCGGAATTTATTTAAGAATTTCTCTATTAAGCATCTTAATAACGCGTTTTATTAACTACTCTCGGAATTCTTTGATAATAGCCGCTTAAGACTTTTATATCTTTTTACTTTTTTTAAAGAATAAGATAAGTATAATAATATTAAGATAACTTTTATACTTGTAAAACGCGCTTTCGATATCGTTTTTTATATATAGCCCTTTAAAAGCATCTTAAATAATATATAGCTCTTTTAAAGTAAAAGTGTAATTAAAATTAATATTTATTAGCGTTAAGCGAAATAGAGATTTTTAGATTTAAAAAGCTATAAGCGATTTTAAAAGTAACTTGTTAAGAAGAAAAGACGTCGTTGCCGATAACGTTTCCGAATAGTCTTCGGCAAAGGCGTTATGCAAGAGTTTATTAAGCTATATAAAAGATTTAGAAATAACTTTTATAAGTTAAAAATTGCTATAAGGCTACTAAATTATTATAAGGCAAGTAAAGCAATAAGGTTAAATATAAGGCAAAATGCAAACCGTTATTACCTTAAAAGCGAACTACTATTATAAGAATTACGTGCTTTAGCTTAAATCTTTGCTGCTCGAGATAAGGACACCTTTTATTTTTCGGATAATTTTAGTGTCGAAGTTCGGGATAAGCGATACTAGAAAGTATTATATAAGCAATTATAGTTTTTAAATGTTATAAATAAAAACGCCCTCTTTATTGCAAAAGAAAATAGAGAGAAATTATAAGGTTAAAAAGCAATACACGAAACTCCTTAAATATATTAATTAAATGCAAGAAGCTATATGCTACTTAAATAGCAAAAAAGTGTCCTTAAAGCTTAACTTAAATAATATATAAAGCTTAAATAATATAGTAAAATAGTTAAAACTACTTAGTTATTTAGTATAAAGTTTACGTTATTTAATAATATAAAGATAGTTGCTAAATATATTAATAAGTTAAAGATTTAAATAACTTAAATGCTATATATGTTATAAGAACAAATAAAAAGGGTAATACTTATATATTTGTAGCGTCGTTTTTTAAAGTATACAAGAACAATATTAGATACTCGCGAAAGATTAAGCTTTATACGTCGCTATATATAAAAAATATATATAAAAAGGATTTGTATTAACGGCGAGCCGATATTAAAAGAGCATTTTATAATGCGATTTTTCGAAATTTAGAATAAGTTGCCGAGCTAAGCTACTTTAACTTTAAATATTCCCCGATATCTTTAGCTTTTAGCTCTCCTCTTATTTTATATCTTTATTAAAGAAAAGGTAAATATAGCAATTTATAAGACTTACTTTAATAAAGAATTTAATATAACAAATATTATAAGGACGCTTATTATAATAGCCGTTATATTAGTTATAATAGATTATATTAATTTGCTCGGCCTAATAATTTAAAGCATTACTTAGTATAAGGCAAGAATCTTTAAGTTAAAAAGTTTAGCCTTTTCCACTTTTTAAGTATTAAAGGTTACTTCGGTCCTCGAAGAGAGAGCAACTAAGAAAGGAGTTAAGCTAAAATTTGTCGATATCGACTTTGCGCTTTTAATTAACGCAATAGCGCTAAAGCTTAAAGTTTAAAGGATAAACTGCTCTTTAGCTCTTATAGTAGTTTATACTTAGCTATTTGTAAAGGCACTTAAAGGGCAAAGTAATATAAAAGATATTATTAGTCGTAAAATTAAACAATTTTCTTAGCTAAGGCAATATTAGCAAATTAAAGAGCAAAATTTTTAATAGTTTTTTAATAAAGCGTATAATAAATTAAGTTTGCGATATATTATCGAGTAATTTGCTAAAAGAGTTACAAAGAATTAAAAGTACATTTAGCTTATAAGAAGTAAATAACATATTAACCTCTTTAGTATTATTACGCACGTTTTTATATTTAATCAATTTTTAACTCGAGATAATATAGCACTTTTGCGTAATATTGCAAAATCTTTATAAGATAATAACATTTAAATGTAATATATTATTTTAATTACATATAATAAAAGGCGAGATAGCTAAACTAGAATTAGTACTTGTTAACATATTAAAGGATAAACGCGAGCTAATTCCCTTTATAGACAGAAATTTAAAAAAAAGCTTCTCGGCAAAAGTCTAAAAGCGTTACGCTAAAACTTGGAAGAGTCTTAATCTTATAGCTATAATATTATGCGAACAAATAATTAAGGGTGCTTTAAATCGGGCTAAGGAAATCGGTAACTAGAATAATAGCATGCAAGCATTAGTAATAAGGAGCCTCTACTTAGTTAATAGTATACTTTATCTTTTAAAGTCCGATAATAGGATATAAAGCTTATATTAATAAGATATTATCCTTTTTTATTAAAATTCTTTTAATTTACAATTATAAACTTGATAGCAAGAGACTAGATCGGTTAAAGTAAAAGAGCTAAAAGGAAATATAAGAGTAAGTAAAAGGGGATTACTAGTCTATCTACGAGCATAGCAAACACTTTGCTTTATAGTGCTAATTTGGAGACTATTATGTTATATTAATGTCTAAAGAAGGCTATAAAGGCATAAGAAGTTTTCCCGGGAGTTTTATAAGAAAGAGGCTTTATATATTAATGCGAAGG
>Ga0302221_10002901_pt1 | contig 10526 bp, 1 predicted proteins | sample II_Palsa_E2_1_FD_193517 | JGI IMG/M metagenome (GOLD analysis project Ga0302221, IMG submission 193517) | Peat permafrost microbial communities from Stordalen Mire near Abisko, Sweden - II_Palsa_E2_1 | ecosystem: Environmental > Terrestrial > Soil > Palsa > Peat permafrost | place: Sweden...
CAAGCGGCTGCTAATAGCACTAAGCAAGTGCTAATAGCACGTGCGCCTAAGCGAAAAATCGTTAGCAAGTTTTTTTTTTCCTAATGAAAAGAGGACAATATAGAGGATTCTAATATAGATTAGCTTAATAATAAGCCTCTTAAGGAATCGACTCTATTTTAGTTAATTTAGCTTATAATTAGCCGCTAAGATAATAATTTTATTAGTCTTAAAAAACTTATTGCAAAGCTTTAAATGCAACTTATACCTTACTTCTAATATAAAGTATATTGTCGGTCCACCTATAACGCGCAGCATTATCACGTAATGTCGTGGAATGCTAATTGCGTTGTATAGGTAAATGATTTATTAGAAAGGATATCAACACTAGGGTGTTAGATATACTTCCTCGGCCGCCTAATTTGGACTAGTACTGTCACATGACATAAGGTCACGTGACCTACAACCACTAGTGAATGAGAATGTACCAATAGGCATATTATATAATAGCAAGCTACAAAATTAGTTATAAAAGAGGAAGAAATATTAGAAAAGATTATTAGTCTTATAACTTTATTAATATATAAGCAGTTTTAAATACTATCTGCTAAGCTTCTTAATAACCCTCCTCCTTATTTAATTATCGAACTTATAATTGCATAAGTTAATAATAGTTTAAAAGAGCTTTTATTAAATACTTTAATCGGTTGATGCGCACAAAGCAAGGTGATAAATGAATCAATGATCGTAAAAGTTGTCTAATTAAGAACTAGAAAAGAAGGGAGGTGTGCTCCTATAATATAAGGTGCAAAGCGCCCCCGATTACGTGAGCTTAAGCCTTAAGCTACTATAAGCCCCTACAATTGCGACACACCCCTTAGCTAATCAAGTGATAACACTAAACAAATAAAGTTTATATTCTATGCGCGTATACGTTCTTAAACATACGATTCGCTAGCTAATAAAACGATCGAATAAGCTGCACGTTAAAGGCTTTGCGGTTGCTCTTATATTAGCGCGCGCTATAATGCTATAGCTTTTAATTACTAAGTCCTAGTCTATTTTTACTTAAAGTAGGCTCTTCTCTTAGTTTTTAGCTCCCTTTTTGCAATATAAATAATAGCCCGATTTATAAGGCCTCCCGCCGGTGTACTAAGAGCTTATACGTGTAATTTTACTCGGAATGTTGCTCGTAAAATAGTATATTCTCTTGTTCCTTTGTTGACACGAGCTAATAACTTATAAGTGGCTATTATTATTCTTGCTATTGTCGTTGTCCTTATAGCTTATGCTGCTTTTAGAACTCCGGCGCGTAATAAAGCGAGTAATAAAGGTAAATTACCTTCCTCGAGTAATTTTGCTCCTACTAAAACCCCTTTTAAAGCTTAAACCCCGCGACTTGCAAAGGGTGTATAACGCGATATTCCTTGCCTTAGCTATAATATACTTAAAACAATTTACTAAACGCGTCCCTTGCTAACCTAAGAACTAGTTAACTTTGCGCTTTTTGGATAAAGTAATAATAGCTATTTCGATATTATTAGCTAAAGCTCCCGTTGCTAAAGATGCGCCTCGGGCTACTATTGCGAGGCTTTATTGCTTACTTGCGTAAATGTGGCTTTATAGTTTTTAAATGAGTTAGCAACTGCGAATAAGACTATAAGTTACTCCCTATTTTAGTCTTATTTATAGCTAATTGCCCGCTTTAAAGGCTCGATAAGCTTTACGCATTTGTTTGTATTATACTCGAAATTGTAAAATCGAACGGCGAAACTAGTAATAATAGTATAAGGCTAGCGGCGGCTGCGCTTGTAGTTAATATAGCTAGACTAGCGGCTACTGCTCTTATAGTTCTTATTGTAGCTACTCCCCTTAGGCCTACTGCTCTTATAGTTCCTATTGCAGCTGCTCCTTTTAAGCGTAGTGCTTATAGAGCTACAGGAAGTTGCGCGGCTAGCGGCGTAACCTAGTTTAATTGTATAAAGGGTGTTTTAAGCGAGCTAGTTGACTTGCTAGCAAAGAAGTTTTAATGCTTAAAAACATTTCTTTAAGTTTTGCAGTATAAACAAATAAAAATAAATAAATGAAATAATTCTTGGAGCTATTTTGTATTTTCGATTATCTCGTATAAATCTTAGAGGTTTAGCAATAATTAGAAGTATTTAAACTTATAGCGTAATAGGTTTTTAGTTAATTTATTTGCTAGCATTTCCTTTGTTAGTAAATATACTACTTAGAATGCACCTTTTGTATGCTTTTAGTGTAGTTATATGTTTTAAATGTTAATATAGCGTAACTTAGTAGTAATATTTTTGTTTTTATTAACTATAAGCTTAATTGTTTGTTAATTGTTATAGAAGATTGTTTATAGCTCTCCTAAATCGAGCTTAATGTCCTTAAAGAACCGCTAAAGAGCTAAAGTTTCCTTAGCTATTTGCTTAATAGCGAGTAGCTTAGCCTTTATAATAAAGGTGGTTATTATCGATTAATAAGTTGCCCTTTATATAACCGGCCCTCTAAAAAGAGATATAATATACCTTTGCAAGGATTGTCGGGTGTTTATATTATTGGCGTAAGATATATTAAATACAATTATCAAGTTAGTATTATAGTATTCCTTAGAGTATTACATCCTTAGAAATCGCGTTTTATATAAGTACTTAATCGTCTAATTGACTGCTATATAGTGCTTAAGCTTAAAGTTTATTAAGAATTAAGAAAGCAACAAAGCGGCATATGCTATATTTAGCTTAATTATAATTGTAATATAAAGCAATAAATTAACCTTCTCTTAATACTCTTTAACTTGCTTAAAAGGAGCTTATTTAGTATATTTTTTAAGCTTTAAGATTAAGAGGGGAGTACTTATATACTTTTTGTCGATTAGGTGGAACTTCTTTGTAATCTTTTTAATATATGTGTTATATACAAGCTAAAGCTTCTACATAAGTTAGTCCTTAATTATACGAACCTTTAAAAACTACTTTACCTCTTTTATTAAGTAGAAAGCGTAAGCTATATTAATTTTTGCGATAATCTTATTTGCTAATACTTTATTGTTCTTGTGAAATATTACTTGCACGTCGTCGATATAAAATAAAATAAATACTTTATGCTTTAAGTTTATATATATGCATAGCTTTTCCTTATATAGCTTAAGCTTTATCTTAGTTAAGGTGCTTGCAAACTTGTTATATTAAAGCGCTAAGGAGTTCCTTAGCTTATATAAAGCTCGATCGATTTTAGCGTATATATTAAGGATTTTAAATTTGACGAGGAGTTAATATGCTACTAGGGAGCTTTCGACTAGTCTTTTCGCGTTTGCAAAAGCGTTAATTATATCGAATTGCTTAATCTTTAAATCGAAATAAGCTATAATAGCTACAAATATTCTAAAAGAGCGCGTTACAAGTATAGCTATATAAGTCGACAAAATAGAGTTTTCCTCTTGTAGATTACCCCGTATAATAGTCTTTAATTAGCACTTAATTAAGTAACTATTTAAGTTATATTTATATTTAAATACTTATTTTAAAGGGATTAAGTAAGCTATTATTTTATTGCGCGAGATTATCCTTTAATAATCTTTAAATTCGAGGTTTTTAAGCTTAAGTATTACATATTGCTTAAAAAGGGCTTTAAGTAAGTATTTCTTTAAGTTGTTTTAAGACTTTAGTTCCTTTAAGAGATCGTTTTAATAAATGCAAGGGGTTTCGCACTTAAAAGCGTCTTTGTCCCTTAGACTTTAATTTTGTAAAATCGATATTACAATTACTATATGTATTATTTTATGCTTTTCTTTGTTTTTATCACTTAATTTGCTTAGCTAATTAAGCTATAATATACTTAAGAGGGACTCGAGGTAATTGGTATTATTTGATCTTATTATTATAATAAGTAATATATATAAAGTTATATATACTTAGCTACTATTAAGCTTTACTTTGCCGGGGGCGTAATTGTTATTATTAAGTTCTTATCCTTAAATTCTCTTGCTCGATTGCAACTTATCTTATACTTTACGCTTATATTTGCGTTTTAGTTTTATAAATAATTTACTAGTGCTTTGTTATAAGCCCTTTAAATCGCCTTATATTAAATTTTAGGCTTAATCTAGTAATAAAGTCCTTCTCTTTCTTCCTTTAGTTAAATATACTTTTTTAACGAGTTCCGGAAGCTTATTAGCCTCTTTATCGATCGAATTAAGCGCTAATATTAGCTTAACCGAAACCCTTTTATTCCTTTAAGTAAAACTTAATATACTTTTAAGCTTTAAAGTAAAATCTAAGGATATAAGTTTAATCTTTACTATAGGTTTTACAAGTTCTATAAGAGTAAAGATCTTTACCTCCGAGTTTTAGCCGCTTAAGGCTTCACTCGAGAGCTCTTTTATACCCTTTATAATAGGCAAGCTTAAAGTTTGCTCGGGCAAATTGTCTTCTTATAGTTTATTATTTTTAAAAATTAATTTAATGTCTTAAATCTCCTCTTCTTCGATTAATTTAATTACTTGCTTAGTAATCTCAAGTGGTTAGCTTATTACTTGTTTAAACTCCTTCGAGTAAAGGGTATTTTCGTCGAATGTTATATTTCGTGTAATAATTACTCTTTTAAGCGCAAAAACTTAAATTTTATATATATTAAATGCTATATAGCTAATTAGATATCCGATATACTTATAAGGATTAACTTTAAAAGCTTTCTTTTGTTTTTTAGCTTCGCGTTCTTTAATTAGTAAATATACTCGAGCTTTATACACATAAATCTTATTTTAATTAAGTCGGAGATTAATTTTTAAGCGTATAATAAGCGTAAAATTATATTACTTAAAATAATTTCGGAATTAAGCGCCGAGAACCTTATTAGGTAGCGTATATTATATATATGCAAGGGGCTCTTATTATATAAAAACACGGCGGCGAGGGTTATTTTTAGCTAAAGGTCCTTTAAGAGACTTGCTTTTATACGCATTTTAATTAACTTAATTATAGCCTCTTATCTTGCGCGTTTAATACTTCTATTAAGCTTATAAGTATAAGTAAGGGCTAGCTCGATTTCGATTCTTGCTTCTTTAGCTTAAAGCTTATATTCCGTATATCCTTTAATCCTAATAACTAAAGCGTTATTATCGTGTTATATTTTGTAGATTATAAGGTTAAATTGCCTCTTTACTTAATAATCGAAATCTTTAATTGTATTAAATATTAAAACTAAAGACTTATTTATAAGAATAAAGCCGAAAAGCTTCTTATTATACTCGTCCTTAATTATTAAGAGCTATTAAGCTTTATTATAGCCTTCCGGGAAGTTAAATAAATCTTATAAAATTCTAAAGAACGGCCTTAAAGACTTCCTTTCGGAAGATTACCTTAAAATAACTTGCTTTATATAAGTTATCGAGTAATATATACACTTAACTCTTATAGTGCCCTTAATAATTACGTTCCTTGCGCTCTTAACGAGTACTTATAAAGCCTTTAAGCTAAAGTGCTTTGCTTATATATATTATACTTCTTCTAAATTACTTTTTAGTTTAAAGTAATCCCGCAAACGCTAAAGCCTTGCCTTTATACTTCGTTTAATCGTTAAAAACATTAAGATTCTTGCTATGCTTATTAGAATTTCGGGAGGAACTTTAAAATAAGTAAAGAGTGGCTTAAATTTAAGAAATATTAAGTTATATATACGCTTTAATTGCTTAAGTATAACGCTTTTCCTTTTAGTTTTATACCGGAGCAAGTAGTTTAAACTATAGTATTAGACTTTTACTTTATTTAGTCGAGCTTCGGATACGATATTAATATAAAAACCCTCGACAATTATAACATCTAATAAGATTAAATCTTTCGAGTTCGGGCTAATTACGCTATTTAAAGCCTTTTTGATTACCCTTTTGCTACGTCTTAAGATAAGGAGGCTAAAAGAACCGGCCTTAACGCACTTGTTGTAAGCTACTTTAGTAAAAGACTTTAGCTCGAGTAGTTCTTTGCTATTTATTAAGTATATAGCGCTATAATTATTAAGTAGCGTGCTCGCAAAAAGTGGATATCTCGAAAAATCAAGCGTAGCGTATACCTTTTGCCCCGGGTTAAAAGTTATTAGAAGTAAATTTATAAGAGCAGCATTAATATTACTTAAAAATTTCGATTTCGCCGATTTTTAGTCCTTTTTAAAACTATTGCTAGTGCTTTTAGACGCTTAATCCTTCGTCGAGCTAAGGACTAGTTTTATAATAATTTTAATCTTATATTTCTTTTTAAGAAAGCTTTTTAATGTCTTAAAGCGCTCGGTTTAAAGGATACGCTTAATCTCTTTGCATTTCTTAGCATTGAATTTATCTTTAATCTCCTTTTTAGATAATATAGTAATTGTAAACTCTATAAAAGCGCATTTCTTAAAGCTTTAATTATGCTTAGTTTTCGTATATAAGCACTTGAAGCTTATAAGAGCGGGAGTAGCGTTAAAGTCTTGCTTTATTTAAAAGTCTAATCGGCTGCTAAAAGTAGCAAAGATCTTTAAGGCTTTAATGCTTTTTAAGGTCAAATCTTTTAAAGTAACAGCCGAGAAGACAATTTTATACTCTTCGAGCGTAAAATACTCTTTGCTTAGCTTATCTTATTTAATGAGATTTGCTAGCTCGCCGAGCGCTTAAGTAAGGGTTATCCTTTTTGAAATTATAATTAAAAAGTCCTTTACTATAAGCGTTCCTTTAATGTCGACTAGTTTAAGCGCTTTAGCCTTTTTATAGATTTATTGCTAATTAGCTTACTAGCGCGCTAAGCTAATATTACTTTGCTAAACTTGCTTAAGGATAGCTTAGTATTTTTGTTTTATTATAATAAGAGTACTTATATCGGTTGGCGCAAATTGTCTCTTTAAAGTTTAAACGGTTAATTGCAAAGAGCGCTCCTTATTTCTAATAAGATTTATTATAGTAGTCGAAAGGATCGAGGCCTCGGCGGTTCTATTAACTTAGCTTTAAAGGTAATAATATCGGTTCGAGTTTATAGTTTATATGCTATAAGCGATTAAGTATTCTTTGAAAAGAGTAGCGTGTTACTATTTAATATCCTTAAAAGTCGAGGGAGCAAGGGAAATAAGTCGTTTGCTATTATCTCCTTAGGATCTTTCGCTTTATTGCTTAACTATTATAATATAGTCTTATTATAGTCGCTTATCTTTTCGTTTTATTAGTTGTTCGAGCGTCGGAGGGACATTTAAAGGCTCGATGCTAACATAAGGAGCATTTAGTCTATCAGGGTCGATAAAGTGCTAAATGCCTCGGAAGTTTGCTTAAAATTGAAGTTGTATAAACTATATAAGCTATAATTGTCGATCTTTTAGAACGATTGCGTATGCAACACGTTGCTTAAGTTGTTCGGATGCTATAATCGAGATTTTAGTCGAAGTTGCGAAGTAATCGGTAAAGTGTATATTTTAAAAGAAGTAAAAAGTGGGCGATTACTTACCTTGTTATACGAATAGGCAAAAGCTTTAAGTGCTCACCGGGCTTATAACTAATGCGTATAAAGCAAGGTGATAAAGGAATTAATAATTGTAAAAGTTGTTTAATTAAGAACTAGAAAAGAAGGGAGGTGTGCTCCTATGATATAAGGTGCGGAGCGCCCCCGATTACGTGAGCTTAGGCCTTAGGCTGCTATGAGCCCTTATAGTTGCGACATCGGTAAAGTATATAAAGACGATAATGCTATAAATTAACTAATAAGCATTTAAGAAGTTTTTGCCAGTGTTTAAAGCTTATTATCTAATAAAAAGCAATAATATATACTATAAACTTTCTTTAATTTATTGTTATAGTTCTAGCGCTAGCACGTGTAGCACTATTCTAGATTAAGCTAAGTTGGCGAGCCTTTAAATATTTAAGCATACGAGTACCCTCATGCTTTTACTTTCCTTCTTTAGCTTTGAATAGTCGAATAAGAGACCCTTTTACCTTTGCCTTCTAGGCTTAGAAGCTAGGTTTCGTGATATTTATTATTGCTTAAATAATATATTACTTAAATGCTCAAGAAAGACGAGTTATTTTTAGATAAGTTTATTGCTTCTAGATTAGTAGCTTAAAGCAACTACTTTATAAATAACAAAAAAATATTAGCTTATACGATTCTAGCTTTATACCGCTATTATTAAACCTTTAGTAAACTCCTTGCTAAGACTCGTAGAGGGAAGAGAAAGTGTGCCTCTTATCTTAACAATAAAGATGTGTTGTCGCAATTGTAGGGGCTCACGGCAGCCTAAGGCCTAAAGCTCACGTAATCGGGGGCGCTCCGCGCCCTATATCATTGGAGCTCTCCTCCCTTCTATTCGTTTAAACACCCTATTCTATATGCGATAGTTATAAGCCCGGTTCGCACTTAAAGCTTCCAAATAACACGCAGTAATACAAGGTAAAGTAATCGCCCACTTTCTACTTCTTATTTTTTATACTTCACCGAATACTTCGCTGCTATATACGCAAATCAATATCATAGCATCCGAAGAGGTTTCCAAGTAGCGCATCGCATATATTGTGCTCCTCAAGGATCGACGATTGTAGCCGAACTAGATTACGCAGCTTTGCTTTTAAGCTAACTTTAAGCACATTTAGCATTTAGTTAATCTAAATAGATTAGATGCTCCTATAAACATACCTCCGAGCCTCTTACTAATATTCGAAGAACTAATCATTTAACGGGATAAGCGTCGTTAATAATAGCATATAGTTGTAATAAAGCAATAGAGCAAGTTCTCCCGGAATAGTAATAAAAGTAATACCCTACAACAACAACTAGTTTCTCTAGCTCCCTTTATATTTGACGATGTCCGAGACCTTTATACCGCTTTTTATAAATAGTATATAGCTGCTTAAACAAATTTCAAAGAGCTTTTAAGCAAATACTAGTTGCTATAAAGTTAAATAAGCGGAACTGTCGATGCCTTAATCCTTTTAACTATTATAATAAAGCTTATCGGGAGCTAATAGTCCTCGATTTAAGACACAATCCGAGCATTAAAATAAGAGTTTACCCTTACAAATATAAGCACTTTTACTACTATCAAGTAAGAGTATTAAACGATCCTTAAATAAGCGGAATAAGGAAATGTAAACTTGTCTCGTTAGCTTGCAAATTAAAGGAAAGTATATTAAAGGGCTGAAGCGATCGGGTTAGCTAAAATTAAAGGGACGCTCGCAGCAAAAGACTTTTTAACTACAATTTTTAAGCGAATAGCACTTGTATAAGCGAGCTTTAAACTAGCAAATATAATCAAATAAGATAAACTAAACGATTAGTGTCTTACGCTCGAGTAATATAAAATAGTCTTTTTAACTATAGCGCTAAAAGACTCGACTATAAAGAGCTTTAAAGCCTTAGGGATCTTTGCTACTATTAGCGGCTAATCGGACACTTAAAAACCCGACTTTAAACTTATTAAGTGTAAGTGCTTATATAAAATTAAAAGATACCGCTAAAAGCTAAAGGAATATATTACTTTAAAAGTTATAATTACTAGAATTACCGATAAGCTATTCGGAGAAAGACTAGACCTTAAATAAAGCGAAAAGATTAAAGAAGCCTTGCTTACTTACAAATAGAGAACACTAAAAACTTAGCTCGAGCGATAGTATAATATTAAGATTAAGCTAAAACCCGGTTTAAGCTTAATAAAGGACTTAAAAACAAGTGGATTTAGCTCGAAAAAGAATATTAGTTCCGTGGAACTATTTAAATACCCTAAAATTATAAATGCTACGCTTATAGACCCTTATCTTATAACTTTAACATTAGGCTAAAGGGTTTACATTACGCTCGATTTTTTAAGATATTTACTTTTAGTAAGTACTTTACTTGATAATTATAGCGCTATACACTTGGTAAATAGTAAAGACTTGCTCGAATTAAGGTCTTTTATTAAGGCTTTATTTAATAAGTGTATCGAAGCGGGATCTTTAAGTCTTCCGATCCTTAGATATAATATTAAAGTAATTAAAAAAGCTATAAACAAAGCCGCGGGCCCGAATATAAAAGATTTACATCTATCCGATGTTATAATAGTAAAGGGTTTCCATGTTAATATTATTTCCGAACCTTGTTTAAATAAAATAGGAGTTTAATATTATAATTTGAACTGCTTGCTCTAGTAGAAAATAGAAAAGGAGAGTATTAATCCAGCTAGGTGATTTGAATGTATAACACACAATAGTACCCTAAAAGTAATATATTTAATAATATATGTCCCTTGTTAAATAGGGATTACTAGGTATATATAACAAGTGTAAAAAGTAAAACTATATATGCTAAACAACTACCGATTCGTACGAGTAATGCAAAGCCTAAACGGGCCGAATATAACTACACGAGTCGAGTATATCCCGCAAAGTAGGATATACTAAACACATTAGCTTATATGCAATTAAGGTTTAAACTAGGGCTTAAATAACGGGTCTGCTAAAACCCGAAAGCAATGTATAAAATAAGGCTTGGCAGTTAAGCTATATAAAAGTATATGTAATACTAAGGGCAAATGTAATATATATTTCGATATTA
>Ga0302221_10002902_pt1 | contig 10526 bp, 2 predicted proteins | sample II_Palsa_E2_1_FD_193517 | JGI IMG/M metagenome (GOLD analysis project Ga0302221, IMG submission 193517) | Peat permafrost microbial communities from Stordalen Mire near Abisko, Sweden - II_Palsa_E2_1 | ecosystem: Environmental > Terrestrial > Soil > Palsa > Peat permafrost | place: Sweden...
GAGCTTTCTCGGAAGGGGGGGGTTATATTACGGTTCTAGCATTCCATTCCATGTCACGTGGTCACGTGCACTAGCGCGGCTAGCATAAGCGGTGTAGAGCGGCAGAACTCGAGTATTTGTACGAACTGATCCTTTGTAAATAACCTCTTCTTTCCTTAGCTTTGAATAGTCGTAATTGAGACCATTCAACCCACGCACTTTGTGCTATGAATCTGGCGCTCGTGACAGTTAGCGAAAGTAATATGTCTTATAAAAGCGATATATCCTACGCTATAACACGATTTTTTAAATTTATATATAACGCATACTTAAAAGATTAATTAATTATTATAACTTTTAACTAAAATATTTTATTTTATTATTATAGCTTAACTTATTATTACTTTAAAAAATATACTTTATTATAACTTACTTGCTAAAAATAAGCTATAATTAGCATTTTAATTCTTGTATAAGAGCCCGAAAGAGAGTTTTACTATTATAGCGCATTTATACAAGACATAAATGGAGAATATAATCTAAAAAGCATAGCTTAAAAGAAAGAAGAAAAGGAAGGGTATAAAATATAATAGCTAAAATAAAATCTTTTATCTTAATTAACATTAATCCTTAATTTAGTATTATATCGACTAAGCTATTAATAAAAGCAAAGGAGCTATAATGTAAATAATATATAATTGCGCTATATACTTTTAAAAACCAAAAAATAAGTTAATCCCTTTTTAAAAATAGTTTTAGCTATAGCTATAAAATACCCCCGAATTATATATAATTAAAATAAAACTAAATGCTTTTTACCGCGTTAATATATATATTAAAAAATTAGCTAATATTTAAGTTTATAAGTATATATTATAAAAACTGCATATATAATATAAATAAAAAGAGGGCTAAGATTATATGCTTTATTAAAGAAGAAATAATAATCCTAATTAAAATTAAAGAAATATATATTAAAGTGCCTTAAAACTGCCTCTTTATTATTATACTTAAGTGTATCTTTACAAATAAAAAGGCTATATTACCGCTAATTATTATAATTAGCGTTATAATTATAAAATAGTAATTTTATATAATAATAAATTTTTTAATTAGCTATATTAATAAGGGCATTTATATAAAATAGCTAAAGCATTTTATTAAGTATAATAATTATAGCTTAAATAAAGAATAGTATATTATTTTAATTAATAATATTAATCGTTATAAAGCACTTAAATTTATTATTATAGCTAAGATAAATAAGATTTAAGTAGTCTAATTCCCCTTTTATTTAACTTACTTAATTTAGCTATATAATATAAGCTACTTTCGGCAATAGAAACACTTTTAACAAGTAGCTATTATAAATGCTATTCGCTTATATAAGGCTAAGTACTTAATTACTTCTTTTTTTAAAGATCTTTTAAGTATTTAAGAAAAGACGTTTATTATATTTATAATTAAGTATGCTCTCTAAAACGCTAATATTTAGCTAATTAATTTTAAGGCTATTAAGAAGAAGCTAAGAGAGTATAAAAAGAAGATTAAAAAAATATAAGTTTATACCTCTTAAAATACAAATTAAAGTTAAAGTGAAATAATTTAAAAGCAATAAATAAAGGAATTAAACTAGTGCTAAATCTTATATTAATAAAAGAATATTAGCTTCTTTAACTTTAAATTTAACCCACCTCATTTTATACCGAATATTAACACTAAAATAATAGTCTTAAGCTTAAGCTTTTAGTTATAATTAAAAGATAAAGTTTACCCTCTTATAAAAAGGCTTATATAAACATTAATAATACAAATATATAATTAATATAAGGGAGTTTATTAGAGATAAAAGATATATAAGCTTAAATAACGCAAATTAAGACTTATAAAAAAAAGGAAATATCTCGGAAAAGCATATTAAAGGGAGGGTCTTTTATAACTAGTAGCATACTTTAAAAGATAGCTAAAAAGAGATAAAAAAAAGGCCGTTAAAGTTTTAAAGAAAGCAATTATAGTATTTACTTATATAATAAATAAGTAAATAGTGACTTTAAGTAAAAAGGGATTACTAATCGAGTAGTTAAAAAGGATTAAAGATAATATATTTAATAATATTAAGTCTTTAAATTTATAATTTTTGCTTTAATATAAATTTTAATTTAAGATTATTAAAAGAACTAATTACTATTATGATTAAAGATCGGCGAATTGCTTTATAATTATTATATAAAGCTATAAAAAGGCGTAGTATAATCAAGATAATATATATATTATAAATCTTATATTATTTGCCCTTATTTTAATTAACCTTATAATCTTATAAAGAAAGCACAAGTTCCGGCTAAGCTAAAGAAGTAATTTATAACTTATTATATTAGTAAACAATTTAAAAGAGGAGGGAAGTAATAACGCTAAAAAGAGTCAAGATAAATACTAGCAATTAGTTGCTAGTTTAAATTTAATTGCAAAACATGCTAATTTTATAAGCTTAAAGTAAAATAAAAGTATATCCTTAATTATATAATATATTTTATAATATTTAAGTGTAAAAATAAAGCTTAATGTCCGACTTTTAGCAGTGATTTGTATATAGCGCGGGATATATCGCTTTCGCAAGACACATCGCTTTCGTCGACTATTATTAATATTATATCGTATTAGTCAATATTGCGTAAATCGATTCGATATTAATTTAATGTCGATTCTTGCCCAAATTCTAGCTTATTATATCTCCTTTATTTATTGCTATTTATTACTTATAAAAGTAATATAAATAATTTTTTAAATCCTAGTCTTTCTATTAAAAAAGTCTTAAATTTATTAATAGTTATTAGCTAAATATTAGACTTAAATTAAGCTCTCGGATTTAGCTTATATTTACAATATCTTAAAATCCTTTATCGCGAGTCTCGCTTATAAGCAAGCCTCACAAAAACTTTTAAAAGCAAGAGACTTTAAATCGCCACATTAAGACGAGTTTAGCTTATAATAATAAGCTAGTTAACTTATTAGAAAGGCCTAATTAAGTAGTATATTTGCGCTTTTCTAAAAAAAAATTTATAAGTAAAGTAATTATAGAGTTATTTATAAAAATATAGGTTTAAAAGAGCGGGTAAATCGATTTAAATTAAATTCTATAATATAATACTAATTCCAAATTGATACTATATCGATACGCGATATCGCGTATTTTAGCCGAGCCTAGGCCTAAAATAGTGACAAGAAAGAAACTTAATAGTTAGCTATTGCTAAAGCTATTATTGCATTTATCATTATTTGAACTAAAATCACAACAAATGCTACTTAATTAAAGGCTAAGAAAGAGGCCCTATTCTTATAACAAATAGAACAAATTACCTTCAACGAATAGAAAGGTATAAAGGACTACTTAAACTATATTAGCTACTAAGTAGCACAAATTGAAGGAGTTAAAGGACATATCTTTAATGTAACTATATTTAGTCACATTACACAAGGACTCCCCGGTTTATATATAATATATAAGCCATTAATAAACACTAATCAAGTAGACTTAAAGAAGGTTAAATTGGAACTTCTTAAGGCTAAAGCTTCACTTAAGGAAGATAGCCTCAAAAATAGGTCCTCTTTTACTAATTCTACAATAAAAGCACTTGCTACTTAAGCAAGAGGCATTAATAATAGTGGAAACAACAAAAACAATAACAATAATACTAGAAATAGAGGTAGGCCTTAAAATCGAGTGTAGACATGCTTTACTACTATATTATATAATCCTAATATATAGTGCAATATACACCAATGCAATAGACACTCCACTAAAAAATGCTTTAGTTATCAAAAAGCACTCTAAGATTAGAAGAATACTTTAAAGACACTAAAGCTTGCATAGAGCAATAATAGCTCAAAATTGACTAATTAGAGCTCTAAACAAACTCTATCTCCAAAGCTTTACAAAAAGGCCTTTATAACTAGGAAGTTCTTTAACACTTCACTTGTTTAAAGCAACATTGAGTGGTTTATAAACTCAAGAGTTACTAATCATTTTACTAGATCAAGAGACTTATTCCACTCTTATAAGTCAACTCACCTGTTTCTAGTGACTCTTAGAGATAAATCTACAATTATAATAGAAGGCAAAGGATCAATTATCTTATCCATTGGTATAAGGTACTATATATAGTGTAGGGGAGCGAACCTCGGCCAAAAGAAAACCTTACAAAAACGTCTCTCTTAAGAAACTAACAAATAGAACAATAAGCAAAAACAAGAAGAATATATGCAATGCAGGAACCAAGGAAACAACTAAAGCATGCAATAATTAGGTGTAATTATAAAGCAAAAGCAAAACTACAAAACTGGCAACGAATGTATACTATTATTATATAAAAAGGTGATATATGTCTAACTAAGTACAAAAACCCAGCAATTATACCTTTATTGCAGTCACGTGTAGCGCTAGCTAAAACCCTCCAAAATCGACAAAATTTAGCAGTCTCTTTAGCGCCCGGCTACAATATACATTAGCATTAGAATTCTTAGCGTTATGCTACTAGTGTTAATTTGTTTAGTGTTTTAGAAAAGACATTTGCTATACTTGCCTCGTCCGCTAGATACTTTTGGTGGAGTTATTAGTTACCTTTGTGATAGTCGCATAATTGATAATTTTGACGGGTATATAAGAGTTAGAAATGGAGAATTAGAAAAGCGGATTTCTAGACTTGGAAAGAAATACACTTATGGAGAATATATGGGTGTTGATAGACAAGTTCAATAAATGATCGAAGAGAGCACTAACTAGTCATTTAGCGAAAAATAGAGGTTTTTAGATTAGAGGATAAGTTAGTAAGTTAGTTATCAGCCAAGGCTACTATTTGAACTAATTGACTTACTAACCTTAATTGGCTTATAAGCCACTGATAAGTACAAATTTATATATAAAACATCACGTGAAAATCAAAGGAAGTAAAAAGTGACAATATTGTGACGGGCCGGCAAATGTATATAGGATACACTTCACGGGGGAAGAGGATTATACCTAGCACTCGAAAGAATGGCTATATTGCGAAGATCTAAAGCTAAGGAAAGAAGAAGAGGGTGAAGGAAGGAGGGAGGTAAGCTATATATATATATTGCGCAGTCAAGTGACGTAGTGTAGGCTATACGTAAGCTATATATAGCTCGTAAGGTGGCCGTATACTAGCATAGCAGCCAAAGCTATCACATTACCCCCCTTTAAAAAAAGCTTGCCCTTAAGCTTCTATTAGCTTTTATATTATCTTCTAATTTATTGTATATATCCGCTCTGTCCTTCTATATCTTAATCTAGTCTTATAATAGCCTTAAGGGCCCTAGTAATTCCTTGTTTTGCAAGTGGAAGTCTTATAGCTTATATAAAGCGTACTTAAAATCGCTAGCCAAGTACTATTTAAGGTCTTTATCATAGCTAACCCACTTTACCCGGTAAGATAGCTTCTTTCTTATTTTTTATATAGCTATAACTTCGTTTACTTTTTACTCTTAGTTATCTGTAATTTCAATTAGCGGAGGGGGTTTATTCTATTAACTTAATAACGGGTTATCGCTAGCTTTCTATAGCTTATCCGGTAAGAATATAAGGTAGATTTTTATCGATTTTAGTAGCTTTACCTTGTACAAATTCTCTATTTTGCAAATGATTTCATACAAGCCTATTATTTAATAATCTAGTTTATAGCTAAGCCTTTAAGTCTTCTAGTTCTTCGTTAATATTTATACTTTATCCTTTAGCTAAAAGTCTACTAGCCTCCGGTAAGGGTTTACGTCCTATTACTTCTTCTCTTAAGCCCGTTTTATAATTGTATAAGCCGTTTTCTAGGCTTCTTGCAACTTATAAACCGTTTGTTAAGCATCTTCGCAATTAAGTTTCTCTTTAGCTATAACTACCTTTAGCATATCCTAGTCGAAGAACGTATAAGGCTTGTATCTATTTAATAGCATAGCAAGTAACATTCTTATACTATTATATAATAGCGTAGTCTATAATTAGTAAAAGTTAAGGCTAATTCTTTTAATAATAATCCATAAACGGTTATAAGCATTAATTTAAGTATTAGTTTATATTTCCGTTTAGCCATCGGTTTACAGATAAAATGCTATAGATAACTTAAGTTATATTTTTAAAATCTAGCAAAACTCGTTCTAAAAATCGGATATAAACTAAAGTCCTCGGTTAAATATAATTAATTGTAGTGCTTTATACTACTAGTATATATAAATAATATATAGCTAAGCTATTTCCCGGGCTATTATCGTCTTATAGCAAGGGATAAAAACACTTTGCTTGCTTAATCGGTTAATAATAATAAAGCTTATATTATAGCCATCTTCTACTTTAAAGAATAACTTAAAGTCTATTGTAATATATTGCTATAGCCGATCCGGAACAAGTAACAAGTAAAGCATTTTTAGCATATAATCCTTAAATATATAAGATTATTTACATATATAATAGTTTTATATATGTTAAGCCACGTTTATAGTTAGCCGTTTCTAGTAATACTTCTTATTTAAGATCTAAATCGTTTTGTTATAGCTAAGGTATATAAAAGAGATCTAATTATAAGCTTTGCGGATTAAGTTTACAATTAACTAGTTATCCGTTAAAACTACTAGCTTACCCTAATAGAGCAATAGGCCGTTTATAAGGGTAAAGCCCCCTAGCGAATCTATAGCTTGCGTATATAAAGCTTATAACAAATTGTATATTCGATTTGCGGCTAAAACCCGTTTAATTAAAGGCAAAAGTTCTTATATAGCTACTTTTATTAGCTAAATTTCTAAGCTATCCCGGATTTGCGGATCGATTTATTCTAGCTAAAGCAAGGCTTTCGTCTATAAGTATATCTTTAAGTCTATAAAGGGTTTTAAGTCCTAGTTTCTATAAGAGAATATATCTACTTTTTCATTTTCTTTCCTTAATCGGTATATAATAATAAACAAGTAGTTAGCGAGTAGCTTTTCCTAACAAGCCTAGCGGTTATTTAACTACTTAATAGTTATAAAGTATTCTAAGGCTTTATAGTTTATAAACACTTTAGTCTACTTTATATTCCCTTGTAATTTCGGTCTTTAATAGCTAAAGGATTGTATAATAGTTAGTATTTCTTTATTGTAAATTTAGTAATTAAGTTTTACAAGCGCTATAGTCTTTGAGAAGTATTTAACAAGGTACTAGTTGTCGTTTAGATATAACTATAAGAGTATATTAGCTATCACCTTATCCGAGGCATTAGTCTCTAGCTTAATTTCAAGAGAATAGTTATAATGCCGAAGGATAAAGGCCGAAATAAGCCTTTGTTTCAGTTCCTTAAAGGCTTTAATACAAGTCTTGTCCTATATAAATGGAACATCTATACAAGTAAGCTATAAGAGTAGCTTTGATATTGCGCTAAATACCCGAATAAAACGCTAGTAAAAATTGCAAAAACTTAAGAATAATTATACCCCTCTTACTATACGAGGTTTAGCCTAGTAGCAAATAACATTTATCTTTTCTAGGTTAACTTTAATCCCTTGTATACTTATAATAAAGCTTAAGTACTTTATATAAGTAACTTTAAACTCGCTTTTCTTGATATCGGCTTATAAACCCGCATTATAAAGCCGTTAAAAGACTTTTTATACGTGCTTTTAGTATTAGAGTTTATTATCCGAGTAAATAAGGATATTATCTAAGTACATAATACAAAAATCGTCTAAGTAATCAAATAATGCATTATTTATATACTATTAATACATAGCCGGTCCGTTAGTTAACCCGAAAGGTAAACCCTTATATTTGTATACTTTATATAAAAGGTGGTAAGTTCCTCCGAATTAAGGTGTATACAAATCCGGTAAAAAGCTTACTATATATCTAGTTTTATAAAAATCTTAGCTTAACTAATTCGCGCGAGCGTCTTATCGATTAACGGAAGGGGGTACCGGTCTTTGTAGGAGAAGGCGTTTAATTTATAAAAGTCGACACAAAACCGTAAGCTTTTATCTAGTTTTTTAACAAATAAGGTAAGTAACGCGTATAAGGCTTAGCTAGCTTCTATAAAGCCCTTATTTAAGTTATCTAATAAGTATTGCTTAATAGCTTATAATTTATCTATAAACTAATACTATAAGGGGGAATATCCGAGTATATTATTAAATTTTAATTAAATCTTATAATTATACAAACGGTAAAAGGGAAAGATATTAGATGCCGACTTAAAAAATATATTTTAATACAATTAAGATGCTAAAGGGAGCTTCTTACAAATCTCCTCTTAAGTAGTCTCGTCTTCCTAATTTAAGTCCTTTTCTTAGTCCGTTTTGTCTGCTATTATCCGGTTTAATTCGTATAAACTAGTAAAGAAAGAAACATTCTCCTCTTTACAAATTTGTTAGTCGATCCTTATAGTAATAATATATATAATATCTAGTTTAAAGAGGTCTTTTAGCGGGGGACTCAGCTTTAGCGGATCTTTACTAGCAAGTAATAGTAAGTCTTTTAGTAGTTATAGTTTATATTACATTTGCCGGATCTAATCTTATATATCTTACTCGTGTTTATTTTAGCTAATTATACAAGTTCTTTCTTAAGATAGTTTTACTAAATAATCGTTGCTCTTATAGCTAAAATCTAGATTTATAGGTTGATTTATAAGTTTTATACAAGGGAGGATTTGCTAGATCGAGTAAGCTCCGGATTGCTTGCCTTTATCCTCCGATTCTATAGCTCGATTGCGCCTAGCAATATCCTTTTAGTAGTCTTAGCGGGGGCATACCTCTTATAATAAACTCTTAAGAATCCGGATTTCTTTGTAAAAGGAGAAGGGTTCTTCCCGGGTAAGGTTATCTAGCTATATAATCCTTTATTCCTTTAAATTAAGCTATATATTAAAGTATACTATCTATTTAAGCCTTAAAATAACGTTATAGTTACTTAAGTTAAGGATAAAAAAAGGCACCTCTTTTTAGCGATAGCTATTAATAGTTAAGTTTAAGACTAGCAAGTAAGTAATTACCTTTTTAGTCTTTTTATCGAATCCCTTAGCTTAAATTGTATAAGCTAAGGGTTAAGCTTTAATATTCAAGAAATTGCCTAATTAATTAGCAAAAGCAATGTTAATAAATGCAAAACTATTTGCTCTTATATCAAGTAATAAAGGTATAATAATATTATATTTATTCTTTGATAAAGTATAAGAAATGGTAAAGTATTATCCCTTTATTAATCGACTTAAGTTAATCTTTAAACAATTAATTGTATACTTTAAGCAAGTGTCGGTCCACTTGTAACGCGAGGCACGGCATGTAATATCGTGATATGATTGTTGCGTTAGTAGGTGGTTAATTCCTCCGGAAGGTAGGTCGACAGCACCGCGTAATGTTGTTAACTTTTCTTCGGTTGCCTAATCTAGACTAGCGCTATCACGTGATATAAGATCACGTGACTTATAATCTAGTAAATGTAAATGTATTAACACTAGAGCTACTTTAAAAGTGCTCAAAAAACGCTATCTCCTCCCGAATGTATATAAATTGCCTAATTAGGCTTAGTCCTTCCGTATTTGTATAGTATGCTTATATGTATCCTCCCCGTTAGTATGTCCTTATACGCCGTATATCCCTTATACGCTTGTATCCCTTTAATGCACTTGTATGTCTATTTTATTACTTGTATATTTAATTTTTTAGCTTTGCTATCGATTATCTTTATGTCTCCTGCTTTACCTATTCTTGTACCTTCATTTGGACCTTATTTGTATCGAGGAGGAGCTTAAGAGCATTAGAGGGTTTCGACTTCGTTATAGAATCGGTAAGATTCGAGGTGCTATCGATTTATTTTACTTAAGCAATCTCTCTTCGTTTATAGGCTTAGCGTAAGCATATAACGTCGATTATTAGTCTCTTTTCTTGCGTGGTTCCGAGCTTTATTAAGCAATTGTAAAGGGACTTCGAGTCGGTGGCTAAAACAAGTAGTATATTTATATTTAGTATTAAATCGATAGTTGACTTCGCTGCTATTGCTATATTAAAACTATAAGCTATCTTATATAATTTAGAGGCTAAGACGCCCCTAGTAACCCTTTTGCACTTAATTGAAGACTAGTGAAGGATATTAGCGTTTCCCTTGCTATTTGCAAGTATAAAGACACTCCCGATTTGTGATAAAAGATCCTTATTGTTAGCAAAGGATATATTAGTAAATATAAGGAGCTAAAGTAATTCCTTTTCGAGGTTTACAAATTATAATCCTCTAGTCGAATTCTTAATTTGCTACTAAATGCGCTTATTAAGAGCTTCTACGTCTTTTTTAGTTAATTTTATAGCTTATGCCGCTATAAACAAGTTATACGCAGCTTCCGGTTAATAGACTAATGCAATATATGTACCTTTAGCGCGCTAAGCAACGTATTAGTCCTTAGTGAAGAGGTTTTAGCGTATAATCCCTTTGCTACTAGTTATAGTAGCATTCTTGTTGCATATTAGCTTTAAGTTTTTGCATTAACGCTCTTGCGTAAGGGTAATATTACTACTATCGCTTTTAAGGT
>Ga0302221_10002904_pt1 | contig 10525 bp, 2 predicted proteins | sample II_Palsa_E2_1_FD_193517 | JGI IMG/M metagenome (GOLD analysis project Ga0302221, IMG submission 193517) | Peat permafrost microbial communities from Stordalen Mire near Abisko, Sweden - II_Palsa_E2_1 | ecosystem: Environmental > Terrestrial > Soil > Palsa > Peat permafrost | place: Sweden...
CTAAAACTTATATCGACTTGTTTTATAAGGTATTAACGGAATTAGTAAAGAGGAACGAGCTAGATAGCAAGCACTAGTGTAAAGAGTTTATAAAGGGTCTTCTTTTGCAAGTTAAGGATAAGATTTTTAAGGACTTTAATTATAAGCTTACTAATATATTTACTTACAATTATTAGAAGATGCACAAGATTATAATGTTTATATACGAGTATAAGGAGAAGAGGCGCTATTACAACGAAGCTAATAACCCCGAGTACTTATAGCTATACTAAGAATACCTCGATGTAGTTATATAAGACATAATACTTGCAATAAGCGATAAATACGCCCTTCCTTTACCCTTAGCTATACTTGCATTAGCAAAAGAAATTACTAGAACTAGTAAGGTGTCGAAAGTCCCTATTCTTAAGATAATAAAGCTTAAGAAACCCGCTAGTAAAGTCGACTAATTAATAAAAGAAATGTAAAAACTCTCGATTTTATATATTACTTTAAAGGATTTATAAAAAGCCGTTAATACTTCGGTAGCTACTATTACTAATAAGATGTAGTTACAATATTAATCTATGCTTTTTGCAATTAATAACTTAAGAGAAGGATTTAGCAGCTACTATAAGGCTAAAGGGGGTTTTAGTAAACGCAATTAAAGTCGGGGTAGTTATTATAATAGAAGAGGCAAGGGAGCATTTATATTAACTAATAATAATTGCCCTTACCCGGATTCTTAGTAAAATATAGCTTAAGTTAACGCTATATACTAATCTTTCGATTAATATTACCTTGCTTACTTTAATAAAGACTAAGATAGCGCTATTAATCTTAATTGTAAATATACGCATTTAAACGACTATCCTTTGCTATAAGAGCTTATTTACTTTAAATGCATTTATAAACACAAGTTTTACTAGTATAAAAGGAAATAAGACCCGAATCGGGCCTTTATTCCCTTAATATTATAAAGCGACTAATATTAGTTTAATTAAATTAAAGCTTACCTTTAAGGGGGGAAGTATAATTATAATATAGCAAAACGCCTTACTAATACTTAGCGTCTCTAAAATAACATTTAACTTAAAAACTAAGAGAGAAACAAGTCTTAAGCCCCTTTTATACTCGGCAATTTATATAAGAGCAAAGAAATCTTGCATCGAGACACAAATAATATTCTTATTCTTAGAAGCAATTATATAAATGTTATAAATAAAGATAGCATCTTTATTAGTAAAATGTATAAGGATATAATATATCTTATATTATCTATTAATGCTACTAGATCTTTAAAAGCAAAGGGAAAAGGGCTATAAATTGCCCGGGATATTATAAAGTAGCAAGCTTAAGTAAAGGAAAGGCTTTTGCAAGCAAAAAGCTAAAGATTTGCTATACTAGGAATTAAGAGGGATATTAAACCCTTATAAGATATAGACCTTAACCCGGCTTTTAATAAAGAACCGGAACTAGTTAACACTTTACAAGAAAAGCTTATTCCACGATCGAAGAAAGCAACTATTTTGCTTTTACATACGCAAAAAGGGGTAAAAATAATTATTAATGCCCTTAAAACCCCCGATCTTATAGCTACAATTTAGCACTAATAAGTAAAGGATAACTAAGCTTATATAATAATCCTAAGAATAAGAAATGCAATAGCTATATATATAGCTAAGGAAATTAAGAAAATAACTAAAGTAACTACTATAGCTAATAGATTAAAACGCATAATATAAAATATAACTTAGCTAGCTTAAGTAATTAGCTATATACTTTAAGGAAATATAAGTAGCTTTAACTTTAAGACTCTTATCTTAAAAAAGAGCATTATTATATCCTTTTAACTTCGATTTTTATTATATAATCTTAGTAGTAAAGTAAAATGCTATAGCATATTAGATATAAGAGCTAAATGCAACATCTTACTTATAAAAATAGCTAAGAACTTAAGTTGCGTTATTTATAGCGTTAATACCTTTATTATATTTATAGTTATAAGTAACTAATTCGGCTTTATTAGCGCAATTAAGATTAAGATCGAGATTATAAAAGGAGTTAGTTACAAGGATGTATTCTTCTTAGTTAACAACTCTTTTAAGACTTTGCTAAAAATGCTATTTATTAGTAAGATAAAAATAGCTATAAATTATAAAGATAACAGTTTATAAGATAATACATTTACTAATTTAAAAGACTCGAGGAATGCTTATATAATTATAATTGTTTTACTGCTAAAGAGTGTTATTAGGAGGAAAGTCTAATTTTAGCAAGACTTTTAGCCAAAAATCGAAGAGGTAAATTCGAGTAATAAAGAAGAGGAAAAAGAAGAGGAAAACTAAGGCTTAATGCTTTAGCTAAAGAGAGTATTAAAGGAGTAAAGGCTATTTTGGGGTTTTTTAAGGAGTTTTATAATTTTAGGACTAGCGTTATTAATTTTTTAGATATAAGAATTACAAAAGACGCTTTTGTTTTAGCTTTTATAAAGCACTTTCCGGATATAATACGAAAATAAGCTACAAATATTTTAAATACTAATATTCCGGATGCTAAGGTAAAATTATATTATTCGATACTAGCTAGTTTTATCCTTAAAAGTAAGAAGGGAAGATTAGAGTTTTTAAGTTTTTTATAATCTTTTAATAAATTAGAAGGGGTATTATTATACTTAAAAGACAAGGATAAGAGCAAGAAAGTCTTGCGTTTTAATACGCTAAAACAAGTAAAGCTAAAGAAAATAGCAATTGCATTATAAGACCTTATAAGCGTGCCTTTTACGCTCTTAGCAAATAGTGTTTATAAACTAAAGGCTAAGAAGGTATAGCTAATTAATAAGAATAATAGTATAAGAGAAGGACTTAGAAGACAATTTAATTAGTATAAGCAATTTAAAGTATAAGACACCTTATAAGCACAAGTAAGCAAATACTAAGACTACTTACTCCCACGCTTTATTGCAATATTAAGAGGTTCCCGACTTACCCTTAAGCGACTAGCCGATTTAGATACTAAAAACTAGCTTTAAGAAAAGGAAAGGGCCATATTCGAAGAATTAATAATTAACTACAAAGGAGCTATTGCATTCGACTAAAAAGAAGTAAGAAAGATTTATAAGGATATTAGTCCCCTTATTCTTATTAAGATAATATTGCATAAAGCTTAGCAAGAAAAGAACTTCCCTTGCTTTAAAGCTTTAGTGCTAGTAGTAATAAAAATGCTATTAGAATAGCTAAACCGAGGTATACTAGAAAAATGCAATAGACTTTATAGAAACCCTTAGTTCCTAGTTATAAAGAAGCTAGCTAGCACTTATAAGCTTATTAATACAGCAATAAAGATGAATTCTATTACTTTATAAGATGCTAACATGCCTTTATTAGTAGATAAGTTTTTAAAAGAATTTGCTAGATATTAATATACTTCTTTAATCGATTTCTTCTCTAGATATAATTAACTTACTTTAAATATTAAAAGTCGGGATATAACAAGTTTTATAACCCCTCTTAGTTTACTTAAAATAACTACTTTATTGCAAGGAGCTACTAATTCGGTAGCTTAGTTTATACAAGTAATAATAACAATCTTAAAAGACTTGTTTTTAGCTATAGCTATGCCGTTTATCGACAATATTAGGGTAAAGGGGCTATATATTAATTATAGTAGAGAATTAAAGCTTCTTAGAATTTGTCGATTCGTGTTTAAACATTTGTAAAACTTAGATAGGGCTTTAAAGCGAATTAAAAGGGCTAAAGCTTTTATTAAGCCTAAATTACAGTTTTGCTACAATAGTATAAGTATTATAAGTTTTATATGTGGTTTTGGAGGAAGGAGCCTTGCTACTACTAAAGTTAGTAAGATCTTAGACTAGCACTAGTGCAACAATATTATAAAGGCTAAGGCATTCTTAGGAATTTACATGTATTATAAAATTTAGATCGAGGCGTACGCTATAATAGCTAAATTAATTTATCGATTGCTTAAGAAAAGAGAGCCCTTCTTATAAGGGGAGGAATAAATTAGGGCAATATAAACTCTCTAAGAAAAACTTATTACTGCGCTATTGCTTTGCAAGCTACACTACAATTTAGCAAAGCTATAAAGGCTTATTATCTTAGCTATAAACGCTAGTTTATTTAGATAAGGAGCAGTTTTAGGATAGTATAATAATAAAGGACGCAAGAGAGTTACTTGATATAAATCTAGAATGTGAAATTAAACTAAACGAAGCTATAATGCTACTAAAAGAGAGTGTAAAGGGGTTTTTAAGGCTTTGCAAAAATTACAATTCTAGCTATATAATGTCTATTTTATCTTGGAAATAGACGCAAACACGCTTATTGCTTAGCTAAATCGGGCAGCTATTAACCTCCTTAAAGCTCTAATTACTTGCTAGCTTGCATAGATTAAGCTATTCGACTTCGAGGTACGCTATATAAAGGGTATAAAGCATATTACGGCCGATAGACTATCCCGGCGCCCTTATTATAAAGAGGATTCGGAGGATAACTTAAATATCGATAAATTTATTGCGCTAAAACTCGATATAGTCGGAATTTAACTAGTTACTAAAAGCGCAAAAATAGTAAAGCTTTGCGATACTAAATGCAATGCGCGCCTTAATTGGCTAAAGCCTAATTCCGGAAGCGAACCTTATTTTTTAAGCTACCCCCGGAGGGGCAAAATTGAAAGTTGCCCCTCTTTAAGTAGCCTTAGGAATTAAGCACTTAGGGGAATAGTTTTTCTAAGCCACGTGACCGATTGCCGCAACGCCACGTATCACCTTATATTAGTACTCTAAAATGCGACTAATGGTTTTATATTAATTAATTTACTTAATAAAAGCTATTTAAAGCAGTTTTAAGCAATTGCAAGGTACTTGACTACGCTAGCTAAGCTTAAAGGCATATTTAAGGGCAAATTCCGAAGACTAAAGAAGGAAGCACTAAACTATAGCGTACGCAATAAGCAATTATAAAAGAATAAGTGCAAATTGTACTTTTTACGTCTAGTTCTTAATAATTTAGCTTAAAGAGCAGAAATTATAAAAGAGTTGCATAATAAAACTAATTATTCCGGCCGGGAAACTACCTTTATAAGAGTAGCAAGCAAATATTACTAAGAAGGTTCTTATAATAACATTTGCAAGTATTATAACTCTTATAAAGTATGCTAATATAAGCATAAGCAATAACAAGAAAAAGCTTTATTTCTTACAAAAGCTACCCCTCTATTTTACTATATTAGTATAGATGTTATAAAGCTACCCGGATGCAAGAGCTATAACTATCTAGTAATAGCTAGAAATAACTTCTCTAAATAGCTAAAAGCTAAACTTATAAAGAACCCTACTAGTAAGAAGATTGCTAAGTTTATCTAAACTAATATAATTTGTTAGTATAGAGTATTTAGAAAACTTAAAGTTAATAGTAGTGCTAAATTTAAAAGTGCTATAATCGAAGAGCTTTAAAAGCTAAGGATTTGTAAGATTATAATCTTTGCATATAATGCAAAGGCTAATAAAATAATAAAGCGTGGACACTAGCTAATTATATTAGCTTTAATTGCTTTAAGTATAAGAGGGAAGAAATTATAAGTAAACTTTTTACCTTAAGTACTTTTTGCAAATAAAACTATTATATATAAGCTTATAAGCTTTATTCCCTTTTATATAATTTACAGCAAAGAAGTAGTGCTCTTAGTAGAAACTTGTTACTTTATATAAAAAACTCTTAAATGGGATAAAGTCTATAATCGATCGACTTTGCTATAGCTTTATACACAACAACTTTAAATGCGTGATAAAGACATTAAAGAATTTAAGCTACAAAAGACTCGATAACGTGCTAAGGGCAAAGTTAACTTCGATGCTAAATACTAAATTTATAAGAAACCGATTTAAGTAAAAGATCTTATTTTAGTATACGATATTAAGAATATTAATTAAGACAAGTCTAAAGACATTAAGCTTTTATACCGATAGCTAAGACTATATAAAGTTAAAGAGGCAAATTAGCTAAAGGGAACTTATAAACTAGAAGAATTAGACGGAACTCTCTTATATTATATATATACAAGGAACCGACTAAAGCAATTCGTTAAAAGAGATTAATACTAGTATTCTTATAAGGATAAAGTTCCGGAGCTTGCTTTTAAGGAGGTCGAATTCCGGACTAATATAAAACTAAAAGAAGAAGCTATTATAAAGTTTTATGCTAAAATAACCTAAGAAATCGAGAAAGACACTAGAATTGTAATATAAGTTTTAAAACTCCCGGAATCCGAGAAGGAGAAGTATATCCGCTTTAATAATAACTAGAAAGAAGCTAGATTAGCAAGTAAAGATAAGGACTAAGAGTAAAGGCTATTATCGACTATAAATACATAGCTGCCGATACTCTAATTTCGACCTTTACGCACCTTAAAACACAAAAATAACTTAAAGAGGACTACAAAACCTAAAACTAGACTTTACTTAAGCTAAGACTTAATTAATAACTATAGTTCGCAAATATAGTTAATTAGCAAAAGCTAATATAAGCCGCAAATAGTGCTAGAGTTTTGCTAAAAAGCATCGATTATAAGATAATAATAAAGCTAAAAGACTAATAATAACAAAAACGCCGGATAAAGCCTTTTATTTAAGATTTTAGTTGCTTCTTAATTTTGCTTTTAGTTATTAAAACGTTCTCACTTATTGTCCTTTGTTATATATAAAGTCTCCCTTGTTACACGAGAAGTTTTTTATATTATATATAAAAATTTTATTACTTTTGACTTATACTCGCATTTCCCCTTACTAAAAATCTTTATTTACTTTACTTTTGCTTGCTCGGGACAAGCAATAAATATAAGAGGGATAAAGTTAACTTATACTCGCTTTTGCACTCCTTTACCTTTAAAAAAGCCTTTAATTTATTCCTTTAATTTAGTCGAGTTCTTAAAGCTATATATATTTGACTTAAAACTTTTGTTTCCTAGCATTATAATTGCTTTTTTTCTTTAAATAAACATGTTATAAAAGACTTTTCCGCATATAGCACTAACTTACTTTCACTTTTATATAACAAAGGACTTGCACTTTAAAGAAGAGATTTTCTCCTTAGTTTTTCTTCTTATTTTATATATTTAAAAGCTTATATTATCTAGAATATAGCTTCTAGTTATAGACTAGTCGATTTTTGGGTATAGCAAACATTTACCCCTACTAAAACTTATATAACTTTACATTTACGCTTTATAACCTTATAACTTACTTACGTATCTTATACTATATAATAACGTCAAATCTATTACAAAATGCAAGAAAACGATGCCGAAATATTAAATAAAGGGTTTACCCTTGCCGAATAAACTAAGGAAGAAGAGCTCCTAATCGCTTGCTATAAACCCGTACACTATAAACCAAGAAAGCTGCAAATTGCCGGTGTCGAAGTCACGAGCTTAGCTTAAGCCTTAGATATTATCAAGGACCTCTTAGATAAAGAGAAAGCTACTATAATTACGACATTTAATGCTAAACTATTATAAGCTAAGAGAAAAGTGGAAGATGTAATCTTAAGCTAAAAGGATATAGTCTAAGATAAAGAAGCCCTTAGATTAAAAGGAGACACCTTAGTAGCGTATAACATTTAAAACGAGGCTTTTTTAGAGGCTACAAAAGATGTGGAGAAAGCTAAAGCCGTCTCTCGCAAAGCTTTAGTTAAACTAATTAAGACCTTAGACAAGAAGAGCTTACGGGCCTAAGCGTTTAGCTAGCATATTTAGCAAGAACACTCTTAATATAGCAAGAATATATATAGCTAGTTAAGTAAGTTATTTAAATCGAAAATCGCTCTACAAGAAGCTATTAAGTTAATTAATATAATAACTTTAAAGCGTGCCCGAGAAGCTCTAGTTTACGCTTAATTAGCACTCTTTACCGGCAATATTAAAGCTGCGCTAAAACATGTAAGGGCCTTAGCAAAGAATTAATAGCCAAAAATCGACAAACTGCAAGCCCTTAAGCTTAGCTAGCTAGGTTTTACCTTTAAAGAATCGGGAGTCTTAATTAAAAGAACTTATACCGACGAACCGTTTTTTGCATTTATAGACAAACTTGCAAACTAAGAAGCAGTTGTTATTAATGCCTTAAAAGCCCTTATACCCGAATAAACTACAAAGCAAAAGCCGGTCGTCGATTTAGTAGCTAAATAGCTTGCTAAGGAATAACAAGAGCTAGAGTATAATAAGGTAATAAAGTTTATAAGTATTCTTAATAAGGATATGGGACCCGGCATAAGTAAGGAGGAAGTTAATTTTAATTAATTCTTATATAATAAACTTGATATTGCTATTAATCTCCCGGACCTTAAGACAATTGCAACTTTAGTATTAAAACTAGCAAATGATATAGGAACTAGTAGTGCTAAAGACCCCCCGGCAGCTAGTACTTTTGTGCTTATATAAACTAAAGCTCTAAAACCTTTATAAGCTAAGAGAGCGGCTATAAAGCTTAGAATATACTCAAATTTTGGTTTTAATAATAAAGACTTGTCCCCCTTTAGCAAGAAGGCTAAAACTAAAAGCTAAGGCAAGAAGAGAGCTGCTTTTAAGGGAAAGAAACTTAAATTTGCTAAACTAGTTAAAATTGGGGAATGCTCTTATAATATAAGTGATTTATAAAAGGGAGACGTGGCTTTATAGGATACTTTAAACTTTACAAGCCAATTGTCTATTTTAGAAGAGATTGCAATTAAATAGTATTATAAGCTTAAATACCACAAGACCCCTTATTTAAAGCACTTTAAGGCCCTTACAAAGCTCTTTTTTATTCGATTTGTAAAAGATGCTAATGCTATAATAAACAAGCTAGCGGCTATTTATAAGCTTACTAAGCTTAAAATTAGCTTTTGACTTGGATAAATTTATTTAAAAACATATTACTTCTTTTTAGACATAGCTAAAATTACTTATTATATTAATTAACATCTTATTAAAAGTCGATTTTAGCCCCGAAAACGGACAATAAGCCTTATACTTGCTTAAGCTATTAATATGCTTAATACCGGTATACAAGTAATAAAATAGCACTTTATATAAGTAAAGAAAGGTAAGATCTTAAACTTGTTAGTCGACAAAATCGAGATGTTGTAGTTTTATATCTATTATAGTATTAAGAGACTAAATAGTGTTATACCAAATAGATACTTTCCTTTAGCTATATAGCTACTTTAAGCGAATCCTCTAATATAGCTCTAATTTTATCGAATGCTGCCTGGTAACCTTATATTCTTAGTTGCTTACCCTTAACTTATCCGGTACTATAATAATGATTTTATTAATTCTTAGTTCTACAAAGGAAATACTAGGAAACTTAAAGCTATTACCTCTTTTTGCTTTAAAACCCTCCTCTTTAGTAAAGACAAAGAAGTAAGTTATATAGCCTTTAAGGAACTTGCTACTTTTAATGCATTTGTTATATAAGCTTTTAAGGACTTGAAGTATATTAATTTATTAGTAACTAGTAATAAGGGTATAGCTTTATAAAAGTTTATAAGGAAGAGGAGTAATTAAGTTGCTACGATAACTTTTAAGGTATATAATATGCACGTTTATTGTTTTAGAACTTTAGTCTCTTATTGTTTTATTAGGAAGGAAAAGCTCTTTAAACCCCGGATATCTCTTCTTATTGCCCTAGTTTTTATTAAATCTAATAACATATGCAAAACCGGAGTCTTATATAATATAATTAAGATCTCTTATAACAATTGACAAGTTCTTGCAATTAGTCGATTTAAAGATACATTTAAGGATAAGTCTTTTATTAGTAGTATTTAATTAAAAGGTGTAAGAGCTTTGTATAACATGATTCGATGCTTGAAACGCCCGGAACACTTAGTAGTATGTATAGAGATAAAGAAATAGCTAGTATATAGCGATACGCAAGCTAATAAGGTGATATATCTTGCCTAGTAAAGGGAAGCTATAAAGCAAGTCAAAATTGCGTTCGAGTATTTGCGGGAGGATGAAATAGCTATGTTTTTAGGCAATAAGTTGTACTTTAAGTGTAAGATAAAGGGATTAGCGTTCTTTGCTAGGGATAATAAGGAGTATGTGGTTATTTCTAGTAATAAGGAGGAAGAATAGACTATTCTTAGGGCTTGTCTTATTTTTTATTGCTCGGGACGAGCAATAAATATAGGAGGGACGAATGTAGCGGGGTGCTAAGGGGATTGTTGATTTCTGTCGATTTTAGAGGGTTTTTAAAGGTTTTTAGTTAGTGTTACATGTGACTAGAATAGGGGGTATAACTGCTGTTTTTTGTAGTTGCGCACACTTTACTTTATACTTAATTTATACTTACTTTTGCACTTAATAATCGTATATAGTTGTTGCTAGTCTTATAGTTTCGTTTCTGTTTCTTGATTTATGCGTGTATGCTTTAGTTCTTCCTTTTATTGTTACTTTAGTTTTACATATGCGTTCTCCTTCTTGTTTTATTGCTTGGTTTCCTAGTATCGTTCTTGTAGGGTTTTCTTCTGGCTAAGGTCCGCCCCCCTAC
>Ga0302221_10002905_pt1 | contig 10524 bp, 5 predicted proteins | sample II_Palsa_E2_1_FD_193517 | JGI IMG/M metagenome (GOLD analysis project Ga0302221, IMG submission 193517) | Peat permafrost microbial communities from Stordalen Mire near Abisko, Sweden - II_Palsa_E2_1 | ecosystem: Environmental > Terrestrial > Soil > Palsa > Peat permafrost | place: Sweden...
GTTTAAATTTATAAAAAATAATTTTTTTTTTTATAAAATATTAAATTAAAAAATTTAAAAAAATTTTTTAATATAATTTATTATATTAAATATTTTAAAAATAATATATTCTTTTATAATTTTATAAAGATATATATATAAAAATATAAAGTAATAATAAAAATATATAATATTTAAATAAATAAAATTATAATTAAAGTTAAAAAAATATTTAATAGATTTAAATTTATAAAAATATATATATTTAAAGATAATAAGTTTTATTTTTATAATTTAAAGAATAAAAAAATAATTAGCGAAAATAATTAAGACTTTTTAAGTATATTAAATAAATAAAAAAATAAAGATTAAATAATAAAATTAATTATAATTATTTAAAGATAAGTAATTATTTATAAAAGATTAAATATAAAAAGATATATTTTATTATATTTATTTTTAATATTTTTAGTTAGTTTTAAGAAGGTCTTATTATAATAGCGTAAAGAGTATCACGTGACTATTAAAGCTTAAAATATAAGGACTAGTTTTTAATATAGTTTATAAAAGAACTTAATGCTTCTTTATTTATTAATTATAGTCTAGTCTTCTCTAGTTTTAAGCTTCTCCATTATTATTGCACGTCTACGTTAAGCTATTATTTTATGGTTTTAAGGTTATATAGTTTTAGGCTATTTCTATAAGATCTCACTTGCTGTTATATCTTCCCCTTTATAATAGTCGTCCTGTTTTGAAAGGGTGTCGTCTGCTTTAGCTAAGGGTCCGATTCCGAAGTTAACTAAGTCATAGAAGACAGTGTCGTCTGCTTTAGTTAAAGGTCTAACTCCGAGATTAATTAAGTCGTGAAGGACGTAAGTTTTACTTTATTTTAAGTCGGTAAAGGACTAATTGTCGCTTTGCTTTATTTTGAGTCGGTAGACCAAAACTAACTATTTATACGTCTTATATTAAACGTCAAGTACAGTATTCTGTTCTTTATACTTTAAAGATAATCCAAGTCTTTTATTAAGAGTATATTAATTACTTTTATAAGCCAAGTCGAGTAAGCTTAATATTATATAACGGCAGGATTATTATAAAGATTAAAGAAGTATAAAGTTTAATATAATCCAGTTATATTTAAAAATATTAAGCTAAAGCTTAAAGATAAGAAGGGAATCTTGACTTAAATATTCCTTTCGTTAACTTAGCTAGTTTTATATCAAGACATTAAGTGTCTTAAAGCACGATAGATCTTATAATAGCGTTAGCTATTATATTACTTTAAAGATTATTTTTAAATAAAAAAAATTTATTAATTAATTTATAATATAAAAGAATTAAAATTAAAAAAATTAAAATTATTATAAAAAATATTTATTTTAAAAATTAAAAAAAAAATTAAAAAAAAAATTAAAAAAAAATTAATATTTAAATTTTTATTTTTAAAAATATTATTAAAATATAAAAAAAAAATTTAAAGTTTATTAAATAATTAAATTAAATTATTTTATTATTAAAATAATTATAAATTATTTTATAAGTTTTTTAAATAATATTTTTTATTATAAAACTTATAATATAATTTTTAAAAAATTTATTTTTAATAAAATTAATATTTTTAAAAATTATTATTATTATTATTTATTATTAAATAATTTATAAAGTTTAATAAACTTAAAATTATTATAATTTTATTAAAATTTTTTAAAAATTTATTCGAATTTTTAAAAGATATTTTATAAAGTATTTAATTATTTAAATATATTTTATATTATTAAAAATAAAATTTTATAATTATAAGATTTTAATAATATATATATATATTTTAAAGTTATTATAATTATAAAATTTATTTTATTTATTTTTAAAAATAATTTAAATTATAATAATTTTAAATATAATATTATTAATTTTTTAAAATTTTTTAAAGATTAAATATTTTATTAGCCGGAATTCTTAATGTCACGTGATCTTTTACTTAATTATAAAGTAGATTTTTAAATTTTCGTTTAAGATTTTAATATTAAAATAAATAATTATTTTAATAAAAATAAAATAATTAAAAATATTTATATAAATAATAATAAAATATATTAAAGAATAATAGACTTAGCGCTAAGGACTCATAGTCAGAAAACAATAATAATAGTAGCCTTAAGCAAAGAACTTATTACGTAACCAGAATATCTGCTTCCTCAACTCCTCATGGCTGTGCTATGGTTGTGTTGACAACGCTTCCTAAACGTTCACATCGAGAATTCTGGCAGACTCCGAATAAGTAGCTGTGCCTGTTTTACATGGTACTCTATTCAAGATGGGATGTGCAACATGCCAAGCCATCCATTTCTCGAGGGGGCGGCGCAGCGCACCGTCGGCGCATTACGGTCACGTCGAAGACACCACCGACTCGTTCGTGCTGTGGCTTCCCTATCTCAGGGTAGAATCAATCCTCGCGCAACCTGATAGAAGGTGCCATTTTTGTTCGTTAATCAAGCATTTTGCAAAGCAGTGCATCTCGAGACATTCTGCGCCTAACTCAGGCGACACCTACCTACTTTTAAGTTTCAAGCAAGGTACCCTGTCTCTTGCTCTCAACGGTTTAAAAGGCCAATTCAACTTTACCATAATGAGCGATCTTCCAGGTCAGTCGCCAACCATCATGTCATATTTATGGCTTGCGGGCTAATTAGCTTGTTTTTGTAGCGTCTCTGCTGGAAATATTGGGGAACTGTGACCCTTTTCCAGACATCTCGCATACGGGTTGTGCGTCTTCATTTGCACTCGCAAAGTATTGGATGGCGACTTGTAAGGAAAGGCATCAGCTGTGCAATAGTACGCAGAGACCCACCGTCGAAACCCAGCTACCAACGCGTGTAATTGCTGTTGGCGTTGAAGGGGTTCCAACAGCCCGTCTGTGGATTACCGGAGGCCGAAAAGGGAGATACGCAGCTTTGAGCCACTGCTGGGGCAAATTAAGCGTTGTTCGAACGGTCAAATCGAACTATTTACAACATCAATCCTCAATCGCCGTAGCCGCAATGAATCAGACCTTCCAAGATGCGATCGTAGCGACTCGAAGGCTGAATATTCCATACCTTTGGATAGACTCCTTGTGCATCATTCAGGATTCTGCGGAAGATTGGCAAAGGGAGTCTGTCACGATGGATGGCATCTATCAAAACGCTGAGGTCACTATTGCAGCGCTTGCTGCCAGCGATGGTAGTGGGGGTTGCTTCCGTCCGACTGTCGCCTATAGTATCCGGCCTTGCCGATTCCCTCAGCTCGATTCATTTATGGCGTCGGCTTATAGTCAGCCAAACAAGCCCCTCTACATAAACCTCTCCGAGGATAACCATTGGGATGTTCACAATGCCATTACTGCACCACTCAATACCCGTGCATGGACAGTGCAAGAGACGATGCTCTCTACCCGCGTCTTGATGTATGCAGATACCGAATTACGCTGGGCTTGTTTGGAAACTACGGCATGCGAATGTCATCCACATATGAGATCAAGGGATGATGAGTCTATGGATCCCGCGATGCATGCAGTGTCTCAAAAATTTGACCAAGGCACACTCTATCGGGATTGGTATAAAAGACTGAATACTTATACAGAGAGGAGCCTTACAATGGAACGAGATATTTTCCCCGCCATTGCAGGTATAGCCAAGAGAATGCAGAAACTGCTTGGTGACGAATATGTCGCTGGCCTATGGAAGCGTGATATTCGAAAGGGACTCTCTTGGACTTGCGAACAGGTGCGAGGCACTGACGAGGAGATCCTACCCAAGAGGCCGACAGCATATCGTTCTCCATCGTGGTCCTGGGCATCGGTCATCCATCCCATTGAGAATTTCTTTTCGGGACAGAGCGAAACAAAATGTTACGAGAACATTCTCGTGGATATCCAGAATATTCAAGTCAAGAATGTTGCTGATGATCGCTTTGGCCAAGTCCTCTCCGGGGAGTTGCACCTCTATGGGCATTTCTTGCCCGCTTATATTGGAGATAATGTGGTTCTTGGGCGCAGTGAGCTGTACATTGTTTCTGGCGTAGTCAATGACCAAAAAATCGGCACAGCCAATCACGACGAAGTTATTTATCCACGGCAGAAAGTTCTCTGTGTGCCAATTACTTCATACGATACAATGCCCACAAACTACATGGGTCCGATTGGAAAACCACAATCTACTTTGTGCTGTATTTGCATCATACCAGTTGCTGAACAGCCCGATATTTACAGGAGAGTTGCTTCGGGATATATAGAAAGCTCAGATAATATTGCACGACAATTTCAGTCATACGCGAAGAAAGTGGCTGTAATTATATGATTCCTATACTTTATAAAAGACTATCGTTTGATGGAAGACTTATTTGAGTGAACTGCGGCTTTCAGTTGCTTAGTATACTGTATCTCTTGCAAACATAAAAGGAAGAAGTTATGAATTTCCAAGCCTAGGATGCATCATCAAACATACACGCTTACTGTTTCTAATAGAAGAAAAGAGTATAAGGCAGAATACATTTATGCTCTTACGTACATTAATAGTCTATTACCGATCGACAGGCCGAGCGAAATATCGTCTGGAGCTACGATACTTTGACCAAATGCGGGTACCTAGAGAAGCAGACTGCACACGGTATTATCAACTTTTTAGTATGTAACCTGAATAGGCAATAGTGGTCAGAAGATTACGCCACGTCTTGAGTGGTTGTTTAATTAGTTGTCTCTAGTAAAATAGCCGTTTTAGGAAATAGTACGAAATGGAGATATAAGCGCGATTCCATTTTGGTGAGGGTCCAATTTGGTATCCCTAGGAGCCTGTTTTGATCCCTGCAGATCATCGTTAAAACTTGACAAAAATGATAAGCCTGCTGAGTTTAGAACAAGTATTATTAATCAAATGGATGAGCGCCTGAAAATGACACATAGCAGGGAGTAATGCTCAGGGGCTGCTCAGGCTGCCTAGGTGAGCTAAGTAAAGAGGAGGTGAGCCGAGGGTGATTAGCGCCTGAGTAGAAGCAGCGAGGCTGGCTAACCAAAGCTGGGACTAAGGAAAAGACTATCGAGTTCAACTATCACTAAAGTCATACCTAACTTTTTTTTCGCTAATTCTGTTTTAGTGTTTGGACGTGAGCAGCTGCCGCCTTAACCTAAGTCGAGGGTGAGCGTCACGGCACGAGCACTCATTAATTTCAATGACCTGAGGAAACTTGAATTTCGTAACTTTGCATTTTCAATCCCTTACAGTTTGAATTATTATCCACCTCTACCTATCGACTTCCCTCCGAACAATCTATTTCCTTCAGCGCTAGAGCAACAGTGGCTGTAGACTGCGCCTTGAACCTTTCCTCAAATTACGAATAGAAACATCGCCATTCCAACCAAGATCATCGATCCCTCCACATGCTCGCTTGAGTCGTCCCAGAACTTTTCTGCTTACAACCGGAAATCCCCAAAGACTGGTTCTGCGCCTCGGCGATCCAATTTACGCATTCGCTGAAGTCGTCCATCCCAGAAGGGTCGGTCTGGTTGACGACGTAAAACTGATAACAGACCCCCGAAGTTTGCACTGATTGGCCTGCCGCGCAGCAATTGGTGAAGTTGAGAGGTACTGCCAGTGGAAAGGCGCAGACTGGGCCCTATTGCAGGTACCCGGCAGAGACGATCCATTCAAGCTCAGGCATAACGTCTTTGTCGCATGTCGGAGATGCTGAGGCCGAGGAAGACGTCAAGCTGTGACTTGCTACGGTATGCGGGATAGTTGGGCTAGGTAAAGTTGCCATGATTTCTTGACCGTGTTAGTCGAATATTGATGGTTGGGGATAGGTATGTCGGCTCGGTTGAAGGACAAGTGATTGGGAGGAGTTCCGCTGATATAATATCGAAATTCTCGCAAAGGGATGCAAAGCGACTATTATCTGCTAAGGGGAATTAATCTCCATGTTGGACATTGCATTAAATATCAATCATGTGCTGGAAGAGTACAACTTCAGGAAGGTGGCGATGTAGAGCAATCTATTTTGCGGAACAGCAAACTCGCCTGGCTCAAATCCTCCTTTTAGCCAGAGATAGGAAAATATTCCCTACACGCGAAACCTCTACCTTCCAACCCACCAGTCTGGTCATAGATTAATGAGTGTTGGCCATTCGGTGTTGAGACCTGGTTATTTAGGTGTTGGCTTCGAATCATTGTAGTCGTTGCTAGTGTTTATAGATTAGCGTGTTGGTGTTAGATTTTTCAATCTTCGTAGGCGTTGCCAAGCATCCAAATCTAGCCATTCCCTGTACAACATAGATAAACGCCCTTTAAAGAATCGCACCGGCGCTCGCGGCTCAGGTGAGCTGGGTGAGGAATCCCCCATCAGCCCAGTAATCTTCAATTGACTATCGGGAACGCCATCCACAAGAGAAAGACTGACCTTGCCAAAGTCATTCTGTTTTGAGCTTGAGCATGCAGAGTATAATACAGAGTAGTATGAAATCCTGAGGAGAGTGTAGCAGATAGGAGGAATCAACGGCGCATCAAGACTACATTATCTTATTTCAAACAAAACCTCTCCAGCTCTTGACCTATCCGATGGCAGAGCCTGGACACCTTGTCCATCCATGAAATTATGCACATAAGCATCTCCGATCAGCTGCCAATAACTATTTGCGCCATCATTTTCAGAATGCTGTCTGAGGACTACCGGAACGCTACAGCCATAAAGGATACAGATATCATCACCAGCTTTCGCGTCCTGAGGAGCCAGACCGATCACCCCGATTCCAAGGCCTTCGCGTGGGTAAGCTTTAAATGTACGCCTGTTCCATATCACATCTCGCACCACTGCGAAGTACTGCTTCACGTCTTCGGATAGTCCCTCGCCCTGCAATAGCTCTTCGACATCGATGCCGATTGTGCTGGGCTCGAGCCGTCCATCCTCCCTGACGAACAAGCTCTTGGCGATCCTCTCCAAAAATGCAGCTTGGAATGATGGTGGAGCTTTCTTCCCCTCCTCATCTCGATCGGCACAAAGTATCCTCCAAAGATCCGACTGGTCGCGCGGACTCAGATCCAGGACTTCAAAACATTCTGCGGGAATCACTGCGTTTGCCATCCGTACAGATCTCCGAGTGATACGACCAATCATGATGCCCTTGGTGAAGAGCGAACCCGTGCAAGCTTGAGTTTCGGGATTGCGTCCTAGGAAGACGTCGGGCTTGGTGTTGTAATGAGCATTATACACCCGGTCTAGGGCAAATGGAACTTCCTTCATCTCATATGTGTATCGATGAGCAGATTTTCCTCCCTCATACTCGGGGTAGTCGAGTGCTGGTCCACGCTTGAACGCGGAATCATCGAATGCCTCAGGGTTAGCGGCGCCTAGACGGTCACTGATCGCTAGTAGCGTTCTGGCAGTTTTACGTCTATTGCGCGCCTGTATCGCCTGGGTCGTGGATGCTTGCGGTAGCATGGTTATAGTGGGAGTTATTTCAGACCTGATTCTTCCTGTAGCGGCTACCTGAGCTCGGTGGAGGGGGCTGATTTCAAGCCCTCTCTCCGTTGATGTCCTTCCGTTTGGAGCATCATGTCGTCCCTCATCGCCGCCTCGGCTTCTGACACGATGTAGCGGTGATGAAGAGTCCTCTGGGTGACTCGGAGTTGAAGACTTGGGATTATTTCCTAGTGGAGCAGGCGGCTCAAAGCCATGCTGCTCTTCGGCAGAATTTGAGCTGCCTCGTCTTCTAGCAGACTCCAATGGATTAGGGGGCCTGCCGACGAGATGTTTACCGTGAAGTCGCTGAGTGAGACCCAGTGATGGATTGCCGAAAGGTAGCTGGTCTTTGGATGCGATCCAGGACGGTAGGCTGGATAGAAAGTCCCGGTCGGCGGGAGTCGTCTGGCTGTCCAAAGTTCTTGAAGTTGAGCCAGGTGCCCATGGCCTACAGATTACATCCAACGAGCTAGAGTAATGACAACAGTGCAGCACAAAGCCAGCGAAAACGTCGATCAGCTCCTTGTTGTAGTCGACAACGAGCGAGTAAGCTGGCTGCGACATGGAAAGAATCTCTTGCTCCTTGGCCAAGCTCAGCAGTGCATAAATAGTATCACGCTGATTAGAAGTCTCGCAAAAGGTAGACATATCAACGAGAGTTTCTAAATGTAGCCTGCGCCCGATGATATCGCCTGACTCGGATCGTTGGAAAACGTAGTCGATCAACGCAAAAAGTCTCATGGCTGGAGAATCATAAAACGCTGGGTAAATATCGTTCGGGGGAACATTTCTTGACCAGGTGTTCGTGGTGGAAGAACCTGTGCTCAGCCTGATGCGAACCAGCCTCACAGTGTAAGCTAAGCTGTCCAGAGGAGTACTTTTACCACCACAGATGACAATCGAGCGTACCGAAAACGCTGCTTCCTGCACAATCCACCGGCGACGAAACCATGGCCGTCCGAGAAATTGGTCCAGTGCTGTTAATTTATATGTCTCCCGCCATTTGGAATGCCAATTAAAACCACCGCCAGCGATTTGGTGAACAAGGGTCATCGCGCTGTTACTGACGAAATCTTCTTCCCCAAGCCATATGTGGACCCTCTTTGCTTTTTGGTATATTTCCGCCATCCGGCCGACTTGGATGCTCTTCTCGTCCAAATCTGCTTGGTTGATGCACAGAGAATCAATCCACACATATCGGGGTTGGTCCCTATACCGCTCTCTCAATCGCTGCAATGCCTGAAACAGATTTGGCCTTATCATTACGCCCTTATCATTGATCTGGATCTGATGGATTTGGGGCTCTTGACCCCAGACATAGCTCAAGGCGTAATAATTGGGATGTTCATTGATGTCGAATTCTTGAAGGTCGCCTGAAATCGGGCTGCCGTTGTTAAAGGCAGGGTGGAGCGCAAAAAGTCGAAAGCGCGATTCCCTTAGTGGGTGGTAGATTGGTTTCTCAGTCAAGTCGTCCTCCACAAAGCTTTGGGACAAGAGAAAAGTAAGAGATCCTAGTATTGCGAAAGCAGCCCCAACGAGCGGAGCCCATTGGCCTACACCAAAAGATTAGTTGGAGCACGTGCACACAGCAAAGTAAGCTCACCGAAAGTAGCCATTCGCTCGGTCTGAAAACGGACTTCGGCACTGAAAAAGTTTATTTCGCCGAGGATGAGAATCGCCAGGGAGGCAGCAAACAATAGCGGAATCTCGATAACACTCAGTATCTTTCTAATGTACTTGTTAACGTGCGTCATCGTCTCCTCCGTGGCACCATTCGTTCTTTCAATTGGAAGGCGTAGGTTATCGGGGTCCCCAAATCTGGATTGCCAGTTGATCTCGAAAATCTTATTCAATAATGAGATCAATGCGAGAAAGGACAGAATACCCCCTGCACTTGAAAGCAGTGTTGCCGTGCCGAAAGTGAGAACAGTGGGTGCAGGAATGACGTAGACGCTGTTTGCTGATCCTTGTCGGAGTGGTGACCCAACATAAGAAGTGTTGCATTTCAGGCCGCAAGTTGTATCTCCATATGGGAACTGCCTGATATTCGTCGAGATGGTGTTGCTATTATCATTTTGCACACAAGCAACAGGGTTGCTGCGATAAAATTGGACAATCAAACATAACAAGCCTACAGAAAATCTTTAGTAGTTTCTCGTAAATACGGACAGAAATGTGTCTACCAGCAAAAATAAGGCTGTGCCAAGCGAACAATATCCGGCGAGCTGCATCACTGAAGTATGTTCTTGACAATTTAACAGTAATTGGGGCGCTCAACAATCCCAGAGTGCAGAATTGAAAAGCGCCATAGATGTCCATATCGATAGCACCTTATTTATCAGTTACGAACGCCATATTGGTGTCAAGTAAGCGTACCATTGACGTGCACAGAAGCTAGTACGACGGCGTGAAGCGCTGCGACAGCTGGAACCAGCAAGGCAACAACCAAACAGATGTTCCTGAGCCATTCAGCTCTTCTAAAGAATATGCATAAAGCAATAAAAAGATAGTATCTAAGCAGTCCAGTGTCAGCCAAGAGTGGTAGATATAGCCTGATTTTCAGGCTCGAAACAGGACCGACTTACAGCCACCTGACACCTGGGCCATACGGTGCTGAAACAGGCCACGCACAAACAACCTGAACAGCTCCATTAGCTGTCGTATTTGCTGAACTTAAAACCGAGTTCTGGAGAGCCAGGCGTTGAAACAGAGCGGTAGCTGGGAGGTATGGCATCGTCAGCCGCACGAGATGCTGGGTGGGACTTTGAAGCCTTCGGGAGGTATGGCTCAAAGTGATTACCGTGCACTCATAATGTATTTCAGTGAAGCTGAGAAAGTTGCAACGTGATGGTGGACAGGCTACGCTAGACTGGAGGTTGACATATTTTGACGTTGGTGTTGTTACTCGTACCTTACTGCACGAGGCGGAAATTTTCCCGCTCCGAACTCCTTAGACTCCATCAAAATCCGTTGACGGCCGCGAACGCACAGCATCTGGCCCTATAGGAGAGGAATGCCTGCATAGTCAGTTCATTCGAATTAGTACCCTAATTGCGC
>Ga0302221_10002906_pt1 | contig 10524 bp, 11 predicted proteins | sample II_Palsa_E2_1_FD_193517 | JGI IMG/M metagenome (GOLD analysis project Ga0302221, IMG submission 193517) | Peat permafrost microbial communities from Stordalen Mire near Abisko, Sweden - II_Palsa_E2_1 | ecosystem: Environmental > Terrestrial > Soil > Palsa > Peat permafrost | place: Sweden...
TGAGGAGCTTCGTCGGACGCTTGCTTCTATACCTAATATCTACGCCACGTTGGACGTAGTAGCTCTTTTGCCTGGATTACCCTGCCAGTGTTTGCAAGAAGGTCTCGACACATATGGTGGCCTTGAAATTAGATCAATCGATGAACTCAAGTTGAGCGAACAGATGGCCGCTTGGGCAATGCAAATGAAGTCATGCTTGAATTCAACAAGCTTCTGTTCATACTTTGAGCGTCTTTGGACTCGCCAGGAGATGATGTATGCTCGAAAGATCCAGGCTCACTGGACTCATCAAACAATTCCACCTTGTGTCAAATATACATCCTGGGATAGAGCGCCACTTGAGTTGGTTGCAAGATTCACGGCAATGGCACCATACAAGGATGATAGCTCTGCACCGCCGAATGGATTTGAGGAACCTGCAAGTCGCACCCATCAGGATTTAGCTCCGTTCGCTCGCCTTACCTTCATAGAAGCGCAGTGCACGTCGGTCAATTCTACAAACGCACTGCTGAGAACGGTGTTTAAACGAGATGAGTCCTGGGAAGCTGCCTTGAGCGCAATGCAGGATTATCTTGCAGAAGATGATGCCGGAACTTTTGTCAATACATTCCATGCATTCAGCACTCTCTGCCGCTTTCTTGGTGGTCAAGAGTTGGTGAAGAAGCACAGCCAAGCACTCGAAGACCCAGAGCTAGAATCATACCGTCAGGTGCTCGTCTTTTTGAATCGGCTGTTCAAGCTGGGTGGAAGTCGAAGAGCTGCTACACAGGCAAGGGATTATGTTGCTGCTATTTGGGTCGACTGCCCGCAATATCAATTACCCGATGGCTTCAAGATCATACGCTTGGATGCCCTTCTACAGAACGCCGTCCTGCAACTCGAGCAGAATTTCTGCTTTAGCATACCTGTCACCGCCATAGCAGGCCTTTTTGGAGCCGAAGAAGCTACAGCTCTCTGGCGACCCTCTTGCTACCTTGGCTCCCAAAGAATTAAGCACGTTGGGCAAATCTACAGTGTAGTCCGCCCGACAGATCCTGTGGAGGTGACAGAGACTGGTGCAGTCCCTATACTCTTACATAGTCCGGTACTGGGACGGTCGCCGAATCTTGTCGACTTGCAGGAATATATCGGTCGCACAAAGCCTGGCGATATTGTCCAAGATATCCGAGAAATCTCCTCTCGGTGGCCAACTGATGTCACCATGCGCGCAGCTCACATGGAGGTCCCTAAATCCCCAAACCATATTCTTGAATCGCGTCTCAAATGGAGAAGTGCACTCATGAATAGTAACCCTATAGTTGAGACAGCGATCTCCATATCCAACCCACAGGTACAGCAAGTCCTATCGTCGCTAGACGTCAATGACTTTGCCGAGCCACAATTGCTCTACGAAGCTGTCTATGAGCTTGTAACACAAGCCCTGGGTCTAGACTACGAGACTTGTCGCGGGAGAGACGACTTATATATCGCTTTATGCTTAAGCCAGCACCCATCTATAGGCCTGCTATCGAGAAGCAAGACTCGCACGATGGATCTTCCAGATAGTGTAACGGTTTGCAGGGACATTATCCCCCCGTCTTCGGCTTGTACAGTCCTGGAAGCTGGGAGGATAGGTAGTAGTCTATATGCTTGTGGAATTTGGGTTCCGCAAATGACAACGTCTATTACGGAGATAGGAGGATCAGTTGTTGAGGAGGGTTCTAACGCTATAATTGTGTAGATTCCTTACTGTTTCCCAGATGGCCTAACACTTTGCGGAAACTGGTTTTGGCTAAATGTTGAGCGCTGTTCCTTTTTATAGGATTAAGTATAATAGTTTTATTTAGTAATATAAGCTTAATAATAGTGTTGTGATGAAAGAACTCTCTTGCGCTATGAAAGGACATTGTCCGCAAATCAGGCGCGTGAACGACGATGCGATCGTAATCTCTTGATGAGAGAGGTGCAAGGTATTCAAGGGTAGCTAGCGGGTGTAAAGAATATTAAATTATAGGATATTTCGAGGTGTGCATAGATTCTGAGATATTTAAAGTCAAAGTACCCCTCAATTTTCTCGGCACGGTGGGTTTCAGTTGGATCCCTGATCACGTGTGGTTGCCTACTAGGCAACTACAAGTCTATTGTCTATATAAGAACACCTAGACAGCCAGCTCCTACAATCAAGCATGCTACTATCACTTCTTCTTCCAATCTCCAACTGTTTCTCGGCACGCAGGGACGGACGTTACGTCTTATGAATTCCTGATAACTTCATTTATTGATCGAATTCGAGAGAAGCGAGGAAGGGGTGTTGCCAGTATCCCTCCCATCATAGTGGATGAGATGGGATCTGTGCCGAACAGGCTTGGTGCCGAGTCACATACCGATGGGTTTTTGTGACGGTACAAGAGCACGAACGTGGTCGGGTGCGACTTGGGCAAAATGATTGTTTACAAGGAGAGAAAGAGATTCGTAAGGAAATCTCTGACTTAAGCTATTTTCACAATATTCATAAAGTGAGACTATTCACAAAGTATGAAAGTCACATGATCGTTTCCTCACAGTTTTGTGCTGCTTGTTTTTGACACGCTTACCGGCGATATGGAGCTAAGGCCAATTCAAAGGGTATTGACTAACTTACAGATGCTATCCGCTGCGCTGCCATCAGGAACGCGGTGGCCCGTGCATAGCGATTTTCGCTTAATTCTAGCCAATCAGAGGGCTGAATTACCCCCTCAAAAGCATCAATTCTCACTTCTCTCTATGAAATACATCAAAACAACCCCGATTCTTACATAAATGAACGTCGCACTGCTCGCACCCATATATGCTCTCGTGCCTTGAGCTTTCCCTGCCTTGATTAGCTGCAATTTGAGCTAGTGTAACCCTTTTTTTAGGTCGGTCGACGAATCTCAATCCTTTACAGCACACACACTTTCCAGCCGCACTAAGCTTAATTTGCCTATGTAGCCTTACAGGCACTTCTTCAGCTTCCTGGCTAATTTGTGATATTCTTCTCTTTGGACAGGGCTCACTATCTCTTCCTTTTGCAAGTAAGGAACCAATAAGCTGTCTGAGGAAGTCCTGCTGACTCCTAAAGCTCACTTGCCTAGGTTCTGGCACATCACTGCATAAAGCAAGTAAATAGCAGTTGATTAGAACCGTACGAAGTAGCCAGTGCTCAAGTGCTTGATGCCCTCCGCGCTCCACGTGCCGTAAGCCAGCGTTCTGAGCAGTCAGGTGATCAAACTCGTCGACAGCTCCCATATGATAACTATACCCATCTGCAACTGCAGGAATTGAGAGTACCTTAGTAGCCTCTTTACCAAAGGGTATTCGCGCTGTCTTTGCCTTAGAAGAAGTCTCCTTAGGCCTCTTCCTTAGCCGTAAAACACGCTCATCACCTGACATAAAGGAAGACATCATTAAAACGAAGGCTTGGTCTTTCCATCCAACGTGACACACTTCTCCATTAGGCGTATACCTGGAATGCGTCTCCCCCCAAGGTATTACGTCCTTCCTGTCCATCTTTTGAAGATCTAGAAGCTCCTTAATAACCCCGGCATCCGTTCTACACGTTCCAGTAACTGCAACTCCCTGGGAGCGAGCATATTGAACGAATCGCGTGGAAACAAAGAGATTATCAAGGTAAACGTGGTAGCCAGAGCCCTGGGGAGGCTTAGGCAGACGATTAATCAAGTGCAGTACTACTGCCTGGGTCTTATTCCCCCGATTACCCTCTCTTTTTGTCCCACCAAGCTCTCTTGGAGTACGTACTCCCACAGGACCGTTTTTGATTCCAGGTATATGCCAGTTCCAGACGATTAAGAACCCCCTCTGGGCTGCTCCCCAGACCTTATATCCAGTAGGTGTAGGCTTATTTGGGACGGTGGTAGTCTCCTTTGATCTCCCTTCAAAACGTACGATTATCTCGTCCACTGCTAAGTCTCGCCCAGGCTTCCAGACTCTTAAATTAACGTCTTGAATATGCGTACTTAGAGGCTCGACCTAAGGGCGTTACTTATTAGTAAAAAACAGGGCATTTAAGGGGCGGGTATTACTTACCTTAGCCTACGGTCCTTTAGCCTCTTTTCCATGGAATCGCACCCGCATATGAAGCTCTTGGAATCTGTTCCTACTCATATAAACTGAAATAGGATGAATTGGACTAAAGTCCTTCGTATTCTAGTAATCAGAGATCTCGTTGCACACTGTAAGGCTCATATATATCCGTATTGTAAGGTAGATATATATCTCTCCACAGCTAGTGGGATACCACTGGTTTGCTCGCGCGTGAGGCCGTGATTCGTCCCGAGGTTCTCGTCGATACTCGTTCGTCTTCTTAACTATTATATCAATGATTTCTGGTGTATAGTACATAGTAAACAATGTAATAGGGTCGTCGGGGGAGGCGTTCTCTGGTAGCATGATCTGCCAGCCCCAATTGGGTAATTGCATAGGCTTAAAAGTATCCCCTTGCTTCGATATTGGTTTCGCATTAGGCCGGAGGGTTCCTTTATCGGTAGAATCAAACACAGTGTCTTCTGGCATAGTGGTTGTGGAGCAATTGAGTGGTTAAGTGGTTTATTTACATGTAAACAGAGAACTGAGTTTTGGTGTTCCTCCGGAAAAATGGTTGTTCCGGCCCGAAAATCACGTCCCTGGTGGCAGCGCAGCGGATATTATCACCTTTTTTCATCACAGTTGCTTCAGGGATCGACCTCGCCGCCTCTTCTGCTCTTGCCCCGGTTCGAACCCGGTCCCTTCTTCCACTTCTTAACCTCACGCTTTACGGAGAGCCGGGCTTCGAACTTGTCCACCATCTCCTCTGCATCACCCAGCGAGTGTTCAGGCTCTAGTGTCTCGGCCCAACGCACCCAGTAGTGCAACACACCCTTCCCGCATCCACTGACAAGAGCTTCCACCAGGCGATTGCATGGAGAAAGGACTTGTGCCGCACAGTCTGCGCCAAGTCGTCCTCAATGATCAAGAACGGCGCTGTTCGTCATCAACCAAGGTCGAGGGCCATCTGAGCATCGACGTCGAGTCCCGTCTTCATATGACCATTTTCAACTGCACGATCCCTTTAGCTTCGTCATAGGATCACAGGATCATCGCTTCTCCCCTTGCCTCTCGCTACGGATTGTCGTCTATCTCCAACTCCTTGGGTCACCTCATGCCTCACCACGGGTGGGCTCACAACCCGATATTGGCTCTTGACCAATATCGTCACCACAACAGAATAGCCGCCGTTCAACGTCGGTACGCTCTTCGGACGTCTGGAAAAGTGCTAGTCAATCGAGTATGGCTACAAGGACACGGGCCAGCAAAAATATCTTGGGGGGCTTTTGATGCTCCTCAATTTGCTTCAGGTATGTGCCAAGTGGCCTCATAGCATATTCCGTGTCCGGCCTTGGCGTTTGCTTTGCGTCCTATCTGTGACTCCAGATCCATTCAATCGATGGGCCCGAACGCACTTCTTCTTCTCTCTCTGGGCTTCGCAACTTGCTTCAAATTGGCTGATGAGAGGCTGCGCCTTGGCCTTATGCAATACATGGCCTCGCACCAAGGTGGGAACCCAATCAACCAAGTAATGGACCTCACCATCAATATACTCCTTACCAAGAACCCCGTGAAATTCTCGATCACGGAAAACGTCCTCAACTAGCGCGACGTAGCGGTGTCTTGCCTCCAGGCCGGTACCAGTGCCTTCGATCGTGGTAGTGCTGGGTCTGAAGCGGTACCATGACGGAGAGTGGGAAAGCTCATCATTATCGTCGCTATCGGGATCTTCGGCATCAATCTCGGTATCGATATCGTGAACTGAATTAGAGCTATCGTGGAGCTCAGCCAGGGAGCAGTCATTTTGCCGTTCAGCTAAGTCCACAACAGGAAGCGGAGGACGGACTCTGAGACGCGTAGTAGGTTTTGCAACGTCGTCATCATTATCACTACAACAAAGAGAGGAACCTGGACATGTCAGTCTACCCATCTCTATCATGCATGTGCACTCATACCTGGACTGCCACCCCAAGGCCCTGATTTGGACCGTTTTGAACCGCTATTCTCAAACACACTCTCGACGTCGCTCTCCAATGCTCCACTATCGCTGCTGCTGTCGATGACGACCAGCGAATCACCTGAAACCCGTCAGACAAATACATGGTATCAAGAAGGTTGTGCCAACTCTGGCTCCTCTTCCGTTTTGTATTCCCCCTTTGCTCTTTAAGTCGATGGCTGCTAGAGCCTGGGGTGTTGCTCCTTTCAAACTCATTCCATGACACCAAACCGTCGTTGTGATCAGCAGGCGCGTCTGTACTCAGGTTGGCAGCACGGCTAACGTTATATTCGAATACAGGGAGGTCTTCCTGTTCTGCGAAATAGCGGTCGACATCGAAATCGCCAAAGAGGGAGTCGAGGTTGCCCGGAAGATCAATATCGATATCATCGTTCTCTGCGATCACTAATTAGCTTTGTGCTTAATTTGGCGCCGCCGTGAGGTTCTGCCTACCTACGGACTCAACCTGAGCATGATCGGCCTCTGCACCAAGAGTATGCTGATATGCCCCATGTAGGCTGGGAGATACTCCAGTTCTTGCGACGGATGCAGGATCTTGGATCCCCCGCCCCGCCAGTTGGTCTGTAGTCATCCTTTGGACACTGCCATGGCTGCTCACCTCACCCGCTCTCGGGCCACGAGCATCACTGGGGGTTTCTTCAATTGGTAATCGTAGCGCTTTCTCTGGCGAAACGCCTCGCTCGCTTTCCTGCAGGTTGGGATGAGCACCAGTCTGCGTGTCAATGCTGGAGTGGGAGTGGTTTCTGGCGGCGGGCCGTTTTGTCGGAACGTAGTGGTAAGGGACGATTCTCAAGGAAGCCATTGGGGATTGGAGAAAGAAGCAGGAAGGATATTGTTGCGTGATAGCTCTACAGATTCTCTCTTTAGACCGTTGGCAGGCGGCCCTCTTATACACGTCCTTCAGAACAGCCCCTCTGCTGTGTTTCCATCAGGCCACTTTGCCCAAATCCTGTTCAGCCTTAGCCCCTCCCAGCCGTTCCGTGCCGACATTTCCTTGGAAATGCCTCCCTCGCAGTGCGATCCACAGAAATGACCGCATAGCATAATGCAGCTTCGGGAATCCTACGGGCAGACTCACTCGCAGAACTACTGCTCCCGCTCAACTACCACCTCAGCTGCACCGATCGCAGCTTCATCTCTCGATCGTCGAAGAGCTGAAGGAAACTCAAACGGGCAAGGTGTACGCAATCTTAGGGGAAATATCACCGGATGTTGCTGTATCCGCGAGCCAGAGTCTAGGCAGGCGCGTAGAAAGGGAATAATGCCTGCTCTGTGGTGGGTCGTATCCTGCAGGCCTCGATCCTGAGCTCTGAGCCATCGTAAGAAGGCGAATCAAATCGAAGGGGCAGCTTTGCTCTTGAAGCTGCGTTTTCGACGGATCCCAAAAAGGAAGTCCCTATCCCGGTCCAGCACCGCATTCTCACGCGAGCAAGGCCGATGAATCCCGCAAACGACCCCAGAATGGTACCAAGACCGAGGATTCTGCACCCAGTAAGCCAGATGATCGAGTAACTTGTGCTCCGGCGTGCTCAACCCCATGCCAGCCCCGATCTCCATTGCGCCGTGTCCATCAGGCACCAGCGCCTGTCACCTGCGCTTTTGGGACTCTGAAATTGCGCCAGCGTTAGAGATCTGCAGAGAGTTGGTCAGGTGAGATGGGTCAACTGAGCTCGAGACCTGGATATCTGGCCTGTTCCGATGTTGGCCGTCCAGCAAGACAACGTCACCCAAGGCACTCTTGCCTCCCCGTCGTAGTGCCACGTCATCACGGATCCGTCACTGCCGCGGTTTCAGGAGAGCCTAGCATTCACTAGACCATCTTGCGGAATCCTTCAGGCTCTTGACCAAACCCCCGTGTACCATTAGCACTCCACCTCGTCCAATCCAGAGTCGAGGTCGTGGGTCAATGTTGGCAGAGAGCCTCGCAAGAAGCCTGCTGGGGATCGGGGCGTCCGAAGGATTCTGATGCTGGCGTCGGAGTAGGTCAGGAGAGAGGCACCTCCTGCAAATACAGCGTTGCATCACGAGCGAAGACCATTGGGTTTCGGGGGAGCGGGAGAGCTGGGCGGTGCTCGCAGAACTGCGGGGTTGTAGAGCGTCGGTGAGGCCGAGTTCAGCTGCACAAGGATCGTCAGCTCTGAAGTCCAGACTGTGATACCTGCAAGTGGAGAAGGGAGAGGGCCTCACAGCGGGCTTGTCAAATCGGAGGGCGACTTTGCCCGGGCGCAGGGACAATTCGAGGTTTCGAGGAGGCATGGCGCAGGTGATCAGCGCCGGATCGCGGTGAGGCCGAGGCAGAGCGGTCAAGAATGGGAGCCTGGGGAAAACTTAAAAGGAGCTGGGAAGTGAGGAAAGAGCAGCGAGAGATGCGGGCAGCAGCGCTGGATTTATACCTGAGCTTGGGGGGGTCAGGCGCTAGCGGCCGCGTGGCTGGGGGCGCTACAGCGGCCAGGGCGGTAAGCGAGGAATTCCCTGTTCAGGCAACCGCCGTCTCCTGTTGCGGAATCACTGACATGAAAGAAACTAATAGTTTTTAATAATTATAATAACTTAAAAATATAAATCTTTTAATAAATTTATATTATAATAATAATAATATATTTAAAAAAAAAATTAAAAAAAATAATTAATTAAACTTTATTATTAATAATTAAACTTAAATATAATATTAATATTTATATAATAAATTATTATATATATTAATAATTTTATAAATCTAAAAATAAGATTTTAAATATATTTTATTTTTTATTTATTTTATTATATATATAAAATAATTTATTTATAAATTTTTATTTTTTTAAATTTATTAATAATAATTATAATAATATATTAATCTTTTTATAAATAAAAATATAATTATTAAAATAATAATATTTTTATATTATTAATATATTTAAAGATTTTAGGATTATTCTTTAATAATTATTAATAATTAAAAATCTTAATTTATTTTTAACTTTATAAATAAATTATTAAAATTAATAAAAATAAAACTAAAACTTTTAATAATAAAATATATTTAAATTAATAAATAAATTAAAATAATTAATTAGATTATTAATATTTATTTAAGATTATTTATTAATTATTTTTAAAATAATTAAATTAATTTTTTATTTATATTAAATATTATTAAAATTATTTATTTTTATAAATTAATAATTTTTTTTTAATAATTAATTATAATTATAAGTCTTATTTAAACTTTAATTAAATATTAATAATTAATAAATTTTAAACATTAAATATTAAAAAAAATTAAATAAATAAAAAATATAATAATAAATAAAAAAAATTAATAATATTATAATATATATTAAAATATATATAAAATAAGTCCAAAAACATTAAGTTAAATAAATTAATAAAAAATAATAAAAACTTAACTTTAATTTAAAGAATTATATTTATATAATTAAAAAAATATAAAAAATAAATTAATTATTAAATAAACTTAATTATTTTTTAATTAAATTATTTTTAATCTAAAAAATAAAAAAATATTTATATTATTTAAAATTATTAATATTTTATAAAATATAAATATTTTTTTATATAAATAAATTATATAAAAATTTAAAGAATTTATTATTTAATTAAATTAATCTTAAATTAAAAAAAAAATTAATAATAAATTAAAATAAAAAATTAAAAAAATATTATTTTTTTTAATTATTTTATAATAAATTATATTATAAAATTAAATAAAAAAAATAAAATTTTATTTTTAATTTTAAAAATATTATTTTTAAATTTAAATATTATTATAAATAAAATTCCGATTAAACTAAATTATTAATTAAATTTAATATTTAAATTTATTATACTTTAAAAAAAAATTTTAATAAAAATTATAAAAATAATAATAAATTATAATATTTAAACTTTTATTAATAAAAAAAAAAATTAATAAATATTTTAAAGATTTTATTAAAAATTTTATTATTATTTTTTTATTATTATATAATTATATTTATTAAAAAAAATTTATTTAATATTTCTTTAAAGTTTTTATTTTATATTCTAATTTATATATCTTTAAAAATAAACTAATAATAATTATTTACTTAAAGTTATAAATTTTTATTTAAGATTTAAATTTTTATTATTTATTATTTATTTTTATTTTTTAAAAATAAAAATAATATTAATTTATAATAATTAACTTTAAGTTTAATTTATTATTAATATAATTATAATATTATAATTATATTAATTATATATTAAGCGGGTATATCTTAATACTTATATATAATTATTAAATTAAGTATAGTTTAATTAAGATTTAAATATAATAATACTTTATTATTATATTTTTATTTTTTTTCTTTAATTAATTATTATTTTATATAATTAATATTTTTATATTTATATAATAATTATTATATATTATTAATAAATTAATATTAATTAATTTATATATATAAATTAAAAAAAATTAATTAAAAGTTTAATAAATATTT
>Ga0302221_10002907_pt1 | contig 10522 bp, 1 predicted proteins | sample II_Palsa_E2_1_FD_193517 | JGI IMG/M metagenome (GOLD analysis project Ga0302221, IMG submission 193517) | Peat permafrost microbial communities from Stordalen Mire near Abisko, Sweden - II_Palsa_E2_1 | ecosystem: Environmental > Terrestrial > Soil > Palsa > Peat permafrost | place: Sweden...
TAATAATATTATAAATTTATTAAGTGCAAAAACTATAAAAAAGACTATAAAGATTCTAGATTGCAAAATCCAGGTTTCCGATACAATTGCTATAAGAATAATATTAGCGAAGTACTAATATAATAAGTCGAAAAAGCCTCTATTCCTTAAAGTAAGTAATAAGGTTTATATTCGACTTTATAAAGGATATAAGCTACTTGCTACAAAGAGCAAGAAGCTGTTAAAATAGCGTATAAAGCCTTTTCGGATTATCTAATAATATAGCAAGCTCGCATATCAATTAGACATTTTAAAGCACTAGAGAATCTATAACGTTTTTTCTATTGCGCACTTAAAGCTAGCACTAAAAGGCAAGGATCCCTATAACCGACTAAGACCCGATTATCCGGATTATATTTACATCGAAGGAGACACCGAGTATAAGAAGTCTTAAGAGATCGAAAAGATTGTAAATAAGAAGACAACACTTATAAGGCTAGTCAAATATCTTATACGATAAAAAGGGTATAAACTTGAGGAAGATTGCTAGTTCTTTATAGCAAAACTGCAAAATGCAAAGGAGGCAGTTGCAAATTTCGAAGCAAAGCAAAAAACCTTACAAAGGACTTTAAAGAATATTCTTAAAGGTAAGAGACGCCCGAGGAAGTCCTTTTAAATATATATAACTAGTTTTAGGCTATATTCCTTATAATTATAGTTATATTTTTAGCGCTACGCTAATCTTATTACATAAATTGCTTCCTTTGCTAAATATCCCGAGCTTTAACCTTATTAATATTATCGGTTTTACTAAATTTAATAACATTACAATAATGCTATAACTTATTTATAATTGTATTTACAATTGCATTTGCATTTGCTTCCGTTTCTTAAACGACTTCTTATTTTATAATCGAAACGTCTCGCTTCTTTATAAGCAAGTTTACTTTTATATTTACATCTATATTTATATAAATAAGTTTATCTTTAATGCTCTCGGAGGTTTAAAACTCCGGCGTAAATAGTTACTACCCTTAGCATTAAAGATTATAAAGGCAAATAAGGAGCAAGAGGCTGCGCGCATCGAGCCCGAGTGCAAGCGCTTAGTGCCTTAAACCGGGACCGGAAAGAAAAAGCGAATAAATTTGCAATAGATAAAGACACTTGACTAAGTTTATAATCTAAATCCCGAGGACATCGATTAGAAATTGATATTTAGAAAGAATATAAAGGGCAAATACAACAAGGAACTTATCGAGAAGGGCATAAATTGCCGATTTAATAATGCCGCTATAAGAATCGGAGCAATAGCGATGCATTTGCGATTAGTGACTTACGCTAACGCCTCTAAATATGTCGCAATATAAAGATTAAAAGGCAAATTTGTCGCAATTTGTCAAAATAAAAGATAACCTTTCTTAGACTTAAATAATAAATTAATAATTATTAAGAATAAGGTTATAAGGGGATCTTACCCGGATTATATAAATATCGAAGGAGTTTACTTACTAGAAACTATATATCGACACCCGAAGTATAAGAAATAGATTAATAAACTGCTTTAACTTAAACCCGAAGCTATTAAGAAGCTTAAGTTTAAGGGTGCTTAAAGCTTAAAGGAATCTATAAACAATGCGTCGGATAAGGAGATAAGTTTAGACATACTACCGCGAAAACTGCAAAAGTTATATTAAGCAAAGAACGAGGCACTTCGTAAACGAGTTATAAAGATATTTATCGAGTTTAAAAGAGCTTCTTAGTCTAAGAAGTCCTTATATTATAAGAATACAATCTTAAATAAAGATAAGAGAATAGTTATATACTAAAGAATTAATAAGCTTAAAATTACAATCGAAAGAATAACGACTAATATGTTAAAGCTAGCTAAGGTCTTTGAGAACACAATAGCCGGGAATGGAGTTTAAGCCTTAAATCGATTTGTAATTTCTCTCGACAAGGCAATTGCAGACTGCTAAAAGAAGTTAAAGGACTTAGCAAGCCTCCTTATTAACCTTACCATATCGGATTCCGAGGGCAATTTAAATGGCGAGGAGAACCGGAAAGAGAGCAAGAAACGTGCTAATTCTTTTTAAGCTAAAGATTTTGTCGCAAAACGCACAAAGCTAAGTGTAAGATCTAAGGACATTACTCGCGCAAAACAATTCCTTGCTTCGGGTTTATCTATAATTAACTTTTATAACTTACTACCTTAACCTTTAAAAAGCTTACCTCTTATAAACGCGAAGGATTTTTACAAAAAACACAGCAATTTAGCAAATAAAGCGCAAAAGCGGGCTTTATAATCTCTTTCTATAAAACTAAAGCCTGTTTAATGTCCGGAGGTTTTTAGCGAATTACTAGCTGCGAAAATTAAATAGGACGAGGAACGCAAATAATTAGCAGGTCTTCTATCTTGCGAGGGAGACGCCTAGAATTTTGATTCTAATAGCTATTAAACTGCAAAACCCGAAACCGAGCCCCGAACTTAGACTAAAGCTAAGTAAAAGATTTAGATAAGTCTAAAGAAGAATTAAAAGAAGTCGAAGGCAAAACTTAAGTTAAAGCCCGAGCTTAAGCTTAAACGATAAAAGGCAATGCTAAAAGACGACGAGGACGAGGAATACGACGACGACAAACTACTTATTAGTGTCCCGTTTATTGACTTACAACTTAGCAAGGAGGGTTATAGTAATAAGGATTATATAGATTAAAGACGTCGGGAGTAAGGAAGTAGAAGTTGCCTCGGAGGCGTTTTTTCTTTGCATTTTCACTTTGCTTTCACAAGGCGGAACATATTTTACAAGACGCGTTTTATTTTGCTTTAAAACTAGGGAAAAGGCATACATAGTTTATAAGCACATAATTTATAGGGCGCATTCTAACAAGGGCGTTAAGCTTGCTCGATAGGGGGGAGTTTGCTACGATATCATGCATACTCGCTTATAAGTCACATGCTCGCTTACGCGGCACTTAGCTTGCGTTTATAGCTTTAGGGAACAACAACTTTTACATCTCCCACAAAGATCACCATGAATGCGTAGCACTTATATAACGTCCCGGAAGAATAAGTTAATATCCATTTTTGCAAGTAATAGTGCAAGTGCTATAATTAGCCTTTAGCTTGCTTGCTAAATTGTAAGTAATTGTGTTAAAATTACTTCTTTTCCTTTGTTATTATATGCTTAAATCACTAATTGTAATTTCTTGTATAGTAAGTTAATCGACTTGCCCTTAACTTCGTTTACTAGTCTAAAATTGAAAATTTTACTTTTATAAACTTTAAGATTATATAAAATAAACTTAAAAATATCTCTTACAATTAAGGCCTCGATTTCCTACTTTTGTAAAGCTTAAAATAGTAATCCCAATATAGTAATTACCCCTTATTTTCTTAGCTAAAGTGAAAGTTATAAGTTAGCCTCCTCTTTCTTAATACTAAAAACTTTTAAGTTTTCTTTATACTAGTAAAAAAGAATTTCGATAACTAGTTTTATAGCTCGAATGCTTATCGCTAATTCTTTTGTTTTGTTAATAACCCTTGCTAAGTTTATTAAATCGTAAGTTAAAATTGTTTAGTGTATTTTTATATTAATTAAATTAAGTTATAAATTTGTATAAAATAGTTTTATAACTATAAACCGAAAATTGGTTAGCTTATATAATATTTAAATTATACAAGTTTCGCCATTTATTGCAATTAATTTGTATAAGCCCTTTTATCCCTTATTTTCGCGCTATACTCGTATATTTGATTAAAGTAATAAATTGTACATTTTATTTGTAATTAGTTTATTTTTAATAGTAAGTGCTTCTTAGACTTAGCATTTTGCATAAGATTGTCGTACTTCCTTTATTATTATACAAATAGCTTTTACTCTTTTAGTAATTGTAAGTATAAGAGGGTCTTATATAATCAATTTAAGTAGCATATTTATAATAATTGTTCTTTGTGCAATTGCTAATCCTTTGCCGAATTAAATATAATAATTTCTAGTATTTGTATAATTAATCTTAATTATCGGGTCGAGCTTTTATAGTGCTAAGACTTGCAATTCTCTTGCAATTAATACGCTTAATACGCTATTATTGAGCATAATTCCTTAAATATAAAAACTAATATTTTTAAGGGCTAAGTAAAAATGTCTTCTATAATAATTGCATGCATAAACGACTAGTTATTTAAGGTTATTATTGCCTTTAGTCTATTAATCTTACCGAATTCGGTAAAGAATTGCTTTATATAATATAATAATTTATGCATTTCTAGCAATACAATTTACTATAAGTTATGCAATTGCAATAAATTATCTAACTTGTTATTGCTATTGCTATCCTTATTCGGGGTTCCCTCGAATTTTAATATAAAACCTTAAAAATCTTCTTCTAATGCATTTGCAATAAACTACTAATATGCCTTCTTTTTTTCCTTATTTGTATACTTTATAAACTAGTATCCTAGTTATCTGCAAACAAAGTACTTCTTTGTATAATTTTTTATAATTTTGTTGCAATTTGCAAAACGACCCGCAAAACGACTTGTAAAATGCCTTAAAAAACGCCTTATAAAACGACCTCTTTTATTGCGCTTGCAACCTTTATATATTCGATCGGTCTAATATTAAGTAAGTTTATACAAATTATTATTCTCGTCCTTTTAATAATATGCTAAATAATCCTTCAGCTCTTTCTCTTATACAAATTGTCTTACTATTAAGCATAGTTTTGCATATATACCTTTAAAGGTAAATACTAGTTTAAATAATGCAAGTTAGCATTTTAGAATATTATTATATATATTAATTACTTAATCTTATAAGTTATACTCGTTTTAGTATTTTGCTAATAGTCCCCGCTAAGCTATATATAAGGTGTTAAAAAGCACTTTTAAGTATTCGGGTTAAGTCTTTTTAAGGTGTTTTATTATAATGCAATAAAGTGTTATTCCTCTTTATTTTGTAAAATACTTTTACTGCCTTTCCTTTATCTTAAAGTAAGTCCTAGTTATTTCTACTATAATAGTAAAATTGTATAATTGTCTAGATATCTTATTATAGTAAAATGCGCTAGCTTATCCTTTAAGTATAATAGAAAATGCTAAGTAAAATTAGTTATTTACTAATTCGACTTTTATATAATAATCGAAGAACACTTAAAGTTTAATATCTAAAATATTATACTCCTTACCCTTATATTTCTTATTGTCACTTATATAAATTTTTATTATATTTGCAAGTAGTTATAGCTAAGTTATATAAATAAGTAAATTGTCCGAGATAACTAGCTTTAGTTGCTTATACTATATAATAAAAGACAATAATCCTTGTCTAAGTAAAGGGTGTAAATTGCTACTAAATTATCTATATAGCTATACTAGTAAATATAGTATTTTGTCCCGGGGTAGCTATCTTAGTAGCGTATAACTTGGGGTCTACTTTAGCTAAAGTGGTTTTATATAATATATAATTGACTAGTCTTATTTAATGCTCTATTCAATTGTTATATATAATATTACTTGTGGTTTCTAGTATATTAGATTTAATTTAAAGTTAAACTCTTAGTCCGATTTAAGCATTTCCTAGATTTTGCCCTTTATTTAAATATATTATATTTCCTTTATAAGGATATTATAAATTGTTTTAGCAAATAAAATCGATCCGACTTGCTTTTTAACTTATACTCCATATGCATATAAATATATATAAAGTTCCTTGATAGCTAATTAATTAGTCTTTTCAAGCATCTTAAGTATTTAGCCTTTTAAACTCTCCCGAACTTCCTCTTAGCAGTTAAAGTCCATATATTTGTAATATTTGCATTATAAGATTGTTAAAGCGATATAGTTATGTATGCATTTTATTATATAAGTTTCCGGGTCGTTTAAGTTAAAGTCTTTGCCTTAGTAGTCCCTATTTAGCTTATAGCTTTTTATAATAAAGAATAAAAATATATTATTATTATATAATAAAATTGCCTTTATATAATAGTTTATATATTATAAAAATAGTAAGTTGCGTAATAAACGCAAAAACAATGTAAAAATTAAGCTAACTTAGTATTACTACTTAATCTTTTCTTAAATCCTTAAAAGTCTTTTATACCTCTTAATTCTACTTAATTTAAAAGAAGAGCCGTTAAGTTCTTCTAGTATAGTTTTGTAAAGTAGCGCAAAATTAGTCCAAAAATTAAGCTAACTTAGTATTGCCACTTAATTCTCTTTTTGACTTATTATAATAAACACAAAATATCTCTTTTAGTCTTTACCTAGCTGCTTTATAATTTATTTAACCAAATAAATCAACTACTAATTAGTGTTAATATAGCTAAGTAATCCGAATATGTGACACATAATAGTACCTTAAAAGTAATATATTTAATAAGTCTATAATGTGTGTCCCTTGTTAAATAGGGACTATTATATATATATAAGGAGCGTAAGAAGTAAAATAGTACACGCAAAGCAAGTACTAATTTGTACAAGTCATATATAGCTTAAATAGGCCGAGTATAACTATACAAGTCGTGTATATCCCACTTATAAATAGAAGTAGGATATACTAAATGCATTAGGCCCGCGCGTACAAAGGATCTAAATTAGGGCCCGAAAAGCAAGCCCGCCAAAACCCGAAAGTAGGATTAGGAACAGGGCCGGTAGTCAAGCCGTATAAGAATAGAAGTAAATGCAATACTGGGGGTAAATGCAGTATATATTCCGACATTGTCTATTGTAAAGTTCTTTTAATATATAGTTTTAAGCTTTAATAATATTAATATATTGCTTTTTAAGTTTATATTAATACTAAATGAAATTATATTGCTTATAAAGGTATTATAGCGCTTATTTAGTGAGGTATAAGAAGCTAAAGTTAGTGTTAAGTTAATAAAGCATTTTATTAAGAATATAGCCTTAATGCTAAAGCAGCTAGATTAAAGATACTAAAAATATATTAAAATGCTAAAAGAATTGCTTTAACTTTTAAACCTTGTAATTTTTGTTTTATTTGTTAAATTGCTGCTTATATAAAGCTGAAGAGGCATTAAAGCTATATAATTATATAATTACCTTAACTTGATTAATAAATAGCTTCAAGTTATAATAAAGCTTTTTAATTTGTTCCTTATAAGTCTTTTATATTGCAAGAGCAATTGCTATAATAAAAACAAGCAAAAATTGTTATTTTAGTAAAGTAGTTAATAAAGTTGTTAATAGATAAAAGGGAAAATATTTAAAGCTTTTATAAATATTTAAACTTGCATTAGCTATTAGCACGCAAATTGCACTTTTAAAACACTTTAAAATTTCTTTATTATTTGTTATTAGATTTTTATAATTTTAATTGCAATATTTGCATTTGATTAGCTAGTTTTTAAATTTATACTTTTTATTAAATTATATCTAAAATTTCAAATGTTATTGCACTTATAATAATGCATTAATTTATTTATTTCACAAAGCTTTCTTAACAAGAGGTAAATATTTAATGCTTAGCAGCTTTGCTGCTTGCAAGCAATAAAGTATATATTTAATAATTATTATATAACTACTAATATTATGTATCTTTTTTTATTAATTTTATACTAAACGACTTTAATTTTATATATAAAACGCATTTAGAATTATTAAAATCGGATAAGAATTGAGTATAGAATTAATTGTCAAAAAAATATAGCAAAAGCAAGTAAATTAGTATAAGCTTAAGCGTATAAATATTATTAGCATCACTTACTAACTTTTATCCTTATAACCTTTTCTTAATTATCCAAAATTATCAATGCAATGCAATATAAAGCACTTTTATTATTGTTTAATATTAAATTAAAATTGTAAGTATTAAAAATCCCCTTTTTATCCTCTTATTACTTTATAAGCTCTTTTTCCTTTGCCTTTAACAATTTACAAATTATTAAAGCAAATACAGCTTTTTTATTATTTTTATTTTCTTCTTTGAGGTTATAATCCTTTTAACTTCTTGCTTATTATCTTTTATAGCCTTAAGTGTATTTTTAGCATTATTAACAAAGAGAGGCTCTTTTTTAGCTTTTCTAGTCTTAGCAGACTTAGCAATTTTAGTAATATTACTTACCTTTAATACTTTATACTCCTCTTCCTCTTTAACTTTGCTATTACCTTTATTAATATTGTTATTAGTTGCTAATTAAGCTTGCTCTTGCATTGCCTTTTTCTTTTAAATATAATATTATATATATATACTTAAATATTTGCTAAAAAAAGGCATTTAAACCTTATAGCTTGCTAATAAACAAATTTATATTGCTATTGACTTTAACAATTAAATAAGAAGGATTAGCATTAAATAAAGTCTTAAACCTCTTGCAGTTTAATTAATAGCTAATACTTTGAGATTAGCTGCGTTTTTAGTGCTTATAATGCTCCTTGTTAAAGTTGTTATTAATATTGTTATTGTTATTTGCAAAATAAGAAGAAAGAAGAAGATAATGCTTAATTAAAATAATAAAGAAGATAATATAAGTATACTAATTCTAGAATTGCTTTTAAGCTAATAAGCTATTAATATAATAAAACAAGTCCTTTATTGTTTTTAATAAAGGATACTTGTAGCTTATATTAAATAGCTGCTATTAGCCCTTTACTAGTGCTATATATGCCTAATAAGATATATTAAAATTATTAACAAACTCCTTAACAATATGCCTAATAGCTTAATAATCTATGCTATAGTTTTTTGCTAAATAGAAAACTTAAAAGTTACTATTATAAATAATATTAGTATTATTAAAGTTTAAAATCTCCTTGCAATTCTATAAAGGAAATAGCTTACATAGAAGGTAATTAAGAAATACTTTAATTAAGCAGCTAAATAAGTGTTTATTTACAAGAGAAAGAGCTGCTTTAAAGGGTCTTGCTATTATAAGAGATTATTTGTTTTTAAGTTTAAACTTGCTTAATTTGCTAGCCTTTTTAGCTTTTTACTTATACTCCTTTTTAGCTTTCTTCTCCTAAATCTTTATTAGCAATAGTATAATATAAAGGATAGTATATACTTGTTCTCTTTTGCCTAGTTTAGCAAACTAAGATAAGAAGCTTTGCTTAAAGGCAACAGCTGCTATGGCAGCCTTTTTAATAAAAGGCTTTAAGATAATTAGTTTATTACTAGTATTATTAGAGGGGCAAGCCAGGCTTGTAATAATACCTTTAAAGGGTTTATAGCAACTTTAACAAGAGGTATAATTAGATTCTTGAATTTATAGTTTGCTATAATTAAAGTAGAAAAGTGGCAGCTTGCTAAGAACTGCTATAGCTAAGGACAAAGTAATATATACAAGTGAGTTTTAGGAAATGAGAAGATTTTAGCTCCTTTTATACCTATAAACTTATAGCTAACACTCTTTTTAACAGATTTTACAAATTTAACAAATTTAACAAATTTATCTTTTACTTGCATCTTAACTTACAATTCTAAACCATTTTAGCTTATATTTTACTCTTAAAATAACCTCTTCTTTTCTTCGCCTTAAACTATGCTATATAGCAGTTAATATAATATCTAAGCACTAATAATATCGGCTAATAGCAAGGGGGAGGGTAAAGTAGTAGTAAAGATATAATACAAGGGAGAAGTGCTAAGAATTAGGTGATTAAATCCAATAGTAAAGTCTATCAAGCTTTAAAACACTATAAAAATTATTAATATTTACAATTATATACAATTTAAAAGCTTTAATTTTGTTATAAAAGAGACTTTGCATTTGGTTAGAAATTTGGTTTGCAGTAATATATATTTTTTTGGTGTGGGTGCATACTAAATTAAATGTACTCGGCCAATTGGCATTTTGCTTTTTCGCTTTTTCGCTTTTTCGGTGTTTTACTGTTTTGATCCTTTGGGTCCTAAAATTGTGCCGTAATCCAGTTGCTACCTAAAAGTATTCAAAAATGCTAGACTGTATACCCATCGAAATTCTAGGGCTAATTGTGAAAAATGTAAAAATCCAGCGCTAGGTCGCTCGATCCACGAAGGCGATTAACAAAAGGCGTAGATCCGTACACAGTCAGACATGAAGAGCCTCTGCAAAGTCTCTAAACATGTCTCCAAAGTTGCGACGCCACATTTGTACGAGTCAATCACCTTGCACGCAGGCGACACGCTAGGCTTAGACGACTTGAATCACAAGCTTGAGCTTTGTTCCTGTCAGAATGTCAAATACACGAAGAGGATTTGCATCAAGGCTCCTCTTAACTATAATTTGAGGAGAAGATGTCCGCACTGCGATTCAGATATGCCAGACCACTTGAATGATACGCTTGACATGGACATTGACGATGAGGATGAAGTATGTCTTCATATCGTCTCTCCTTTCCTCCACGAATTTCAAGGATTCTAAAAATTGATTCTAGGTGGAGGATCCATTTGCCAATTTTGGAATGACACTCACTTCCTTGTTCTGGGGTCTGAAATATGATAACCTCCAAAGCTTAAGGTAAGCCTTATCCACTTGATTTAAGGATCTGGTGCTAAAAGAGCGCAGTTTGGATCTGGGATGCTGTGTTCCACTCGAGGTCCTCAGC
>Ga0302221_10002909_pt1 | contig 10518 bp, 16 predicted proteins | sample II_Palsa_E2_1_FD_193517 | JGI IMG/M metagenome (GOLD analysis project Ga0302221, IMG submission 193517) | Peat permafrost microbial communities from Stordalen Mire near Abisko, Sweden - II_Palsa_E2_1 | ecosystem: Environmental > Terrestrial > Soil > Palsa > Peat permafrost | place: Sweden...
TCTGTACCAGCGCTATTCGCTGCGGTTATCGGCATGATGAACCGATTGAAGATCGCAGAGGTTCACGTACTCGTTAATAGCAAGATGAGTGAAGCCCTGGCAACCATTGCCAGCCTGCGGACAGATGCCGCAGTGACCGCGCTTGCCAGAGCTGCGGAGGCGCAGCAAAGTGATCACGCGGACGCTACCGCGCAAAGCGTACAACCATAGAAGGATATTGATATGACTAAGGATTTCGGAACTTTTCTAGTCGGGATTGTGTACCTGGCTATCTTGTTTGTTCTAGTGCGTCCCGGCTCAAATGGTCCGACATTGGTGACTAACGTTTCTAACGGTCTGTCCGGCCTTATCACTGCTGGCACTGGTGGCGGTACCTGGAGTCAAGGTTAATCATGGCTGCATGGCGCGGCATGAAGCAACCGGATATCAACGCGGGGAACAACTCCCCGTCACCTGACCTAGGCCAGTCGTATGTCCGGGGCCTGCCTATCGGCCAGTTTCCGAACCATCCGCTAGCTAACACGATTCCCGGTATCGGTACGGGGGTACCCGGTAAGCCTATCGCTGGCGCGTCAGGTAACCCTGCGGTTGCATCAGTGCCCTATATCGATCCGCCTGATTCCCCGTATGGCGGAGGGCCAGACGGCCCTGCACAGTTTGGCCGTCCGCGTATTCTAGGCGTAGGTCAGGAATCCTCCTGGCGTGGCGGAAACATGTTCGCTAACGACAAGCTGCGGACCAGTGACCGTCATATCCTGTCTAAGGTTGGTACCGAACTAACAGGCCGCGATTCGGGTTTCACTGACCCGCCGAAAGACGGACCTGCGCGACCTAGCTACCAGACCATTAACCGGACTATCAGCTATCAGCAGGGTACGGATACAGACCTTAACCAGGATGATTTGAGCCGCCCGTATACCCGCAACGAACAGGGAATGTATATAGGTGAGCAAGGATCAGGGTGGAGTCAGGTAAGCGGCGGCGTGCCGGGGCTATGGCAACCGTACGGCTCTTATGCCGGATACACGAACGGTCCCGTTAAAGGGATACAGTCGCCAGTTGCGCAGGGTGCACCTGGCGACGGCAGGCAATCCGTATGGTCCGGCCCCCCTCACGGGTTGCATTCCCCGACGCTGCCTAGCTATACCCCGACACTGGGATATTATATGGCTGTTCCGCAGATGCGCGCACCGCGCATGGATCGCCCATCTAACTCGACTATCGGGGGACAGTCTTTTAGTCAGCTAGTCCAGCCGCAGGGCCAGACGGGGACTACTGCACAACAGTCCGGCGGAACCAATACGGCTAGCGCAACCGCTGGCGTTAACTGGCGCAGCACGAAACTAAGCGGCTGGCGCGGGCAAGCGGGGGCAGGCAATGCCGGTTAAACTCGATTCAAAGGATTTCGGTCTGATCGCTATTGGCGCTGCGTTTGTCGGAGTGCTTATCCTCATAGCACGCCAGCGGACCAATACAGGCCAGCCACGCTACCAGGTAAGCGAGGCGGGAATGGCCAGCCTAAGCGTAATGGCTATCGATTCACTCGATACGGGAAGTCACTATTTCCACCCTAATTTCTGCGTGCCGGGCCAGACACAGATATGGACGGCCCATAGATACCCTGCGGTTAGTGGCGGTAACGTGTCAACGCTTATCCATCACGGCATGGACAGGCTAAGCGTCCCCGCGCCGCAAGACGACGACTGGATTAAACGACCACCAGCGGAGGTAATGTTCTAATGATTACGTGGCAGCATATTTATGCGTTCTGCATTTTCATCATGCTACTTATCATCGTGCTAGGCGTCGGTAAACTTGCATGGGGCTGGGTGTAATGGAGGCCAGGGACATTGAAAACAGGTTCGCGTTTCACGCTGCATCTAGGCAGGAAAAGGCAGACGAGCATACTAGCGCGCGCCAGTCTTGCCGCGCGCTAGCGGACACGCTAAACGCTCTATTGCCAGAGGGCCGCGAGAAATCCCTGGCTATCACGCATCTAGAAGTGGTTATGTTCTGGGCTAACGCAGCTATCGCGCGGGGGGTTGCACTGTGAGCGAAACTGGCGGCGATGCTGCGCCAGCCCCCGCAGCTCCCGCGCGCAGCTCTGGCGGTAACGTGTTCGCACGCAAATTGGGACCTCTGCCTATGTGGGCATGGATGGGCGTTGCCCTGGCCGTCGCCCTGGCCTATTACCTCTGGAAAAAAGACAAGTCCACTACCGCCGCAGGCTCCGCTACCGCTGGCACGACTAGCACTAGCACGGGCACGGGCACGACGGATAGCTCACTGATCCCGCAGTTTGTTAACCAGACGTACGTGAATAGTGCGCCACCTTCTGCGCCTGGCGTCCCCGGCCCTCCTGGCGCTACCGGCGCGACGGGGACCGCAGGTGCCGCAGCTCCCGCGCAGGCGCAGGCGTCTATCTATCCCGCGCCGCAGAGCACAACGGCCAGCAAACTTTCTAACACGTCGGTCAAGGTCAACTGGGCTTACATCACGTCGGCGACGCCTAAGCCAGCCAGTTACACCGTAGCCGCTTACACACCCGCCGGGAAACTGGCACAGCAGATAACCGTGAATGCCCCGGACACGGCTAGCGGCATAGCGCAGGCCACCCTATCCGGTCTCACCGCTGGCCAGAAATACACTATCCATGTCTGGGCCAACGGAGGCAAAAGTGCGCCACCGCACAGCACCGCGGATGTGACTCTCTGATGCCAGGGCGCACTAATGAACAGGTAGCCCTAACCGTATTGGTAGTGGCAGAGGTCCCCAACTTCTGGAGTGGGTTCCTGCCTAGCCTCTTTACCATTGCCACCTTTTCAGGGGGCGATGACGAAAAAGCCGCGCATACTAAGAAGTGGATTCGCAGGGGCGAAGTGCAGGCTACGGGGCTAAGCATCGCTCTAGGTATTAGCGCGTCCATTCTGGCAGAGGAACCGTGGCCGTTTATCGGGGTGCTTATCCTGATCGGTTATCTCGCCTATCAGTATGAGCATGCACTGCGCCTAGGGCTAGCTACAAATGATCCCATTGATATGGCGCAGCAATAAACCTGGTCACGTAGGGTATTGACACGGTTACTCTGTGGAGTTAGTATATTGATCTTGTAAGGTTCCCTAATTGGAAGGTTTGCAATGTCCCCTAACACAGATGACTGCGGGTTTGAAGAAACCCCGAACGTGCCACGTGGCCGTAAGGCTAGACAAGTCCCCGCTATTGTCCTCGATACCCTAGAGCGTTCGGCTAAGCACGGTAAGGCGTTCGCCAAGACGGCTGCACCTGATCTGATTGATGAGCTACGGCGTGACCTCGGTAGCGCGGCTGTCCGCACTAGGTATGAAATCACCATGGGCACCGAACGGATAAGCGACGAAAAACATAAGCTGACGTTCGCCGCTAAACACCGTGTCAACGGCCAGGGGTCGCAGGTCCCCGCGCAGGCCGCAGCGGCGCAGGCTGCGGCTAGCTAAAACGTGAGGGTGGCCCCCACCCTGCAACGGGGGCCACCCTCACCTATTGATTGAGTCTCGGTACACTATGGAAGGTCCAATTCAATGGCGACCGATGTTGCAACCGTTAATACAATTCCAGTATATACGCCCGGTGAGGACTGGGAAACCCTCATTGATACGGCGGATGAGATTCTTGGTTATGATCTCGCCAAGGACGAAACTGCGGACGACCTGGTAGGCGTTCCGCTCCTGATTACCTCAGTTCATTTCCGGCCGGGGCTTAAGGATCAGGCGTATGTCTCCTGTGAGGTCCGTATTTCCCCGCAGCTCTCCCTCAAGCTAATCAACAGCAGACGCGAGGGATCACGGCTAGGGGCTATCTCATCACTTGAATCCCTGGCATTCGGGCCAGACTCGCACGTGGTATTCAACGATGGTTCTACTGGCGTCTACAGGCAGGTAGTCAAATACCTAGCCGCCAAGGGGCTGATAACCCTGAAAGAACCAATCGTAGAGGCAGGCTCTTATGGGGAATCGACGCTTGATCAACCTCCAGGTAAGTGGGCAGGAATCCACACCAATTTTGAGCCGACAGAAGACCTACTATTCAGTTCCCCTATTCGACTATTCTGCCCCCGTGGCCTCCGCCTCTCCCAATACGAAAACGACTACGGCCAGTCGAAAACGCGCTATATCGGCTAGGCAACGCGCGGCTACGCGGATAGTCCGGGATAAATTCGGTGACAACTATATCGAAATGACGTGTAGTCATTTCACCACGCCTAGCGCGCAGCAGATGTATAAGCAACACGCGACACGCGGTCGCTATTTCTGCGAGAGCTGCGGTAGCTGGAAGGACAGGAAACCGAAACCGGCTAGACCCGTGTATCCCGACGAGCCCCCATTCTGATGAGAGCAAGGCGTGCCAAGAAACCGTAAATGGGGAGAGCTAAGTAAGTCTGCCCGCGATAGGGCCTCGCGCGCAGGGGCTAGGTACGGACTCAATCGTAACGCTGTAGCTAAGCGATACAACCGCAGGACGTATAACCCCCTGGCGCGTGACCCTATCAAGCGACTGCCGCGTGAGCTGCGTAACCATGCCAGTCCTGTAACAGGCGCGGTTGACTGGCACTATGAAGCCGCAGCTAACATACACAGGCATCTATCCGACTACGCCAAGTACAATGACCATGCGGTTATCTATTTCACGCAGAGCGTGAATGAAGATACCGCGCGGATCATTGCTATGGCTACGGAAGATGAGCTATTGCAATACGCCAGCCCCCAGCCAGATAGCGACGGGAACCCCCCTCCTATTGAGCAATGGGGGCTACCGTCTAGTGTCACCTTGGCAGATGTGAGCGTGTATATAAATGGGGAATGGAATAACGTATTCTGGTATCATTGACTGTGCCTACCCCGGTTGCCCCGGATCGCTAATCAGGCAACGGGTAACCGATAAGTACTGTCCGGCTCACCGTGGTAAACATACGCTTGAATCCATAAGGCGCATTGAGCATGACGTGGAATTTATCATGGTTGACGGGGAAGGTACAGGGGACGGACCAGACCATAAATACGTATTGCTAGGCGTCGGCGACGAACAGCTAGAAAAGCCAGGGGGCTTTGATGACATCACGGAAATCTTCACGTTCCTATATGAACAATTCAGAGAACACCCGAACGCAGCATTTGCAGGTTTCTACCTCGGTTACGATTTCAATATGTGGCTGCGAACACTGCCGCGAGATAGAGCGTTTTATCTGCTCACTGAAAATGGTAGACGCAAACGGCAACGTGTCTGTAAGTGTGCGCGAGGTCAGCGATGCGGACATAAGCGATTGCCTCCTCACCCTGTCGAATATCGTGGGTGGCAATTTGACATCCTCGGATATAAGCGTCTTAAGCTGCGCCCTAAGAGCTGCGCCTGTAAGGTGACTACGTGCAAATGCCAGGGCCAAAACCCATGGATGTATATAAACGACGCGGGACCGTTCTTTCAGGCTGCGCTTATGACAGTGATCGATCCTAGCAAATGGGTACAGCCTATTGTCACGCCCCTTGAATATGACCAACTGGCGCGGGGTAAGTCTCTGCGCGGCGTGGCCGTCCTAGATGACGAGATGAAGTATTACAACCGGCTAGAAAATGAAGTAGGCGCACGTCTGCTAGGTACGCTCAATACGGGGTTTACCGCAGCGGGAATCAAGCTGAATAGGAAGCAGTGGTTTGGCCCTGGCCAGGCTGCGCAGGCATGGATGAGGATTGACCGCAAGCTAGAGCGCACTACGGAGGCGGTACGCGCGCTACCGGAGAAGATTAAGAATGCCTTGATTGCCACCTATTACGGCGGATGGTTTGAAATCCCGTGTCACGGTATAATACCTGGTATCACATGGGAATACGATCTCAATTCAGCGTATCCAGCAATCGCGGCACGTCTGCCATGTATGTGTGGTAAATGGAAAACAGGGAAGGGCAAACCTAATGGGAATCTCTCGCACAACTGGCTATATCGTGGTATCCAATCACCCTTGCGATTGTGTTATGTGTCAGTATCCGGACGATCTCCCTATCTGGGTCCGTTGCCTTACCGCGATAATCACGGCGGTGTTTATCGTCCGCGCTATACGGAAGGATGGTACTGGGCGTCGGAAATCGACGCGGCCAGGCGTGCTGGCCTTATAGACAACGTCACCTATATCGAATGGTACGAATATGAACCGTGTAATCATCCAAACCCCCTCCGATCGTTGGCCGGTTTGTATGAGGGACGCCAGCGGGTTGGTAAAAACACGCCAGAGGGTAAGGCATATAAACTCGTCTATAACTCATGCTACGGAAAGCTTGCCCAAAGCCTTGGCGACCCGGTTTACGCCAATCCTGCATATGCATCGCTGATCACGTCGGGTTGCCGTACGCTCGTATTGCACGCGATAGCTACGCACCCTGATAAGGCGGAGGCGGTAGCAATGGTTGCAACCGATGGAGTCTATTTCCTGTCACAGCACCCGGGGCTGGATGAGCAATTGTCCGATCAGATGGGCGACTGGTCTAGAGATGAGAAACATGATCTTACCCTATTCAAGCCAGGCGTCTACTGGGATAACCATTCGCGCGAACTGATCAACGCCGGTAAGGCGCCAAGGTTCAAAGCCAGGGGAATCAACGCTATTGATTTCGCTAAATCAATAGCCGACGTAGACGCTATGTTTGATACCTGGTCGGAACCTACCGATATCGTATGGCCTACCGTTAAGTTTCATTCGCGGTTCAGTCAGACGAGTTTGTTGCAGGCGTTGCAGTGGACCGAAGGAATCAAACAGCCAGGCAAGCAAGAGGGCCGGTATCGGTATCTGGCAGGCCAGATATCAAACGGTAAAGAGCTAGAGCAAAACTCAGAGCCAGCGGTTAAGCGCAACGCCAGGGCCCTCCGGTATGACGACACGAACGGAGTGTGGCGCACAGAGCCATGGGACCATAGGGGCTGGCCTGCCAGCACACCATACGAACGCAGGTTCGGATTCGATCTTGAGATGAATCAATGGAACGAATTCCAGACGCCAGACGGTAGCGTGATGATGGGGTTCCGGGAGGCACTCTACGCTGGCTAGATGAATACTTGGTAACGGTTTAGCCGGATAGCCCCGATACGGGGCTATCCGGCTAGCTTTATACGTGTTAGTCGGGTACACTGAACGTAGTTCAGCCGTTATCCACTAGCCAGAAGGTTCCAAAAATGAACATGATCAAGAACATCCGCCTAGAGAATAAGCATTACCGGGGTCTAAGCGAGTTGTGGATCGTAGACGTTAGCTACATCCAAGGTGGACCCCACTCACGATTTGAGGGGACCATGAACGAGTGCTCCGCATTCATCCAGCGGACCATGGTCAAGACAGGACAGCCTTACACCCGCGAGGCGAACGCAGCGGTTAAAGAGTCAGCATGACAACCAGCCGTATCATCGCACTAGCCATTATCGCACTAGCCGGTATCGTGCTAGTCCTTACCCTCCGCGCGGCACTCGTGCCGCACACTGACCCGCTCAATGCGTGGATGACCTGTTACAACAACCAGATACCTAACATCACCCCGGAGAATGTCAATCCGATGGCAGTGTGCGGACCTGAACCGCTGGGCAACTGATGGCTAGGCGAGTTCACCCCATGCTAGACATAGATGCATGGTGCGCAGCGAACGGTAACGCGTCCCTCCTGATAGCGGACGGCCATAACGTCACCGTCAACGTTCGGGGCGGAACACGCGGCGGTAACGGTGGCCCGGTAGAAGGTGGCTCTATCGTCATCACAGACGGCCCTATGGGGGACGCGCGTAAGCGTGTTATCCCGCTAGTGCCCCGGACCTTCAAGCACCTGATTGTGCTGACCTCACATGGCTACGTGTCGCTAGATGCTATGAAGTGGCTTAGCAACGCTGAAATAACGTGGTCGATTATCGACCCTACGGGGGTAAACCCGAACACGCTGGCCACGTCTGGCCGGTTCGTAAACCCGGTCTTTATGCGCAGACAAGCTATGTGCGGGCGTGGTATGCCTGCGGCTAACACGGGTGTCAAGATCATGCGGTTTCTGCTTACCCGTAAGCTGGAGGGCCAGGCCGATAACGCAGAGCGAATACTGCGGGACAATGCTACGGCCAAATTCATTCTAGAGCAGACCGATAAGCTAGCCGTAGCTAAAGACGTTAATACCCTCATGGGATATGAAGGTGAGGCGGCGAAACGATACTGGGCTGCATGGGGCGACCTTCCCGTAATCTGGAATGGCCCTAAGCCTCTGCAATCCCATTGGCTGGCATTCCCGAAACGTGCCACACTCCGCCGCGATTACGCAGACAACCGCAACGCTACAGACCCGATCAATGCAATGTTGAATTTCGGGTATGCCTGCGCAGAGTCAGAATGCACGCTAGCCGCGTATGCCGCAGCTCTAGACCCGGCAATGGGAATCGGTCACGTTGACGAGCCAGGCCGCAACTCGTTCGCGCTGGACTTGATAGAGGTATTGCGTCCGTTCGTTGATGCCATCATTCTAGGCATAATGGCGGAAAAACTAGACCGTGATCACTACGCGGAGAATAAAGTGGGTGTCGTATCGTGCCGCGTGCCTCTCACTCACCGCATTGCCTCAGAGGTCCATGCCGCTGCGATTGAGGTAACCAAAGCACTGTTTACCGTCCTGCCCCTACTCGATTCGCACCAAAGCCGTAAGGCTGGCATTAAATCGGACAGTGATTGACTACACCATGTGCTAGGGGCTACGGTGCGTATCACGTGGCCCCTATGGCCGTCCCGGCCTGTACAGTGGTATCCCGTCCTGTATAGGTCTCCCCCGTCGTAGGGGCCACGCCTAAACGTCGGGGGACGTAGGGACGCTTGGGGGAGGCGCATATGCCGTACTACGATCGCAAGGCTAAGCTAGTCCCGTGGTATCACGCGAACAAACCCCGGTGTGATACCGAGACAATCTTCACAGAGATCCGCTGCGTGAACAGCGCCATATGGCGCACCAAAGACAAGAACAGCAAAAACCTATGCGGGATACATGCCAAAATGACGGACCTCCCGCTAGAACCGATACCAGTACAAACCGTATCACTACTGCGAGATAAGGGATAAAGGGGCTGACAATGGAACGGGTAGTCAAAGCATATTACTGCGATATAGATTACGCGCGCAACAATCGCCTGCTAGTCATAGCGGAAAACATAGAAACAGATCTCGGTATCCTGGGCAACGTAGACATATGCGACGCTTGCCTAGAGCTACTCCGCAAGACGTTCGAAACCCTCATGACGCCAGACAGCCAGGACGCAGAGCAAGACGTGCCAGCGGACCATACAGAGCCAGGCGCGGACCGCACACCGCTAGACGTACTACTCCCAGCGGACGGTAGTGCAGAATGGTTTACGGCATTCCGCGAATGGATGGACGCTAATGGGCTCCGCTACAAATTCACGACAGGCACAACCTATAACCCGAAATATAAGAACCGTTTCCGCGAACACCTAAAACAGCTAAGGGAAAAGCGGGACGCGCAGCTTAAATCCAGTGAAGGGGGGTGATCTATAAGAGCGCATTCGACTTTCGTCAACACAGATGGTTAAACATCAGCAAAGAGCCAGGCAAAACCTTTTGCTAGGGGCTTGCCTGGCTCTTTGTGTATCCGGCTCTTTTAGGTGAGATACCGTTTATGGAGCGAATTGGTATAAAGCAGACGTCGCGCCTGTTCGGCCCTGATTTCGGTCAGATCAGTTTCTAGCCCCGATCTAAGCGCGTCATCCGCCAGCGGTAGCGCTAGAGCGGCCTGTGTCTGTTGCTCCAGATGACGTAGTTCTTGACCTGTACACACGCTTAGATCGTTCATAGCCAAAGATCCCTAGCGACTGGCGCTTGACTGGTTAGCCACCGTGGCCCGTGGCCAGTCACCTACGGGCCACGGTGGTCTAGACACACTAAGCGCATACGTGGCTAGATGCAAGCGTCAACACGGCCACGCGACCACGTTCGGCCAGGTACGATAAAAACCCGTTGGGCACGTCCCGCTAGGCCGCCGTGGACGCATGACGCAGGCTAAGCGCTATACGGGTGAGGGGGCTTAACGGGACGGCCCTTAGACCAGCTTACAGAGCCACGACGGAAGGTAACGGATATGGAAGTCAACATCACGCAGGGTAAGCCCTCCCGTATCAACGTCGGACCAAAGCAGGGCCAATGGTGGGTCCACGTCAACGGGACAGTGATGCTAGACGCAACCGAGGTAGACGGCTGGACTAGCGGAGGGCTTACGCTAGGCATCATGTCAGACGCAGACGTTGAGATACAGAACAACCAGGCAGCGCGGATACGGTTCCTATGCGAACGGCTAGTCGCCGTAGGGGGTCCGGGTGAAATCGCAACGTGGATACAGTACGTAGCCGAGCACCCGTTCGCGGAGCGCGGCCAGTGCCTAGGCATCCTGGCCGCACTCGACGGTAGGCCACCAGACGCGCGGCTACTGACCGAACGTGAGGCGCACATCCTCAAGTGCCTAGATGCGAA
>Ga0302221_10002911_pt1 | contig 10518 bp, 3 predicted proteins | sample II_Palsa_E2_1_FD_193517 | JGI IMG/M metagenome (GOLD analysis project Ga0302221, IMG submission 193517) | Peat permafrost microbial communities from Stordalen Mire near Abisko, Sweden - II_Palsa_E2_1 | ecosystem: Environmental > Terrestrial > Soil > Palsa > Peat permafrost | place: Sweden...
AACAGATTTGCTATAAATTAAGCAAATAAATTATTTTATAAATCCTTTAATTTAGAAAAAAAGTACAAAAAAGCACCTTATAAGTTTTATTATTATAGCTATAATAATAAAGCTATTTATAGCAAATTTATTTAATAGAACTTACAACTTTATATTTCTCTTTTAAGTTATAAAATTAAATAATTGCAAGTACTTAATTCTATATTTATAAATATATATTGCTACTAAAAAGGCAATAGTATTAGCCCCTTTTTATAAAGCCCCTTTTAAATATTATTCAAGTAGCTTAACAAAATAATAAATAATACAAGTTTATTATTGCTAAAAGGCTTAGCAAATATAATATAAATAAAGAGGTTATATAAATAATAAGTAGCTTAAAGCTACTTTAATAGTATAAGAGAATTTATATTTAAATAACTTTGCTTTATATGCAAAAGTTATAAAACTTTATTATAATAACTTTTTAGTAAGCTATTATAAAGTTAATAAGACTTTTAAACTCTTTTATAAAAATTATTACTAAGAATAAATAAATAATATTATATATATTTATTATAAGGAATGCAATATTTGCTAAAGAGTTAAAGCTAAAAGGTATATATTATATAATTTACTTAGCAATTTACTATAATTATTAAAGCTTTAAAGCAAGATCTTTATAAATTTTATTACTAGGTTACTAGTATATAAAAACCTTACTAATAGTTTTGCTTTAATGCTATTTTAGTAATAGTTAACTAATACTCGAAAATAGCTAAATATATTATATACTATAAAATTATTAACTTTTTAAAGCTTGCTAAAATCTTGTAAAAACAAGTCTTTTTAATCTTTAATATACTTAATAAAATAGTTTCTAATAAAGGAATAGTATTTATTAGCAAATTCTAATTAATACTTTGCTTTTATATACTATGCAAGTAATATTTAAGTATTATATTTTATCTTTAAACTAATAAACAAATAAAATGCTAAAACTAAGCTTTAGAATACTATTTAAGGGCTTATTGCAATACAAATAAAAACAATTAGCGCAATAAGCTACCTTTTGCAAAATTTGCATATAATAGCCTAAAATATCAAGTTTTGCAAAATATATTATTTTATATATATTATAGTTTTTAACTTTAATTATTATAAAATCTTGTAGTTGTTACGGTTCTAGCGCTGGCATGTGCAGCGCTACCGTATACTGCTATTCCTGATTAGGCTAAGGCTAGAGGGTTAGCGCACCCCAAGGATATTTAGGGGGCTTCTTGCCTTCCTTCCTTCTCCTTCCTTCCTTAGCTTTATATAGTCGTAATTGAGACCCTTCTACCTTTGCCTTCTCTTCTAGGCCCAGACGCTGGCGCTCGTGACAGTAGTCAAGATTTAGGGAAAAGTATTAGCTATATGCAAAAGGCTTAAAGTTTTATATAAAAAGCAAAAAAACTTTAAAAACTTTGATATTAAGTATAAAACAACTAAAAAGGGTATTATAAATAAGCACTAATTAAATAAACACTTCTCTTTAAAAGACTAAGTAATGCTATTAACAAAGAATATTAGGCTAAAAGCAAGAAAGCTTGCTTTAAAGTATATTAGACTTTTTAAGATTTTAAAATGCGTTAAAGAATTAATATATAAGTTAAAGCTATTAATATTATATAATTGTCTTTATTTAATATTTTATATTTCTCTCTTTAAGGAGTATATAGCTAAAAATGGTTAAAAACTTTACTTGTACCTCTTTAAAAAGCTTTTGGAATTGTTAAGCAATAATAAAAAGCAAAAATAGGAAGTTAAAGCTATTATTAATTATTAAGATAGTAAAAAAAACTAGAAGTATTTAATTAAATAAAAGTATTAGCTTAATAATTATAATACTTAGTTGCTAGCTCACTTTAACTTTTAAAACTTTAAAGAACTTTTAAAATTATATAATAAAAATTATAAATTAGACTTAGCATTAGCTAAATTACCTTTTAAGAAGCAACTAAAGAAAAAGAAGGGTTTTAGTAAGCTTTAAAAAGGCTTATAATAAGAGATACTTTTTCTTTAGTTTTTTATATAAATAGTTCTTTTAGGGTTTTATTAAAGCTTATTAAATTAAATGCTAAACTTAAAAGTTACTTGGGATAAAAGATTATAGTAAAAGAGTTTATTGCATATAATCTTGCTATAAGTATCTTTGTATAATTATATAATATTTAAAGCTTAAAATTAAATGCTTAAAAACTTCAAAATAATACTTTTAATTAAGATAATATAAAAGTAAAATAGCAACAAATATACTTGGGCACTTGCTTATTTTTGTTAAAAGCAATTATATACTAAAACAAGTTAGTTTTAAACTTTTATAAAGGGTTTTAGTAGACTTATTACAACTATATATACCTCTTAAAAGAGCCAAATCTCCGAAGTTAGCTCCTTTACTACTAAAAGTATTATAATATTAGCAAAAGAGGCACTTGTAATAAAATTGTCCTTTTAAGCAATAATAATACTAGTAGTCAACTTTATACTTTAAATGTATATATTTTAGTATTTTTAAACTAAGATTAGTATTATTTTTTAAAAGGTTAAGAAAACTTACTTGCAAAACCTTTTAAAAGTCTTTATCTTTTAAGTTTTTAATGCATAAAGAGGAATTTGTTAACTTTATCTTTTGCTAAAAGTATTTAAAGTTTTAAATATTATTAAAAGCATTATAGTTAAATTTTGTAATTTAAAGATTACAATTATTTTCCTCTTTAGCAAAGGACTTTTAATTAAAGTAACCTCGAAGCTATATAACAAAGATAATAACAATATTCTCCCAAGTATAGCAAGCCTTATAAAGGCAGCCGGGAATTTGGAGGTATATATTAGTTTTGTAGTATAAGTTAAAAATATTAAGCTTACTTTCTTGCAACTTGTTTTACCTTTATTGCAATGCTTGTAGTTTTTCTTTTTAAGTAAAATTAAACATTTAATTTTAAAATTAATAATTATATACTTAAAGCATTTGAGATAGCAACTTAATTAAAGCTAAGAATTAGCAAGGTTAGCTTTGCACTTCTTAGGAGGTGCTACAATAAACTAGAAACCTGATATAGATATAATAATGCAAAAGTGAAGCTTTTTGTTACGGTATGCCAGTCACGTGGCATGCCTGCACGTGCTTAGCGCGTGTGCGGGCGCACAAAACCCGGTTTCAGCTCTAAATTCCAATGCAAGCTCTTTACCACCACTGCAATGCAATCACTTCGTGACACTTTTAATAGATTAAATAATTATACAAATAAGTTAAAAAAGGGATAACAAAAAACAAGGCAAATGTTGTTATTTAGTATTGTTTTTAGAAGAAGTAAAGCACTAATTGAGAGCTTTTATACTTAAAAGCTTAAAGGGCTCAAAGAAATCAATTGTTAAGCTATATAAAGGAACTACTTCAAATTTGACACTAATCTATTTCTAGAAGCGACTAATGCGCTTGCCCTTTAAGTGCTTACCTTCTAAGAGCCTTTTTGTCACTTTTTATACAGTTTAATAGTTGTATACTGTGGTGGGGTCACGTGGCACTGCACGTGACCTACGCGAAGGAACATAGATATCGTGATTCAGGACAGCTGTACACTTAGTTCTTCAGTCAACAAATGCATCACCATTTGCACTCCCTCCATTCATTTGGTTGTACGCCTTGCCAACCCCTTCACAATACACAATACAAATATTAATTCTTGCTTTCTTTTAAAGATATATATTATATTTTCAAGGATTTAAGATTAATATGCAAAGAAGCTATAAGCTAAGCTATTTTTCTTGCTATTTTTTAGTTTTTTGGATTAACTAATTATATACTTGCATAGCTTATATTATACAAGTTTCGACTAATTATATTGCGCATTACATATTATTTATTTATAGCAATTACGCGACACTTATATTATACTATTACCCTTTTTGACAAAACTTATTGCAAGGACTCTAATTAAATAATCTTAGGGACAAGATCTCAAGAGGGAGTATACTTGTAATATGTGTGAAGTCGGCTGTATATATAACACTAGTGATGCTAAGGATCAAGTAACTTGTAAGTACTAGAACTCCTAGAGCAACATTTAATTTGCAACAAAGGAATATTTGACCTGTTTTACATCTTTATAAGCTATAAGCTTTAAGGATGTTCACTTGTACTTGCTAGAGGGGCAAAGATTAGTTTTGTATTAAATATACTCTTTAGAATCCACTAAATTGTTTATATTGCATTATTGCCTACTAACAACATCCTCATATATACCTAATAAATAGCAAAGACTTGCCCCAATTAAGGTCTTTTGTTAAGGCTTTATTTAATAATTATATTAAAGCAAGCTCCTCGAGTTGTTTAATCCTTAAATATAGCATTAAAGTAATTAAGAAAACTATAAATAAAGCTATAAGCCCAAATATAAAAGATTTATATCTATTTAATATTATAATAATAAAGGGGTTTTATATTAATATTATTTTAAAGCTTATTTAAACAAAATAAGAGTTTAGTATTATAGACCAGATTACTTGCTTTAATATAAAACAAAGAAGGAAAGCATTATATTTAAGCAATTAAAGCATATAAACAATTTAATATTTCTTAAATATAAATTACTCTTTACTTACTTAAAAAATTTATTTAAAGTTCTAATAAGCATAGCAAGAATTTTAATATTTCTAATAATTAAATAAAAGTATAAAGAAGAGGTTTTAATATTCTTAGAACTTCTTTAAACTAAGAAGTAATTCAAAAAAAGTATAACATATATAAGCAAGGCACTTTAGTTTAAAAGCTTTATAAGCACTTGTTAAAAGTGCTAAAATATAATTATTAAGGGAATTATAAGCGTTAAATGCAAGCATTATATAAGAATTTATATAAATTAAGTTATTTTAAGATAATCTTTTAAAAGGAAGTCTTTTAAGTTATTTTTTAAGATTTTATAAGATTTATTCGATTTTCTAAAAGGCTATAATAGAGTATAATAGCTTTTAATAATTAAAGACAAGTATAATAAAAAGCTTTTTAGCTTTATTCTTATAAACAAATTTTTAGTAAATGCATTTAACACTATTAAAGACTTCGATTATTAAGTAAAGGAGTAATATAACTTGTTAATTTGCAAAATATAGCATAATAATAACACTTTAATAATTGCAATTAAAGGATAATTAGCTTATAAGATTTAGGCTATAAAGGAAAGCATTAAAATCAAGCTTACTTTTACTTACACTTATAAGCTAAATAAAGGATTTAAGCATATAAAACAAGAGGCTATAATTAAGTTAATTAAAATGTGTGATATGCGGGAAGTCGGTTGTATGCGTAGGGCCAGTAATTCTAGGGATCAGGTGACCTGTAAGCACTAGAACTCCCGGAGCAACATTCAATCTACAATAGAGGAATATTCGACCTCTCTTATATCCCTACAAGCTATAAGCTTTAAGGATGTTTATCTGCACTTAGTAAAGGGGCAGAGATTAGTTTTATACTAAATATATTCTTTGGAATCCACTAAATTGTTCACATTGCCTTATTGCCTACTAACAACATCCTCACAAATGTATATTAAAGTAAAACTTCTTAAAAACCTTTAGCTAAAAACTACCCTTATAGCTATCTTTTTATATAATAAAAGCCCCTCTTATATGTATGATTTTTATACACTTAATAAAGTTTCAAATTTATAGTTTTAAAATTATTTTAAGTAATATATTTTAATGCTTATTATATAATTAACAACTAATCTTTAACTTAATTAAAATAGAATTTATATATATAAAGCTTAAGTATATCTAATTGTCGGTCCACCTGTAACGCATGGCATAGCATGTAATAATCGTGATATGCAGTTGCATTAGTAGGTGATTAATTGATTCAAGAGGAAGTATATCAACACTATAGTGTTGATATACTCCCTCGGCTGCCTAGTCTAGCGCGCTGTCACATGACATAAGGTCACGTGACCTAAACCGCTAGTGAATATTATACCAACACTAATAATTAAGGAATATAAAGCAAAGAGACAAAAAAAAGCTTTTAAAGTTAATCCTTATAAGTATATTAGATATCTAGTTAAATATATAGCATTTAATATATATAAAATTTAAGTCTTTGCGCTTAAAAAGGTTATTATTATATAAAATATAACATTTGACAAAAGCACCCTTTATTTTAAAGAGTTTAAGCAAGCAAATAGCTAACTAATTATAATTACTAGATAAGTAATTGAATTAATTAACAAAGAAAAAGCGGTTTAAAACACTAAATCGATTTTTAAAAACTTAAAACTATAAGATAATAATTTCTTTAAGCAAATATTAAAGTTACTTATTATAAAGGGTGCAAAGGAGCTCTCGAGCGAGGTCTTAAGTGGCTAAAACTTAGGGGTAAAGAGCTTTATACTTGTAAAACTTGCAATAAAGATAAGACTTTTATTTTTAAAACTTACTTTAAAGCTTAAAAGCATATTAAGTAAAAGTAATAAAGTTTTGACTAAGTTAATATTAAAGCTTAATTTAATTGATAAAGAGGCTATTAAAAAGCTTTTAAACCTTATTAAAGAAGTGCATTTGACTAAATAATAAAGTAAAGAAAAGACTTTATTAATAAATTAAGCTTAAGATTTAATTTTAGTAAATTAACCCTAAAATAATCTAATTTAAAGAAACTTAAAAAGCTTTAAAGAATTACTTGCAAAGCCGAAACGCAAATAAGAGTATAAAATGTAAAATAAGACTTATATAAGTAAAAGACTTTAAAGAAAAGGGCTAAACAACAACAATTATAATTATAATAAAGGGGGGCTTAATAGTAATTAAGTATATATAATTTTATATATACTATTAACTATAATAGCAAGATCAAATAAATTAATTACCTCGAATCCCTCTTTAAAATGTTATATCTTAATTAGCTAAGCAAATTAAAAGCAGGAGATATAAAATAATATAAGATAATATATATAATAATTGTAATATAAATTTTTATTAAATTAGAGCTTAAAGGACTGAGTTCCTTTTAAGGGTAATATTCCTCGCATTTGTTTAAATAAGCTCCCAAAGACGCTAAAGTTATAAAGTAAACTAAAAAGATATTTACTCGGGGCTTTATTTAAGCAAAACACAAAACTCGAGCTTAAAAACCTTAAATTAAGAGATTATTAAAGGGTAATCTTGTGTAATAAAATTATAGCTTACTCAATTTTGCTAAAGTAGGGTTTTATATATAAACACAACTTAAATGGCTATTTAACTAAGTGCTAATTAAGGATAATTATAAAGGGTGATTTGCAAGAAAAGCAATTGATCTTATTAACTTATATAATTATACTTATAGTATACTTATTTTAAATATTTATAGCTATTATAGCTTACTTTAATTTAAAGATTAAGCAATTTGATATTATTAATGCTTTTGCAAATGCAAAAAGACTAGTTAGTAGCTTACTTATAGCATATTAACTTTAAATGGTTTTAAAATACTTAAAATATCTATTAAAATTAATTAAGCTTTATATAAGCTAAAGGACTCTTTAGCGCTTTAATATAAAGAGTTTATAAGTACCCTTACTAATATTAGGCTTATTATATATAAAGAAAAGCTATATATATTTATAAACTTAAAATATAAAGTTTTTATTTTATTTTATATTAATGATATTTAAGTAACATTTTATAAGAGCAATAAAGCATTAGCTAAAAAGATTATTTAAAGGATTAAAGAGCTATATAATATTTATTTAATAAAAGAAGTAAAGTAATTTTTAAAGGGTTATATAATTAAAGATAAACTTGCTTAGAAGCTTTAGCTTATATATAACACTTATATTAAAAAGATTATAAAGAAATTTTAATTTATAAACGGGAAGTGCTATATAACCCTTCTCTTGATTATAAAGCTTAAAAAGTATAAAGGATAATGTGAAGGGGTGGCAAGGCAGTACAACCATCGAATGGAGGGAGTGCAAATGGTAATGCATTTGTTGATTGAAGAACTAAGTGTACAGCTGTCCTGAATCACTACATTTATGTTCCTTCGCTTAGGGCACGTGCATGCGCACGTGACCCCACCACAATAAGTTCCTTTAAAGTAAGTTAAAGAGTATTAAAAAAAGGTTAATTTAATGCTTTATATAACAATTATAATTCGACTAAATATAATATATACTACTTTTTACTATCTTAGTTCTTTATAAACCCAGGGCTATAGTACCTTTTTATAATTAACTAGACAATTAAGTACTTATATAAAATATAATTTTTGAAGATTTAATATTTAAGAAAGCTTTAAAACACTAATTTAATAATCACATTTAATACTTTATATGTTAACAACTTAAACACTTGACAATCTTTATAAGGGTATATTATATCTCTTTTTAAAAGACTAGTTATATAAAGGGTAGCTTATTAATTAACTATTATTACCTTTACTATAAAGGCCAAGTTGCTTGCTATCAAGCAAATAGCTAAGGAAACTATAGCTCTTTAGCGGTTTTTAAAGATATTAAGTTTGATTTAAGAGAATTATAAATAATCTTTGCAATAACTAATAAACAATTAAGCTTATAGTTAAAGAGAATAAAAGGATTATTATTAAGTTATATTATATTGATATATAAAATATATAATTATGCTAAAAGTACATAAAAGGCACATTTTAAGTATATATTTATTAATAAAAGAGATACTAGCAAATAAATTAACTAAAAACTTATTATATTATAAGTTTAAATACTTTTAATTATTATTAAACTTTTAAAACTTGTATAAAATGCTTGAAAATGTGAAATAGCAAAGGAATTATTTTATTTGTTAACTTTTTATTTGTTTATTTTACAAAACTTGTAAATAGCATATTAAAACATTAAAACTATTTTGCAATTACACTAACTAGCTATATTACTTTTAGCACTTTTATAAGCATTATTACATATAAGCTTAAAAGGAGTAGTGTAGGGGGGCGAACCTCAGCTAGAAGAAAAGGCCTTATAAGAACGTCTCTCGGATACCAACAAGCAAGCTTCAAGTAAACGCGTATATAGATATAAAGCAATAACAAAAGAAACAACTAAAGCATGCGAGAACCAATTGTAATTATAAAGCAAAAGCAGGACGCATAAACAAGCAATGAATGAACGATTATTAAGTGATGTGTGTGCATATGTATAAATGATTAGGAGTGATACATGTCTAGCTACAAAAACCCAGCAATTATACCCCCATTCCAGTCACGTGTAGCACTAGTAGAGAACCTCTGAAAACCTCCAAAATCAACAGAATTCAGCAGTCTCCTTGGCGCCCCGCCACAGTAGCTATAATAGCAATTATAAAAGCAAAAGCTACTAATCTTATAACACTAAATATAAAAGTAATAGCTATAAGTTTAGCTATATTAATTATAAGCATAGCTACTGCTAGCTTTATACTATTATTACAAGTTTTGCTATTTAACTTTGCAATTTCGAGTATAATACAAATAAATGCGCAAAGCTTGTTAAGCTTTTAAAGTAAGCAATTAGCTATAAATAAAACTAGAAAAAGAAGTAACTTATAGTCTTATTTGCAATTGCTAATTTATTTAAAAACTATAAAGTTACATTTATATAAGATGGTAAAAGAGTTTTATAATAGTAGCTTAAGGCACATCTTTAATAATAAGAGCTTTAGCTAATAATATTGAAATAGCTATTATTACTTTATTTAAAAAGTATAAAGTTAACTAGTTTTTAAGTTAGTAAAAGACACATTTAATAGATTATTTTAAGTATACCACAATTAAAGCAAGGAATATTGCGTTATATGCCCTTTATAAGTCGCGGGGTTTAAGCTTTAAAATGGGTTTTAGCAAGAGCGGAATCACTCGAAGAAAGTAATTTACTTTTATTATATGCTATATTATATATTAAAGTTTTAAAAGTAGTATAAGTTATAAGAATAGTGGCAATAGCAAGAATAATAATAATTACTTACAAGTTATTAGCTTATATTAATAAAGTCAAATAAAAGAATATATTATCTTATAAGCAATATTCCAAGTAAAGGTTTATATATAAGCTTATATTACACTTGTAAGAGGCTTTATTATTTGGGCTATTGCAAGTTTATATTTTAAAATAAGAGCTGAGTGTTAATATTATTATTTATATTATAAAAAAGGAGCTAAAAATAAAGAGAAAACTTACTTTAAATAAAAATAGATTAAGGGTTAATAATTAAAAGCCATAATGCACGCTAATGCAAGAGCTATTATAAAGCCTTTAATATGCAAATCATTTAATTGTTTTATTAGCTATTAAATTGTATATTTAAAAAATTGTACACACTTAAAATATAAGCTTTATCTATTTAGTGTTATTACTAAATTAGCTAAGGGGTATATTGCAATTATAAGGGCTTATAGTAGCTTAAGGCTTAAGTGTCACGAGCGCCAGCTTCAGGGCCTGGAAAGGAAGGCAAAGTAGAAGGGTCTCAATTACGACTATTCAAAGCTAAGGAAAGAAGAGGTTATTTACAAAG
>Ga0302221_10002912_pt1 | contig 10514 bp, 8 predicted proteins | sample II_Palsa_E2_1_FD_193517 | JGI IMG/M metagenome (GOLD analysis project Ga0302221, IMG submission 193517) | Peat permafrost microbial communities from Stordalen Mire near Abisko, Sweden - II_Palsa_E2_1 | ecosystem: Environmental > Terrestrial > Soil > Palsa > Peat permafrost | place: Sweden...
CCAGGAAGAACGCCACGACGTTGTTGCCGCAATGCGTGCTGCCGGCGCGCAACCACAGTTGGACCACCAGCTTCGCTTCGGCCAAGACCGCAAGGAGCGGCTGCAGGCACGGCTTAAACCCCAGACGCGTGTAACCGGTTTGCACGCCTTCCTGATGAGCTCGGCGTGTCTCTCCTTGATCCTCTGGCGTTGGATGTGGGAGTCGTGTGTCTCTATGTCTATGTTGCTATGCCCTGATTCGGACGTTTGGTGCGAGCAACTTGAAGCAGTGGCGTATGCCAACTTTGGTAGGGGCATAGGTTTCGGGTTCTCTAATAATGACGCCACCCAACTTGCCATGAGAAGAGTTTGGATCGCATCATTAATTGAGACGACGGCAGCCTTTTCGATCGGTTTGGGCCGCCAGGCGCGAATGATGCGCAAAGGGTCGATCCGGGTTTCTGGATTCCTTGACTGCCCGCGACCAGTGATTTTGGCGAAACCGACGAATGTGGGATTCAGCGTCAGGATTATCCATTCAGTGACGCTTGCGAAGGACAGGGTCGAAAAGGGGAGCCGAGTCTAGGTACGGGTTGGGTGACCGGAGGGGCGGCCGCGTCGCCTTCTCCAAGACATCGACCGAGTTTTGCTTCAGTGTTGGGTGACGTTAAAAAGTCGAACTGCGTATGCTACTCGACTTTTGCTTCCGATCTCGTCCTACATTTGCTTCCGTTATCACGAGATGAAGGGGGAGTCGGTTTCACTTCGCCACTTAACATAATGTATATTGTGCGTTCTCGCGGCTAAGTTGCAAGCTACGGGCCGCTGTGGGAATTGGAGGTAAATCTCCTAGGGTTTTGGAGGCAAATCTACGAAAACCCAAAAATTCGGGGCACCGGCGTCCAGATTCGCGGAGGTAAATGTCCTTGGTTTGTCTGTCGACCGTCTTGGGTTTCGATCCCGCATGACAAGAGGCCGCCATTTTCTGACGAGAGCCAAACCCAGGCCAGTTTCGAGAGCCCGGGCGTCCCGCGGGCAATCTGCACGCCGCTTCTCAGCCCAAAAGATTCTATGCGAATATCGCGCGCCCAAGCCCTGCCGGCTCCCTGGAATGAATCCAGTCCACCAGCGCACCGCCAACGATGGGTCTCACGAAGAACACCGGAAGGCGCGTTTTTTGTATTTGCTGTACTACCCTGCCAATTTCGAGGGTCTGCTCTTCTTCAGCTGTCTGTATAGCATGGATAAAGGTCGCTTGAAGTACTTCCCTTTCTGCTAATGCGTTAATCTTTAGAGCCATTGCCTCAGGGAATCCGCTGCCAATTACCAACGATGGGAAATTATCCGAAAGTAAAAACTCCCAAGTAAAAGCCCGTTGCCTCCATGTGGCCGTCCGCGGAATCGAAGATCCACTGGCTGAGTAAATCGTCCGGAACGTCCAGGTTATTGGCGCCCCAGTGGTCTTTAATCCAGCTGCAACTTCGCTTGATGAGCTCTCTTGAAGTTCGTTGATGTGCCATTATTGAAGACCGTAATTTTACGGCATATTGTGCCGTTCTTGCGGAGAGGGCTATACGGCATGATAGGGCGTGCCATCAACTGAAATCTCGAAGCAGCTCAAACTGTTTGGAGGCAACCTTAGGCGGGAACGACTGCTCAAGGGAATTACCCAAGAAAAGTTGGCTGAACTATCTGAATTGAATATCCGGACACTGCAAAAGATCGAAGCCGGTGAAACCAATATTTTGATTACTACCGGCTCCCGGCTGAGAAAGGCCCTCGGATGCTCCTGGGAGTCCTTATTTTCAAATTAGCCCTAAACACGACGTAGCGTTTTGATGTCAAAGAGGTTGTAGAGTGAAGAATCGCGCCTTTAGACTGGGCATAGATGTCGCACCCCGTCGCCGATTATCTCACCGATCTCCACCAGTCGCTTGGAGTAGGAGTTCCCGAAACCTCGGGCTATCCGGCGTTGAGGAATCTCCTGAATTCTATCGGGGAGACGCTGAAGCCAAAGATAACAGCTGTGCTGCTCGTCAACGACAGATGTTTCCCGGCGGCGAGGTCTAATTGTCGCCGGGGGTGCTGCATCCGTCAAATACTGGGGCTGGTCTTCCCGACGGAGGTCTTTTTTCTACAAGAGACCTCAAAAAGTATGGCCATGAAAATTCCGCTTTTTTGGACGTTAAGCCTGAGCGTGGCATCATAGAGGTAAAGGGCCTCGCTCAGGACATCTCCGGCTTGGAACAGACTTCGCAGGTTCGCGGCTACCTGGAGCACTATGGGCAGATACCAAGCCCAGCAAGGGAAAGGCTCTTCCCTGCTTAGGGGAGGCAGACGCTTCCTTTGCTTCTCCTGCCGATTCATTGAAGATTAAAGATGTAGCTCCGGTCTTGATCGAGGTCGCTTCTCTGGATGCTCGGTTTTGGCTCTCTGCTTACACGGCATCCCGCCACGCCTCGACCTTTTCATCGGCCGGAAACTCAAAAAGTGGCATCGGCCTCACTTTTAGATTGGTCACTCGGTGTAGTTCGGCGAGCGCAAGCTTGAGCTGCCAGCGGTCAAAAAGCTCGATCAGAAGCGATGTGGAGACCTCGCGCCGTGTCCCAACCGGCGCTCCGCTCGCCACCAAATCATGCTGCAAATACCGACTCCCCAACGCAGCCGGCTCCCCCTACTCCATCGACAACGTGCGCCAGGACGCCAATCGGGCGGTGCGCCTGGTCCGGAGCAGGGCAGTCGAGTTCTCTGTCGACCCCAACCGAATCGGAATCCTCGGGTTCTCGGCGGGGGGATCGGTCGTGATGTTGGTCGGTTTCGACAAGGGTGACGGCGACCCGACGGCCGTGGATCCGATCGACAGGGCCAACGGACGCCCAAACTTCCTCATGATGGTGTACCCGGGTGGCGAACAGTTTGTCCCTACAGTTGTACCCGCCGACACGCCCCCGACCTTCCTTATCTGCGCCAACGACGACGAGTACGGGTGCGACAAGGTGACCTTCTCCCTCCTCGAGCGGTTACGCGATGCCAATGTTTCGGTCGAGGCCCACTTCATTGCGAAGGGCAAACACGCCTTCAACATGGGGCTCCGTTCTACGTTCCTCGCGCTACGGCACTGGCCGGACCGTATGGCCGACTGGCTGGATGACCGGGGCTTCCTAAAGCCCTCTGCCGGAAACTGAACCTGGGACCGACCCAGAGGTTGCTACTATCTCGACGGCCGGACGCCCCCGGTGTCAGTCCTTGCGCGCCAAGATGTGAATGCTGTGCCTGCTCGCGGTTTTATGGGTGGCGCCTGCGTCAGCCAGTACGCGCCAGTTCAACTAATTAATGTCGATATCGTTTCGCCGTACAATGGAGATGGGCTCGGGTTGAGAATTCCGAAACGGGGATCCCGCTCGTGGGAACGATGGGTTTCATTTTCGAGAATCTCCAATCGGCTTTATAATGGGCATTTGATGTAACAAGCTAACGATAAGTACGTTGTGCTGGCTTCGAGCAAATGGCACGGGAAGTGCAAAGTCATCGCGACGCTCCAATCTCCTCTAATGCCGATGTACGTCCACCACCATGCTTGCTGAAATCTACGTCGCCATTCGTCGACTCGCAAAATCCCCCTTGTTCACCGCCACAGCGCTCGGGACGCTCGCCCTTTGCATCGGGGCCAACCTGACGATATTCGCGGTAGTCGATGCGCTACTCATCCGGTCTCTACCGTTTCCCGACGCAGATAGGCTGGTGACGATGTATTATGTCTACCCGAAGCTGCCGAGTTCGTCGCCCGGCGCTTCGATCACGAACTACTTTGAGCGCAAAGGGAAGATCCCCGCGCTGTCTTCCATCGCCGCGATTAATGAAATTTTCTCGGTCGTTGGCGAGAGTGGTTCTACAGCGATTGTAGCGATGGGAAAGGTGACACCGGAATTCTTCAGCACGCTTGGTGTAACCCCGCTGATAGGCCGCGCCTTCACCGACGCGGAGATGACCTACCAGACCGATCATGAAGCGATTCTCAGCTACGAATACTGGCGGACCGAATATAACGCAGATCCCGGCGCGATCGGACGGACAATCAGGATAGACGGCGACGCGAAGAAGATTGTCGGCGTGCTGCCGCCCCATTTTCGCTTCCCCTCCTTCGATGCCCCCGTCTACACGCCCCTCTCCTCCGATGAAGCGCAGCGCAGCGTCGCCTCCCGGCACGTCACGGGCATGATCCTCATCGGCCGGATAGCCAAGGGGAACACCCTGGCGGCCGTGCAAACGCAGGTCGACGCGCTCGACGCCGCACTGGCCCCGGAATTCCCCGATGCGAAACTCGTCGCGGAGGCGGGAACCCACACAGTGGTCGCGCCGCTGCAGGCCGCCTTTGTCGCCTCAGTCAGGCCGATGCTCCTCCTCCTCCAGGCGGCTGCGCTCGTCCTCCTGCTCATCGGGTGCGCGAACTTGGTCAACCTGCTTCTTATACGAGCGAGCAACCGTTCGCGCGAGGTGGCGATTCGCCAGGCCTTGGGCGCCGGCCGCAGACAGGTGATCCGGGATGCCATGACCGAGACCATGATGCTGACCCTGGCGGGTGCCGTGATCGGGCTATGGATCGGTTATGCGGGCATCAGCATCCTCGGCCGGCTTGGCGTGGATCAATTGCCGCTCGGCGCGGAGATCGTGTTCAATGGACGGCTTGCGGTCGCGGCTCTCATCGGGGCGGTGGTCATCGGCGCCAGTGTGGCCGTTCCGGTCTCATGGTTCAACCTGAGTAATGGGCTGGCCTTTGCCCTCAAATCGGAGGCCCGTGGCGGCACAGCGGGCTCGGCCGCATTGCGCCTGCGACGTGCCTTCATAGTGGCTCAGATCGCCCTTGCCTTCGTGCTGCTCACGGGAGCGAGTCTCCTCGGAATCAGTCTCAGGCGGGCAATGGCCGTGTCGCCAGGATTTACGGCCGGCCACATAATCACCGGCCAGTTCAACCTCACCTGGAACGGCTATCCTCAGCGTGACACGCTACATAATTTCTTCGAGCGGCTGTTCGAGAAGACCGCGGAATTGCCGGGCATCCCTGCCGTGGGCGCAATCTCTGCCCTCCCGGTCGTTGGCCCCGGGAACGGCGACGTCGTGACCGTCCCTGGCTACACGCCGCCTCGGGGCGAAACGGGCCTTCTAGTCCATGACCAAATCGGTGTGGCGGGTGATTATTTTGCAGCGATGGGGATTCCACTGGTAAGCGGAAGGTTCCTGCGGCCGGTCGATGCCACCCAGATGCAGATGACCTGCGTGGTCGATGAATCCTTCGCTCGGCATTACTGGCCGGAAGGGGGCGCCGTTGGAAAGGAAGTTTACTTCGGGACAAACCCGCCGCCTGACGCCAAGTATTACACGATCGTTGGAGTGGTCGGCGCGGTCAAACAGAACGGCATCACCGAAACGGTAGGCCGCGGCACGGTCTACGTGCCCTACAGCCGAGTATATTTCCATCAGTACTACCTTGTGGCCCGGACAAGCCTCGCACCCGAAGGCGTCGCAAACTTGCTGGTCAGCGCGGTGCGCGCCGCGGATTCGGACGTGCCCCTCACGAACCTTCACTCGATGCAGTACTTGATCAGCGACAGCCTTTCAACGCGCAGGTCCCCGGCGCTGATGGCGGGGATCTTCGCCTCCTCCGCCCTTCTTCTGGCCACGATCGGTCTCTACGGCATTATGGCCTATGCCGTCGCGCAGCGCACCAGAGAATTTGGCGTCCGGCTTGCCCTTGGCGCGCAGAAGATGGATGTGCTTCGTCTGGTCCTGATGGAGGGAGCGAAGCTAGCCGCCTTAGGTCTTGGCGCAGGCTTCGTCCTCTCGCTGATCCTCATTCGGTTCATGTCTTCCCTACTTTACGGCGTCGAACCCAACGATCCTCTTGCCTACGCCGCGGTCGCGGCCGCCATCACCCTTGTTGTCAGTGTTGCCTGCTTCCTGCCCGCACGCCGCGCCACAATGGTCGACCCTCTGGTCGCCCTGCGTGCCGAATGAGGGGAGCTAAATCGAAGTATAATCGAAAACCATGACTAGAATCCTGAAATTTCTCAATGCCACTATAGCAATCGCCATTTGCTCCCACGTTTACGCGGACACTGACACCACAGTCTCCCCGTGCGCACCCGAATCGATCGACATCTGGCTGAATGCAAACCATGTCCCCGCTGTGGGCATTGGCGTTATCGAAGACGGCCGCATCAAATCAATAAATGTTTATGGAGAGCTACGACAAGGCGTTCCGGCTCCTGCTGAGGCGATCTGGAATGTTGCGTCCCTAACAAAACCTATAACTGCGCTAACCGTTCTCGAACTTGTCAATAAGGGGGAGTTGAATCTCGATGAGCCTTTATCCAAGTATTGGATCGATCCCGATTTAAGAGGAAATCCTTGGGTCGAAAAATTGACTGCCAGAATACTGCTAAGCCACCAGTCCGGATTTCCCAATTGGCGTTGGAATGATTCGTCAAAGAAACTCAGCTTTCATTTCGAACCGGGAACCAAAATGGGATATTCCGGTGAGGGCTATGAATATCTTCGCAGAGCTGTGGAAAATAAATTTGGTCAATCTCTAGAAGAGATTGCGGAGAGGGTCGTGTTCGGGCCTATCGGAATGAAAGATACACAGTATGCTTGGAGTTCTAAGCTTAATGAAGCGCGATTTGCCGACCCTCATGACAATAAGGGTCTAATAATCGCAAAATCCAAATCAACGGACATCTGTGCGGCGGACTGGTTAGTCACGACTGTGGGCGACTATTGCAAATTCGGTGTTTCTGTCATCAACGGCGCAGGTTTGACACCGGATCTATATAAGCAAATGATCAAAATTCAATCCCACTTCGACTCCAAGCCGGAGCACGGCTCTACTGGTATGGGGTTGGGCTGGCAAGTGATCGATAATATGCCCAATGGTGAATACGCACTGACGCATTCGGGCTCTGACGATGGCGTTCAAACTGTTGTATTGCTGCTTCCGAAAAGTAAGCGGGGTATCGTGATCTTCACAAACGGAGACGATGGATACAAAGTGGAGTCGCAAATACTGAAAAACTCATTCCCTGCTCTACGGCCGGACCTAGAGAAGTATTTGGGAATTTAAGCGAGGAATGCAGCGAATCCGGGCATTCTCTGGTTTCAGAGCCGTTGTTACCGTTGGGCTCGGTTCGAATAGCAAAGCGCGTACCGCAAAGGTGATGGGCATCTTACGCAGAGACCGACGGATAATTCGTCAATGCGGGGACCTCACCAAATAGATACGCGCGGATGAAATCAGGAGGGGTTGCGAAAAGCGCGTCTGCCGGTTCCGATAGGAACTCGATTTTATGGCGCCAGCCTTCTGGCAGACGGACCGACTCGAGCGTACTAAAGGAATGTCCCGGCCGGGTCGGCATTGTGCCGAGAACCTGCTCGAGCCTGTGGCGAAGCTCCAACGTGCCGCCTTTGCCCAAGTCAGCGTTGCTGCCTAGGGCTTCTACCGGACTGGCCCAGGGAAGGCTCAATAGACCCAGACTCGCAAAGCTAGCTAGAAAATCGCGCCTGGTGGAACGGTCCATTTGATTCGCAAACGCGGAAGGTCTCATGTTGGGAGATTGACTCGATTCAATGGGAGGAGGCAAACGGGCTGCTTTAAGCCATAACACATGGGGTCTACAAAAAGTTACAAGGAGCGAAGGATTGTCCACAGATCGTCGCTGCTGCAGGTTGGGAACTCCTAAAAAACGTCCTACTAATGTATTACGAGAACCACAACTCCCATGGCACCGTTTCAGAATAACAGAGCATTCACTCGAGCACGGACTATTATCACTCCTCCCGCAGGCTGGGAGAATCTGTTGCGCCTTCGGAACTTTGCATAGCTAGCAAAAAAAGTTTAGGAACGGCTGCAACTTTCCGAGCCGAACTTGGGTTAGAAGGTATGGACGATGAACCTAATCGCTTCACCAGCACCCGCTTCGCGTTACGCGCACAACGGTACATTGGATTTTGTGTCTTCAGCCTTTTGCTGTCTTTGTCCCTGCGTGCTCGCGCGGAGCTTCTCCCTGCAAGGAACAATATAGTGAAGTCGACCGTTTTGCGCGAGGAACGCGCGATCGCAGTCTACCTTCCTGAAGAGGCAGCGAAAAACCCAGCCCAACGCTTTGAAGCCGTCTACGTCCTGGACGGTGATTGGAACGCAACGATTGTCACGAATATCGTGAACTTCATGCGGCAAGTCGCCATGATGCCTCCCGTGATTGTTGTCAGCGTACCCAACTATATCGATGCACAGGGCAATAATACTCGCGAGCGTGACTTTATTCCACGTGCGTCGTCAGCAGCGGTTCAGCCAGATGGCGCAGCTGCGTTTCTGAAGTTCATAAGAACTGAACTCGTCCCGTATGTGGACCGGAACTATCCAACCAATGGTACGAACCTGATACACGGACATTCCTTCGGAGGTTTGTTTCTCATGTACGTGCTGGCTAACGATCCGCAACTCTTCGACGGTTATCTAGCCTTAGATCCCGCCCTGGGGTGGGATAACGGCTCGATGAACACCGTGCTTTCCGGCAAGATTGCCGGATGGCCGACCACTGGGAAGGCAATCTTCATAGCAGGTAGAAGCGGGGCCGGATTCAAGGAGATGGCTTTGGACCAGACTGAGAGGGCCCTTCGCTCAAACGCCAAACCAGCGCTGCATTGGAGGTTAATCTCCTACGATGACGAAAGCCATGATTCTCTCAAACTAAAGGGGACGTACGACGGTTTAAAATATGCCTATGGTGGCTACACCCAGGATCCGCTCGAAATCCACCCCACCGACGGGGTGATGATCAAAGGACGACCATTTCGTGTTGTCACGACCGTCACGACCAATGGGCGTCTCCACATAAACTATACGACCGATGGCTCAGAGCCGACGGAAACCTCGCGCCAGGACGATGGCACAGGAATCATGGTCGGTGACCCTAGACAGATGAGACTAGAGCTTCTTTCCCTGCGCGGGCAGTTCAACCAGGCGGTTCCATTGCATCTCAAGTTTGGGCAGGCCTTCCTGCCTGGCACCAGTGAACCTAGCCAAACGATGGACACCGGGTGGCACTACACTATCTATCGATCTGTTGCGCAACCGAAGGTGGATGAAACTGCGGCTTTGGCGACCGGTACTGTTCCCCAGGAGCTCTCGCTCAGCAGTTTCAGTGTTCCGCGCGTTGCGGGCCACGTGTATCGCCGCCTAGATGTTCTCGAAGAGGGGTATTTCGTTTTCGTTGTAAAAGCCGATGAAGCACAACTTCATCTCGGCGTCGCGAACCTGATTACAGCCAAAGGCGATCGGGGCCGGCGCACGCAATCATACCTAGCGCCGCTGCGCCGAGGCAGTTACGCATTGTCGTTGGACTTCGTGGAGTCGACCAAGGATGCGCAACTCCATCTGGCTGTGATTCAATGCAAGGATGGCCTGCCGATTTGGTGGGACCAGCAGCCGTGGCTTTCTCTCGATATACATTAATCGTTGATGCGATGACCGGACCGCATTTGTTGAGCCACCCGGAGTGAGAGTCTGGGCGGGTTGTTGATCTCAGTTCAGGTTGTGGTTGGTGGTGGGGACGAGGGCAAGCTCCAGGCGGAGGGAAGGCCCGGCTTGGCGGGCCTGACCGGAGCCTGGAGCTTGGTTCAAGAGTTCGGCGCGGTATTCGCTGGGCGTGCGGTAGTCGATCGTGCTGTGAGGACGGATGTCGTTGTACTCTTCGTGGAAGGCCAGCGCCACGCTCTGGGCCTCGAGGAGGTTGGCGAGCAGCTCTCGGTCGAGGCACTCGTCGCGGAAGCGCCCGTTGAAGCTTTCGTTGATGCCGTTCTGCCATGGGCTGCCGGGCTCGATGAAGCGGGTCTCGACGCCCGCCAGAACCAGCCATTCCTGGAGAAGTTTGGCGATAAACTCCGCTCCGTTGTCGCACCGCAGGTGGGCGGGTGCTCCGTGGATCTCGATCAGCCTGGAGAGCGCTGCCACGACCTCACGGGCGCCCATGCGGCGGCTGGCAGTGATCCCGAGGCAGTAGTGGCTGTACTCATCGATGATCGTCAGGAACTTCACCGTGTTGCCGCCCTGGGTCGTGTCGAAGACCACGTCGACGCACCAGACGTCGTTGACTGCGGTCGCCTTCACCTTCGCATCGGGCCGTAGAGGAACTTTGGGACGCCGCGCCGGCCCTTTGATGCCGAGACCCTGGTCACGGCGCATCCGCTGCACCGTGCGCAGGTTGCAGCAGAGTCCCTTGCGACGCAGCATCTCATGCACGCGACGGTAGCCGTACCGGGGATGGCGCACCGCGAGCGCGGCGATCGCCTCCCCGATCTGCACCGTCCTCGGCTTCGGCGGCCGCGACACGTAGGCCCAACTGGAGCGCGCCAACCCAAGATAACGGCACGCCTGACGCTGCGAACACATGCCCGCCGCTACCACGCCCTGGGCGGCGTGGCGCTTCTGCGACGAGCTTACCATTTTTTTGAGTTCACCTCTTTCAGCACCTGGATGTTCA
>Ga0302221_10002913_pt1 | contig 10513 bp, 4 predicted proteins | sample II_Palsa_E2_1_FD_193517 | JGI IMG/M metagenome (GOLD analysis project Ga0302221, IMG submission 193517) | Peat permafrost microbial communities from Stordalen Mire near Abisko, Sweden - II_Palsa_E2_1 | ecosystem: Environmental > Terrestrial > Soil > Palsa > Peat permafrost | place: Sweden...
TTATATAATTATATATAAAAATAAAGATTTACTTTTATAAAATATTTATAATTTTATAAATTATAATAATTTTAATTATATTAAAAATATAGTCTTTTTAAAATTAATATTAAATTATATATTCTTCTTTATTAAAAGGGTTATATTTTTTAAAATTAAAAGACAATTAATTATAATATTTTTATTAATTAAAGTTAAATATATAACTTTTTCTTAAATTATTATAAAAACTATATAATTTTATATTATATTTAAAGAGCTTGAGTTTAAGCGTTTTAATATAATAAAAGTTTATATTAAAAAAGATAATTAAAAGTTTTTTATATTTATTAAAACCTTTGAAATTCATTAAAGAATTAAATATATAAAAGTTAAATATTATTTTATTTAAAAATAAATTAATAATAATATAATCGAGCTTTCTTTTATTCTTATTAAAGAATAGATTATAAATAGCTTTATTAAGCCATTTAAAAATATAAAGTATTTAAAATTTATAAAAGATTTATATTTTAATATTTAAATCTTTAAAGATTAAAATGAAATAAATTAAAAGTAAAAAGTATTAAAGAAGTAATATTATAATACGATTTAAAAAGTATATTATAAAATATATAATATTAAAGCTTATAGTCAATATATATAATTAAAGTTATAAAAACTATTTATATATAATGTCACGAATTCAATTTATTAACCTTTTAATAGTCACTTTTACTTATAATATATATAAGTATAATAAATAATTAAGAAAATAAAAGGCAGTTTTATTAAAAATTTAAAGTTGAAGAGAAAAAGAGAAACGAGTACTCGATATTAAAAAAACAAATTAAGTTTACGGATTTAATATAAGTCAAGTTTAAAGTTATTTTCTTTTATAAATAACTTATAATAATTTGTAAAGAAATCACGTAATAAATCACTTAATTTATTCTCTTCTTATATTAAACTTAATAAAAGGTTATATACGGGTTTAAAAACAAGCTTATAATATATAAAAAAGTTTAATTATTATTTAAATTTAATATTTATATTAATTTATATATATATTTAAAAAGATATTAAAAGGTTTTATTATATGTTTTATTATATATTTTATAGAATATTTATAAAGATATTAAAAGGTTTTATTATATAACTCGATTATAATTTATAAGTTTATTATATCAGTTTATTATAATTTATTATAATTTATAAATAGTTTATAAATTAATTTATATATTGTTAAAATACTTTAAAATTATTTTATAAATATTACTTTTAATATTACTCTTGTCTTTATCTTTTAAAATAAATATTTAATACTTTTATATTTTTAAAAATAAATATACGCTTTTAAATAAAGTTAATATAGTCTTATTATTTAATTAAATATTTAAAACGAATATAAAAATTATAACTTAATAACCTCTTTTATTATTTACTTAAAATCCTTTATATTAATTATAATAAGTCGATATTAAAAACATTATAAATCTTAAAAAGCGTATTAAACTTATATATTAATAAATTAATTACTTTAATAATTATAAACTTAATAATTTAAATATTAAGCTTTTTATTAAGTCGTTTTATTTATATATTTTATAAACTTAAATAAACTTTGTTTTTAACTTTATATATAAATATAACGTTTTATAAATAATTAATTTAATGCTTTCAATTTTATTATATTTTTATTATTTCCGTTTAAGTTTATTTTATAATAGTTTTAATCTTTATTATTATTACTTTGCTTTTTTAAATAAAAGACTTTAAGTTTATAAATATAATAATATTTATAAAGAGGTTTATAATTTATAATAAATATTTATAATTAAAAAAGAACAAATTAATACTTATCGTAATTAAATCTCGTTTATTAAAAGTTAATTAAGTTATTAATAGTTATTTTACTTAATTATATTATATTATATTAATTTATTATATAAATAATACTTCGACTTTAATATTTATCCACTTTATTAATTTATTTATTTATAAATAAAAAGTTATAAAGATTCGTTATTTAATTTATAAAAAGGTATAAATTGTTTTTTATATTTTAATTAATAAATTATAAGCCTTTATTAAATATTATTACTTTTAAAACGTTATATAAATTATAATATAATAAAATAAAGAGTTTAATAAAGCCTTTAAATATAATAATTAAATAATAAATAATAAGTAATATTCTTTTATTTAATCGATTTATAAAGACTATTATTATATTAAAATTATTGCTTATAAATAATAATTTAATAAAATTAATTAAAATCTCTTATTATTATTATTTAAAAATAAATAATATATATCATAGCCCTTATTTTTAATCTTTTTAATTTTTAATTTATTTATAAACTTTATAATTATTATTTATAAGTTTAATTAAAAAAGTTTTTAAATATATATAATAGCTTTTATTTTTAATCTTTTTAAACTTTAATTTATTTATAAACTTTATCATTATAAATAAATTATTTAATTATTATTTATAAGTTTAATTAAAAGAAGTTTTTAAAAATAATTATAATTGTTTTATTTTTATTAAAATAATTTATAAATGTCGAATTATATAGCTTTTATATAATTATAATTTATAATAATTTATAATTAAAAACTTAAAAGTATTTATAAAACTATAAATATCTATTATTATTAATTATATAGTTTATAATTAATATTTTAATAAGAAAAAGAAGTTAATTACAAAAACTCTTTTTTTTTATTATATAATAATTATTAAGTACTTAAAGTTTTTATTTTATATTTTTTATTTTTTTAAAGATTATATAATTAGTTTATAAACATTCGTTTAATAATAAATAATAGTTTTATAAGTGTTAAATAAATAGTGTTTCTTTAAATTATTTTATTTAAGATTAATTACGTTATTTTATAATTTAATTATTTATTTCCTTCTTTTAATATATTTTAATCTCTTTTTATTAAAGTATTAAAAAGACTTTTTTTCTTTTTAAGTTAATATTATATTATTAAATTAAACTTATTAAATATTAATTATTAATGTATTTGCCTTTTAAATAGTTTATAAATTAATTAATATTCTTTAACTTTACTTTTTATTTTTTAAAGCAATAAATAATAACGAATAATTCTTTATTATAAATTAAGTAATTATATTTAATAAGCGAATATTTCTTTAAAAAAAAAGTTATAAGTTATAAAATATTACTTTTAATTTATAAGAATACTTTATTTAAATAATATTTAATAAAGTTTATTTTTAATATTATTTTATAATTAAAGTCAAATTATATTAATATTAAAACTTTAATAAAAGCTTGTTTAATTATATAAATATTTTTTTTATTTTTTTTATTAAAAGACTATATCATTTTCAATAAGTTTATAAAATAACGTTATAATTTATAAAAAGTTTTTAATAAAATATTAATAAAAGTTTATAAAGCTTAAGAAATTAAATACGCTTTTAATATTTATTAAAGCCTTTTAATTTATAATTGTCTTAACTTTAATTAAGTTTATTTATAAACTCTTTTTAATCTTAATAATAAACTTTAAAATTTTTATTAATTATACTTCGAATTTATATTTATTAATATTTAATTATAATCTTATATTTTAAAGCTTTTAAAACACTTTATAAATATATTTATAGTGTTATTTATAAATACTGTTTATAAATATTAAAATGTCATTAATATAAATTAAAATAAAGTCGTTTAAGAATTCTTAAAATATATAATTAATATATTATTAAAAAGTATTTAAAGCGTTTATTAATTTAAAAAGTGTAATTAATCATTTATAAAGTTTAAAACAAGTTTAAAAAGCTATCTTTTATTTATCTCTTTTCTTAATTTATATTTTATAAAATTTTATAATAATATTTATTTTTATAAATTATTTTACTTTTATAATTTAATTAAATGTTTTTTAAATTAAAAGCAATAAATAATAGTCTTTATAAGTCAATTTATTTAATATTTAATAATTATAATAAAATTATAAACTTCTTTTTAACTTTTATATAAAGAATATTAATATAATTATTAAAGAATTATTTACTTTAATAAATTCTTTATTAAATAACTTTATAAACGTCTTATAAAGTATTAATAATTTATCTTATAATATATTATAAAGTAGTCTTTATAAAATGGTTGATTTAAACTTATTAATTATTTATAAAAGTTTAATTATATAATTAATGCCTTTTTAATAAATAAATAGTTTATTTACTTCTTTTTTATTAAATACTTTATAAAATCTTAAATTAATTTAATTAAAAAGATTTATTTATAAGTTTATATATTTCTTTTTAATTAATCCTTTATTAATGTCTATTAAATTAATTATAAAGACTTATAGCCTTTAATTTTAAGTTGTAAAGAATTTATATATAAATATATTAATTTACTTATAATTATATAGATTTATTTTAAGTTTATTATAAACTTTTAAATTAAAATTTTAAAAAAGTAAATATCCTTTTATAATATTTAATAAGACTCGCTCTTTTTATAATTAAAACTTATTTAAAATTATTTTATAACTTTTAATTTTAAAAACTATATAAATATATACTTGTTTTTATTAATACTTTTTAATATTTAAATTAAAAGAAGTAATTTATTAAATAACGTCTTTTAATACTCTTTTTATTCATTGTAAATGTTTAGACTTAATTTATATATAAAAGAGTTAATAATAATAAATAAAACAATTTAAAACAATTTTATAAATTAAATATTTTAAATTTATTAAAGTTTAAAAGATAAATATTTTATTTATTAAAGTTAATATTAAAAAAAGGCTTTATTTATATACTTTTATTTAAACTATTTTTAAGTATTTATTATTAATAACTTTCTTTATTACTTTTATTAATACTTTTTAATAAAAGCTTTTGATTTTTTAAATTAAAGTTTAATTCTTTTTCTTTTAATTTTAATTTTATTTTCTTTAATTTATCTTCTTTATAAATTAAGTTTAATATTATAAGTCGTTATAAAAGTCTATAAAGACATTTTTATATTTTATAATTTAAAGTTTTATAATAAATACAATATTTAATTTAACGTCGATCTTTTTATTCTTTTTAAAAGACTTATTTTATATATTTAATACTTATAATTACAGCTTTTATAAACGTCGGTTCTTAGTTTATATTCTTTATAAACGCTTTATAAATAAGTTTTAATCTATTAAAGCTCTTATTATTTATAATTAATTAAATAATATTTATCTCTTTAAGAAATTGTTATATTAATAATTATATATAAATATCACTTCTTTATTTAAATTATCGATAGTTTCTTTTAATCAAGCCATTTATATTTATACGGCCGTTAATATAATAATGTCTTATTAATTAAAAAGATAAACTATTTTTAAAGAGATTAAAAGGCTTTTTAAATAATTAAGTCTTTAAGTTTCATTATTTAAGCTTTATAAACTCTTAAATAATTATTAATTGCTTTAAAAATTAAATAATATAATTTAAAGTTTAATTAAAAAAGTATTGTAATTAAAACTTATATAAGTTTATTATTAAAAATATAATTTAAGAATACTTTTTTTATATTATCTGGCTAAGAATTACTTTTAAACTTTATAAATAACCTCTGTTATTTTATAAAGACTTTTAAAAACGGCTTTAAGTCTTAATATAATAACTTTAACTTTTATTAAATTTATTCTTTTATTTATAAGTTTTTAAAGACAAACTCGACTTTGTTTAAAAAGATATAACTATTTATTAATTTAAAAGTACTTTATTTATAAACTTAAACTTTTATTTTATAAAGCGCTTTATTTTATAATAATTTATCAAATACTTAAAATTTAATCAATTTAATATACTTATAATAATTAATCTTTATTTTTATCTTTACTTATTATAATTAAACTTTTAATTTGTTTATATCTTTATAAAATTTTAATAATAAAAGAAGTACTTTCTTTAACTTATTATTATTATAAACTATTTATAAATAAAATTCTTTAACTTTTTTTTTAATTTATAATTTATAAACATTTATTTTCTTAAATAATTATCGCTTAATTTTATTATTTTTAAATATATTATAAGAATTATTTAAACAATTTATTTAATAAATTATTTAATTTTTAATCTTTTATTTTTTAATATTATTATTAATAGCTTTTATATTTTTAGTGTTTTAATATATATTATTAATAGCCTTTATATTTTAATATATAAAGAATCGAATTTAATATTAAAACTTATAATAAATATATATAATTAAAGTTATAAAAGCTATTTATATATAAAAAGGTTTAATTATTATTTAAATTTAATATTTATATTAGTTTATATATATGTTTTAAAAGATATTAAAAGGGTTTATTACGCGTTTTATTACGCGTTTTATAAACTGTTTATAAAGATATTAAAAGGTTTTATTATATAACTTAATTATAATTTATAAGCTCATTATATAAGTTTATTATAATTTATTATAATTTATAAACAATTTATAAATTAGTTTATATATTATTAAAACAATTTAAGATTACTTTATTATATAATCACTGCTACTGCACTTACTACGCTCGCTGTCGTTACGCTCGCTACACTGACCCCTGATTACGAAGTACTGACTAATCAAGGGGACGCACTAGTTTCAGTATATATAGACTCCGTAACACTTCAATTGAACCTCAGTCATTATTCAAACGAGTATAGAATACTATACGTATTACGTGCCTTGAATACGACTCCACTATGTCATTTAAGTGACATAAACACTGATTAGTGAGCGCGGACAGATCAGTAACGTACTCAGTAATACTACCGTTCATATCTTAATACGACTTTACTAGAAGGTCGGAAGTTAAGGATTACGGATCACTATCAATACTCCCCCTTCTGAGTTCAATACGAAAGCGACCGCCCGTTCATATCTTAGTACGACCTATTAAAAGGTCGGAAGTTAAAGATTACGGACTATCATTATCTTTATATACTTATTCAAGCCTTAATACGGTTTATTAGAAGTATAATAGACGCGAATACAGACCGTTATAGAACCTCTTACTTTTAATCTCTTCGAATCTCGAACTTCTATCCTCTTTATACTCTTTACGAACCTTTACAGACCCTTTTTCAGTCTTTATAGACCGTTATATACTCCTTCTTACTTATTACGAAACCTTTTCTACCCGTTACGAGCCTCCCTTTACTCGTTACGAACTCTCTTCGATCCTTTATACCACTTACGGACGTAGTGACACTCTCGAATATAATAGACATAAGTGAGTAAATTGACGAAGGTCAAGAGAAATAGAGTCAGAGAGTCGACTTCGAATCTATAAGCGACGTCAATAATTATATCAAGTTCAAAACTCTCGAGTATAAATACTTTAAGCTCGAAAATAACGACTTGTGGGAGTAATATAAAGAAGACTTTACGGATTTTACAGAAGCTATTTTTAAAGCCAGTAGTCTCATAACTATCCGTAAACTACGGAATCTCCTCCGTAAACATAGCGTATAGACTGTAAAAGACAAATATATCACTATTATATAGTCTCTTTACAATATATTATAAGAGGAAGACTTAATAGAATAAAGTAAAGAGGAGATCTAAGAATAAATTAAAGAAAGCGGACTCTTTAACTCTTTCAAACTCAATAGAATCGCTGGTCTCATAGCCGACCTACTTAAGTAAATCTAAGTTATAAACTAAGGTGGCTTCAGAATCGATCTCATAGGCCAGAGCACACCCGACCCTCTTGTCACGGACCGTAATACCCCCGGAACTCGAAATACGGACTAAAACCCTCTCATCAATTTATAGACCCCGTCTGTCAATCAATAAAACCCTTCCGTTAATCCGCCCGTCAACTAATAAATTCCTCCCGTCAATCAAACTATAAGCGTCTAGACCACTTAAGTAAGGACTTACGGTAAAGAACTAGCTAACTTGGCTAAGCTCTATACCGACGAAGCTAAATACAGCGGTGAAAACGATAACTTCGACTTTAAACTGACTATCTTTACGGACCTCTGTCAGAAGGCTGATATTCTTAAGCAAGAGTTCAGTCAGGCTTATTCCACTATATTACGCGGTCTAGCCTTAGACTACTATTACACCAACTTTAAGAGTAATCCCCTTAGTGTCTCCTTTGATAAGTTATACGAATCTACTTATAACTACTTCGAAGGGTCAGAATATAAGCGTGACATCCTCACTTAATAGAATGCGCTCAAGTTACGGACCGTAATTAATAAGAATACGGAGAAGTCAATTATAGAGTGCCTATAAATTCTCATCAAAGACCTCCGACACTTATAACATAGCTTTGACGGAGCACTTAAAACAGACGAGTTCTTATATAATAAGCTTATTACAGCTTGCTAGGAATTAGAACCCTGTAAATACGCTTATTATAAGCTTGTAAACACTTTAACTAGCCTCATTAATGACTTACAGTCTTTTATTTCAACGTACGAAGCTTCAAACCCGTCAGATAATACTTAAGCCTTTATTACGGATCTATAAAACCCGTAAATTAACTCAGATATTTATTTTACGGACCGCCGTTACCGCCAGCGGTATTCGCACCGATTAATTCCTATCTGTAACTCTTATAATAACTCCCGTACGAACGCGTACCCTCATAGACAAAACAATAAGAGGTGTTATATATATAAGAAAGAAGGATATTAGTCTATAAGGCACACTCAAGAAGAGCGTGACAAATATAGAAAAAGAATTAACTATCGGATCACTCAGTTTCTCTAAGACTACGAGGGAGAAGACGGAGAGGATGAGTCTCTTGACGAGTTAATAAAAGCTCTTATAATCGACTTTGACTCAGACACTCAAGAACAAAACACTTCAGAGACGTTCTTGACTACTTTCGGACTTTTTATAAACGACTAAGCTTTCAATATCATAATCGTATTAACTGACCGCTCTTTCGTATACTCAATCGCACCCGAAAACCCATCCGTAAACACATCCGTCAGACTCGTTACGAACGTTATAAACTACGAACAAGACCCTTTTATATATATCATAATAAAGCGCTATACTTTTAAGGAATTCTATAGCGTTATGATCGATATAAGTGCCTCTAAGAAGTCTATAACAGGTTATAGACAATACCTTGTATATAAGACTATTATAAATGACAATACAGACATCGATATTATATAAACTAAGGCCGTAAACGTTTAATTCGACATCGGCTCAACCGTATTAATTAAGTCAGTTATAGTCAAGACACCGATTGGCTTAATTGACTTTCACGTCGTAAAAGCGGACACCCCTTTCTTATTCTGCCTTATAGACATAGACAGATTACAGGTTTACTATAATAATATTACGGACACCTTGATTAGCCTTATATTTCCCACGCCCGGCGAGGGAAATAAGCTTATTATCCTGCTAATCGTACGACGATTTAGACACCCGTTCTTAGTATAAGGAGAGGCTTTACGGACTTACGTTCAAGAGTCATTTGACTATAATCCGTATTATTTCACTAACACTGAAATCCACCGCTTATACCGCCGTTTCGGCCATCCGTCAGCCGAAAAGCTATATAGAGTCCTTAAACGCTCTAGACATAACGATGTCGACAAGAGGGCAATTGACCACTTGATTAAATACTGTTCCTTTTACCAGAAATACGGACGTTCTCTAGGCCGATTTAAGTTTACTCTTCGTGAGGACCTCGATTTCAACCACTCAATATACGTAGACATCATATATATTAATAGCAGCCCAGTGTTATATATAATCGACGAGGCAACCCGCTATCAAGCCGCCCGTTGACTATAAAACATATCCGTAAAGTATATATAAGACATTTTACGGGCCTATTAGATCGATACGTACGTCGGACCCCTTGAGTATATCACCCACGACGCTGATAAGAACTTCATCAGTAAGGAATTCTAGCAGTATATTACGGCCATAGTTATTTCAATAAAGGCTGTTTTAATTGAGGCGTACTAGTCCGTTAGACTCATCGAACGAGCTCATCCGGCTTTACGAAGAGCCTATCAGATCATTACGGACGAGTATAAAGACATCTATAAGGAACTGGCTCTATAAATGGCTGTAAAAGCCGTCAATGACACTGCTGGCCCCGATGGACTAATACTTATACTCTTAGTTTACAGAGCCTACTTACGGATAAGCAACTTAGACTCCCCTGCCCCGTTTATTACAGATCGAGCAGTTGTAATACAGAAGGCAATGGCCGAAATAGTCAAGCTACGGGCTAAACAGACTGTCAATAGCGCCCTACACCACCGTAACGGACTTGACACGACCCCAATTAGACTGGGCCCTACCGTTTACTAGCCGTAGAAGGCGAAACGTGCCGCGTACAGCTCTTTAACGGACCGACTAGTTTCAGAAGCACGTCCGTGAAACCTTACTTTCGATCCGAAACCTCTGAAACCGCTCGTGACGTCGACCCAGACGAACTAGAAACACCTTCACTTACTCTAGAAGTTTCCCAGGAATCTATTAAGCCCGCTGAACCAAAGCGTGGCCGAGGA
>Ga0302221_10002916_pt1 | contig 10505 bp, 3 predicted proteins | sample II_Palsa_E2_1_FD_193517 | JGI IMG/M metagenome (GOLD analysis project Ga0302221, IMG submission 193517) | Peat permafrost microbial communities from Stordalen Mire near Abisko, Sweden - II_Palsa_E2_1 | ecosystem: Environmental > Terrestrial > Soil > Palsa > Peat permafrost | place: Sweden...
AAGACATATACGATAATATTATTCTACTTAAACTTAATACTATTCTTAACGCCTTTAAACTAAATATAAATCAATAGACGGTTGATATTCAGCTTGTCTATTTATCAATAGCTCTCCAACGTATACATCTCGTTATTATACGGATAATATTTTCAATTACTCATAAGAGTATATATAACCCTCTTCAGATATTAGTCTTTTAAAAGATTACTTATGACAAGACATAATATTAACAGTTTAAGGCTATTAAAGAGAATGAGGGGACGATTACTGACAATATTATAGTCTATAATAAGATATTCCTTGAGTAGTTAAGATTATCAATACTTGACTAGAGTTCTGAATTTTCATCTATAGTTAATAGTTTATTACTGTCTTTAATTTAACGTAAAAGGCATAAGAGCAAGTCACTTAATATTAATGATAATTCAGATATGCCGTCGTTAAATAATAGTTTAAGTTTAAAACGCCTTTACTTTACTCTATCTTTAACTCTTGAAATCCCAGTTCTTGTTCTAAATATAATCCTTATATTAAATGATGAAGAGACATTGATTAATGTCTACGCTAAGGCGTTACACTTAGACGATAACTCTGGCCTATTACTTTTAATTATAATTACTCGAAGATATTCGGTAAGACAGTTTTATAAAAAGACAATTGAATTATTAAATATTATCTTGTTTTTTAAATCTTATACTCTTAACTTAGTCTTTAACTAAGAAATTCTTAATAGTGAGTTAAAGTATCGGGATATAAAATCAAATAATATTATAGACTTAGTTTGTAATATAATCTTTATTTAATTTATAAGCTTATTGTCTATATTATTTACAGCGTTAATCGAGCCTTAAGTATAAAAACCCCTCTTATTATTATAAATCAGTAATAAATTCTTTAAGTCTTTATTATAAATCGAGTTAGTCCAATTGTCATTATATTAACTCTATTATCAATAGTTAAAATTATACTTATAGTCGTAATACCCGTATTATTAATGACTTTGAGAACTTTGAGAACTCAGCGTAGTCGGCAATTATTCGTGGAAAAGAGGACTTTATAAACTCTAAGAACTCAAGTTAGTCGGCAACCGTCTATAATAAATGAGGTTCTTTTAATAAGAACTCTAAGAACTCTAAAAACTCTAGTTAATTAATAACTATCTGTCGAAGAAGATATCTTAATAACTTTAAGAACTCTAATAACTCGGACTAGTTTATAAGCGACAGCTAATAACAATAGTGCTTTAAAACCTATTAAAGATGATTTTATTTCAAGGTTATAACTTATATATAGTGATCAACTTACGGCCTATTATATCAGATCGGTTAAAGTTGAACGAGTTTAAACTGAACTACTTTACGACTCACGTCGCTTTATATTAAGTATTATAGCTTAGTTTTATATTGAAATGAACTTTCTTTATATTATTGTCCGTATATATTAAAGCCCCCTTTAATTAAGAGTCAAGACTTATTATTCCATTTAAAGCGATATTATATTATAAAGACGTGCTCTTATAAAAGATAATCCAATATATTATATTCTTGAGCTTATTATTGCCCAGAGTTTTACATCCCGAGTTATAACTATGTTTTATATAGTAATAAAAAAGAAGGGTCTACTTTTTAACGATTCGATCATTATAGAAAAAGTAAAGGGCTTTGAGAAGTATATTGCGAAACTGACTTTAAGCCAGTATATAAAACTGTTTAAAGATGTTCGTCTATCTGCCTTTACTTTTAAAGCATAAGATAGTTCTGGGCATAAGGATTATGAGTTCTAAACTATATGTCGAATATTATAAGAGATTGAAGTGTTCTTAATTATATATTATATTATTAAATATAGAGATATTAGTCTTTTACGCCGTATAATAAATCCTCTGATTGTATTATTCTTTAAAGCAAAGTAGACTAATTATGCTTATGAAATATTATATTATCGGTAGCTCTTTTATAATAAAGTCTATACTTTTGAGCTTTAATACTCGATTTTAATATCTAGACTTGTCAATTAATTAAGAAGAGAGGACTCTTATAAGCTAATCGACTTAGGCCTTGAGTATAATAATAATAAGATTAAAGTCAATATAAAGTATTATCAGAACTTAATATATTATAAAGATATTATATTCAATCATATCTGTTTAATAAATACTTTTATTAGTCAGCTTCGAATTTTAATAAAGTATACGTTTAAAGAGGAAATGTCTGGCTCTTATATAATGGCTTTAATTATTAAAGATATATTTGTTTTATTTTATAAACTATTCTTTGAACGTCTGGCTTCGCCTCAGAGTGTAATTGAAATGTTTAAGTATAAGAATGTCTTTCTCTCTAAAGATATTATTTTATAAGGCCTTATTAAACTGTTAAAGAAAGTCAAGTATTTCAATACATATTATATATAATAGTCTCGGCTGAGTCAAAGTGCTTATATTATAAACATAGTCCCGGAAGTTGAATAAAAGCAAGATATTATAATTGGCCGAGATCAAATAACGAGTTATATATCTGCTTTTAACGAGACAATAAATAATATCACTAATCCAATTATAGATATTATTACTGCTCAAGAGTAATAATTGTCTGAAGAGACTACGACTAGTATTTTTTAAATAAATGTATATATTTAAAGAGTAAGCTTTGTGTCTTTTCTATATAAGTAAACCTTATATAAGTACTTAAATATCTAACTTCTCTCTTAATTAATAGATTGATTTGTCGGTTTTATATTCGGGACGATATTTAATTGGCCGGACTTATAATATACGGTTGAAAAGCGGCTATACGGCTGAAAACTATAATTATTTTTAAATTTTTTTACGATCAGCGCCTTTTGATTAACTTGAGTTCTTAGAGTTTTAAATTAGTCATCAATTCCTCAAGAAATTACTGTTTTTAATTAAAGAATTTAAAAGGTCGGTTTTTATACTTTAATGATTTCAATGAGATAATTAGAATATAATAAGTTATAATAATATGATTTTTAAGATTATATAGTTTTCTAGATCTGAATATCTCAAATTTGAGTTTTAACTTATTATTAAAGTCTTTAAAAAGCGTTTATTAAAGCGGATAACAATAAATATCCTTAGTTTAAACATATAAACAGTAATTATAAAGCTCTCAATCATTTAAATACCACTTAAAAAAAACCGAAAATAAGCTTAATCTAAAATAAGAAATCTATTAATTTACTTGAATTAACTATGTAACTGATCTTTTAATAAAAAGAAGGGGGCGGAGGCCAGGGAATAAAGTGCGTAAAAGGCCAGAAAGAGGAGAACGGGGTTTTCTCTTATAAACTCGCTATTTACGCTTATCTTTCAACGATATAAAAGGACAGCCGCCGTCAATTAGTCGGAGACGACACTTAATATAAGCGTTTCTAACTCTCAAAACTTCGCGTAAACCCCGTTTATTATACGTCTAGTATTTATGACTTACCGTAGTATAAAAAGTATATATATCACTATTGTTTCGAAATATACCGAGATCAGTCTTTATAATACGCGTAATATAATATAAAGTATTGCGAGATCGGCTGGCCTTAATGCCTTCTTTATTTTGCCACTATTAATTATTCTGGTTTTACGAATAAAAGGCTTTAAAATGTCGAGGGTCTATTCGTTATAAAAGAGGGATATATTGAATAAAGGCTATGCCCCGCTGCGTAAAAAGAATTAGATTTGGATTTACAGATTATAGCGTAAGGCTAATATTCTAATCAGATAATATAAGTTAATCTGTTTATAGATAAAGATGCTCACGTAATATAATTATATTTATATTGTTTATAAGTTTAGACATTATACATTGACAAAGTTATTGAATATATTTAAGCTTACGGTTAAAGCGAATAAGATTAATATCCGTACGAAAAAGAATATCTTTATTAATCATATCTTAGTCTATATTGCTTTTTCTCCGGTCAGCTATAGATTTATAAAAGCTTGATATTAGACTTACTCATTACCGAAATCTTCTTTAAAATCATCATCATCATTATTAAAACCTTGATAATCAAAGTCTTAGTCTTGATTGCCGATAAATAAGCTAATAAAGCCTATAACATTAATTACAACAGTAGTAAGAGCATTAATCAGAGCTATAACAACGGGAGTTATATAATCAATAAGACTAAGAATAATATAACCGAAGGGATTAAACGGAGCTGTAAGACTAAGCGCTGTTATAAGGACGACAAGAGTAATAAAAGGGACAAGTGTATTTTGACTATATTATATCATTTATATAAGCTGAATTCATAAAGTGAACTTCTTGAAGATATTTATAAAAGAGGATCTATAAGACCGAGCGGAATAATAAGAGCGACAGGTACAACGGGAGTTATAAAACTAAGCGGTGTTATAAAAGCGACACGAGCGACATAAGCATTATATTATATCATTTATATAAATTGAATTCATAAATTGAACTTCTTAGTGATATTTATAAAAGAGGATTGCGAAAGTTATTACTGCGTAAATAACTATTATTAATATTTTAATATGTAATAACTCGAAGAAGTTTTTTAAGACTTAATAGTATTATCGTAAGATACGACAGATTCTAGTCACAGCGTAAAGGAATAACTATATTAAAGGCAAATATTACTGACAGTTAAGTAGTAAATTTAATAAAATATTAAAGTAAAAGTAATAAAAGCGCGTAAAGTATATTAAAGAGTTAAAAGAGGATTAAAAGATGATCTGAATAATTAAAACAATATATAAGCTTGAAAATAAAATATAATATAAGTATTCCGACTCTTGATCAAATAGTTATAAAAGGGAAAGTTGATTATAAACGGTCGAGTTCTTTTGAGTTTATAGAGTTCTTTAAGTAGTGAATTTAAGCGATTTGATTAGTTAGAGTTGTCAGAGTTATAAGCCCTCTTTCATAGTGTTAAGACATTTAAATTGACTAGAATAGTCTGTATTAAAGATATAAAGTCAGATTTAAATATAATATTATGAAATAAAGAGGAATAAAGTAATTAATTCATAGTTTAATAAAAGTGAAAAGAGTAATTATAAGCTTTCCGCTTCCGGCTCACGAACACTAATATGAATATTTATAAACTAAATAAAAAGACTCATATTTTGAATATGAAATCATAATTAATAATAGATAAGTAATAATAAGAATTTAAATATATCATAAGTATATTAAAGTATAAAATCTTATTGATCAAAGGTTTAAAAAGAATATTGAGGCTAAGAAGTTAGTCGCGTATTAATAAACTTATTATTGATATTGTTTACTTTAATATTCAATCTTTTTAAATATTCCTTTAATTAGATCTAAACTTATAAGTGACTTGATATAACGTTGTTTGAGCTTATTATTTACTTATAATATCGTCAAAGTGAATAAGTCTAATAAATATATAAAGCGGAGTCGCGATTATATAAGAATCCAATATATAGAACGTAAAGAAGCAAATAAATAAGTAAAAGATCTATACGATAAAAGACATAAAAAGAATAATAATATTAAGACTTACTTTATTTAAAGACCTTTAAGATACTAGGCTATAAATCAAATAGATATATAAGTAATATCAACTCTTTTTACGTAATGTTTTAATGATCACCGTTTATAATCAATAAAGTCTTTAAAACACTTAAATAATTCTTAATAAGACAGTTATAATTATATTTAAAAGTCTTTACTACTCTTATATCTAAGAGTCTTATTTTAAAGTAACGGCTATAATTATATTTAAAGGTCTTCACTACTCTTATATTTAAGAGTCTTGTTTTAAAGTGACGACAATTATATTTAAGAGTCTTCGTTACTTTTATATTTAAGAGTCTTATTTTAAAGTGACGACAATTATATTTAAGAGTCTTCGCAACTCTTATATTTAAGAGTCTTATTCAAAAGTGTCTTCTTTGACTTAATTAACGATCTATTAATATCGCTATTAGTCTTCTCTTTCTTGACTTTCGGAGTATAAAAAGTATAAGTCTTCTTATTTAATACTTTATGTTTATAATCTCTTAATCCGTTACTCTCGTTGACTAACGCTGTCTCTTTTTAAAACTTGTCAAGCTTATTTATTGTCCGGCTCGTCTAATATTAATTCTTTAAGTATAACTTATTAATATTGTTTCTTTAAGCTCTCTTCTTTCGACCGCTAAGAGTAAAGAGGCTGTATTCCGTTTCTATAAGGCTTTTATTATTATATTGAAAAGTTAAAGTTGATTAAGCGATGTGCTTTAAGTATAAGCTAAAGCTGACCGAAGTAATAATTAATAAGAGTTGAGAAAAGGGAAGGAAAAGGGTTAAGAAAGAGTTGAGGATTTTAATTAAAACTTACGTAATATATTTATTTAAAAACTATAAAAGCTGGAATTGAAAGTATTATTGAATATAAAAGTCGCAGACTGGAAAATAGCCAGCACTTTTATAAAGTCGTAGTAATCATTTTAATACTTAATAGTTTCGTTTAAAAAGTCGTGATAGAATAGATTATTAAGATTCTTTAATATTGACGCGTTTAAATCGTAGTTATAAAAGGAAATAAAGTCAATGTTCTTTAATACTCGGTTAAAGTTTCAAGGTTATAATAAGAAATAAAGTTGATGTTCTTCGATGTTTAATTAATAATCCTTAATGTTTTGAAGATATTAAGGGATTAAAGGATAAATAGGATAAAATTATCGATAGGGTTTTAAGTCAAAGGGACTTGATCGGGGATTTTTTTCTCGGACGGGGTCTCGGTTAAACGCTTAAATACGATATAAACGACTTGATTTATTAAAGTTCTTCGAGTTGTTTATATATAAAAGTGGATGATAATTCTTCTGTTCTATAATCCCTTTTTTAATCTGATTATTAAGCTCTTCTTTAATCTAAACTTCAATTATTACTATATATTTTTAAAATAATATAATACTTATATATTTATTATTTATAAATAACAATTAACTATTATACTCTTATATAATCTGTTATATTTAACTACTATATAAAAACCAAAAAGTGTGTGTTTAATTTAATATAAACTAGTTAAATCTTAACGCGACTTTTATTTTTAAAATCAAATATTTTAATAAGATTATATCTATATATTATCGCTCTTTTATTTATTGATTCTCAGTCTTTAATATATATGATTTCGATTCTTATAACCGTTAAGTTAATAGATTTAATATAAAGAATATAACCGTATAATAGTTTTAACTATCGCCGGCTTAAGTCTTAAAACTCAAAGAACTTAAAAAACTCACGAAAACTCATAAGAACTTAAACACGTCCTTTTTAATCGATCAATATATATCGTTTAAATATAAGAATAGACAAGTGATAACATATATAAAAACTAAAGGAAAGTAGACTTAGTTATTAATGTCTTAAATTTAGCTTATTTTTACTTGTCGTTATTATATTCAATAAATTTTGAATTATATTAATAAATCAATTATATCTCTTTATCTCATAGCTTTAATCTTTTATCCAAACATCTTTTTAAGTATTAAAATCCTGCCGCTCCTCGACTTCTTTAATAGACTATTATTAAGACTCTTAATATTTATATCCTTTTTTATTAATATCTTACGCCTTAATATTCGACTTATTATTGCCGGATTCGCAATAGAAATATAGATTAAAGTTATATTCTGACTTTTCTATTTGTCACGAGCCGTTAAAGTTCTTAAAGTTCTTAGAGTTCTTAGTTTATTAAAAGCCTTTTTACTCTCGGCTATTGAGAGTTTTAAAAGAGTAGTGTTTATAATAATCATATCTCTATCAAAGTCATTATTAAACACACTATGATTTAAATCTATTTGAGTTCTTAGAGTTTTTAAAGTTCTTAAAGTTCTTAAATTATTAAAGGCATTTTTATTGTCGGTTATTAAGAGCTTTAAAAGAGTAGTGTTTATAATAATTGACTCTCCGTCAGAGTCATCGCTAATTATATTATAATTTAAATCGACTTGAGTTTTTAAACGACTTTTATTCGGATTAATTACTATTCTATTTAATTAAAAGGGATTATTATTAAGAAAAAGCCTCTTATCAATTATATAACGTTGTTTATAACTACGGATAGTCTTTCGTGCTTATTATAAAGTCTTAGTCGGAGTCGTTATAAGGGATAATGAACTTATAGTCAATCGAGGAGATGTAATGGCTTATAAAGTAAGAGAACGCTTAATACCTTTAAGTTTAAGAATATTGGAATCATAGACCGTATCTCGAGCTAATTATAATACTCGATTACTTTTAATAAACTATGTCTAAAGAACTTTTTAAGAGAGTATTTCAAAAGTGATCTCGTCACTCTCAGCGTTAAAAGTCGACTAAGCGCTTAAAAGACAATAGACTAATTGACTTTCTAACTCCTTCTTTACTTTAACTTTAATATCTTTTATAGCCTTCTTTTCTTTACGGGCTATACGTATCTCTTTTTTGACTATCTCTTTTAATAATTATATTAGTTTTAATAAGTCCGGTCTAATAATATCTCAGTATTCTCACGACGAAAAAAGCGGTATTATTTTGACAAGGCTATGAGTGTTTAAGCCGTATTAATTAATAAGCTTCTTTTTAAGCTCGGGAATAAGATAGCTTATAATATATAAACGGGCAACCCGTTAATAGAGTTCATTTAATATATAAACTGCGCTTAATATTGTTTATCGTCGATTGATAAATAATCGAGAGGCTTTCAGATCTGTCTATTTATTAATATATAATAAAGCCCGACTTATTTACGAGCCGTCTCTTAGTTTTATTACTACGTCGAGATTAAGATCTTTTAAAGGAAATATTAAGACCGGGGTGAGTATAAGATTATATTTCGAACTATTATAATAGTTATTCTTATAGATTTATAGAGTATTTAATAGTATTTTAGTCTTTAACAACTCTTTAAAAACTATCTCTTAATAACAGCCATCGTTATATAGCCAGCGCATTAAAAGAGGGAGTCTTATACACTGATTTATTTCGCTTTTAAATTAAAAAGAGATCTTTTTCTAAGGACTAATAATAATAGATAAGCTTTTTATAAGCTCGATAAGCTTAAAGGGCATATCTTCATTATTTCAATTAAGACGGCTCTAGACATTATAAACGGACTCGGCATCGCTCTCATCATCGTCAATTATATCTTAAAGAAAGACTTCTTAATTGAATTTAATACGCTTCCGCGCTTATTTAAACAACCGCAATTCGTTTCGACTTCGTTTACTTATTGAACTCTTAAGCTCAATTATAATTGATCAGATTATATTAGCTTCATCGTTATATTAACCTTAGTCGTCAAAGGCTTAAAACGGCAGGAATATATATGCCACGCTCTTTAAACTTAAACCCTTCCCTTTACGACTAATACGTTATTAAATCTCAATTATCGTCTTTTTAATAAGTTAATATTAAATGACAACTCGACTAATATCAGGAATATTGACATTAATATTAAAGGTCGTAATTACTATTATAATCCGTATTAAAGAATCCTGCTTTTTAAACTCAATATACCGTTTCCGTTAATTATTAATAATTATACGACTTTTAAACAAGTCTTTAGTTATATTGATTAAGGCTTATTAAAAGAATAAGACTATTTGAAGGATCTTAATAAGACTGTCAACGAAAACAACAGTCTTAATAATTCTCTCAGAGATTATAGTCTTAAGAATAACAAGAGCTTTTGATTTAAGTTTCGAAGGACTAATATTATTACCCGTTGTATCGACACTCTGTATATGAACAGCCTTATAATCGGGGCCATTATCACATCTATACCCGCTGTAAAAGCACTAATAAGACCGCTATTATCACTATTAGCCTTAATATTAGCCTCTGTTATAAAGACATTAATAACTTGAGCCGTTATTATAAGATTTTCGCCTATGCCTACATCTTTAACAAGTGGATCTATAAGAGTATTATTTATACTCTCGACTATATATAGTTATTCGTTTATTATTAAACGTTGAATCGCATCGTTGAAGAGAAAGTATAAGGGCTTAAACGATATTAAGTAGCCTCGAAGGATAAGAACGATAATAAAAGACATATTTAAACGATTAATCAAAGTACGTATAAGGAGTGTTTAATAAGAACCACGCCCTTTTAAACGAAAGCTTGTATTATTCAATATAAGAGCTTGAGCTTCGGCATTTAATATTGCGCTATATTTAAACTAAAGAATAAGACGCGGAAATAAGGAACGAAGCTCATTAAAGGCAGTAAAACAAACTCGAAACGTCTGCTATTACTTAATAAGGTATAACTCGTTAATAATAACCAGACCAACTTTTTCTTATATTACTCCACTCTTTAAAGCCTTATAAAACCCCTTAATAGCTGCCTGTTCAAGACTTGTAAGGATATAAGTATACTTGCCTGACTTAATATATCTGAACAAACTAATATTAGCCTTCTTATTATCTGCGGTAAACAAATAAGGCCGCGTGTTTAACAGCTTCTTAATATCTTAGAACTGTTCTTGACTAAGCTTATTCAATAAGACGATCT
>Ga0302221_10002918_pt1 | contig 10504 bp, 8 predicted proteins | sample II_Palsa_E2_1_FD_193517 | JGI IMG/M metagenome (GOLD analysis project Ga0302221, IMG submission 193517) | Peat permafrost microbial communities from Stordalen Mire near Abisko, Sweden - II_Palsa_E2_1 | ecosystem: Environmental > Terrestrial > Soil > Palsa > Peat permafrost | place: Sweden...
AAATTTAGAAGCTGAGAAGAAGCTCAATAGTAAATATCTCACGTCGTTGCTGATTGCGACGAACACAGATGGCGTGTCAGAGCGCGTAGGTATCTTTGGCCACTACTTCTTTGGCATACATCATTGGAAACGGGTTTCTCTAGATAAGGATCACAAGGAGGTTTACTTGGCAATGCTCGAAAAGAAGCTGCAGCCACGGACAATTCGATTGGGGTAGATAGGCGTTTAACCATCCCAAAACCATCCTCTTACCACGTACTGTTCGGACCCTTCACGGTATGCCCTCACATTTCTTTTCTGCTCATGCTTCATGATCTTGTAAGCTAGATTTAACGGTAATTTAGAACTGGTATATCATTTGGACATCTCCTAGGACTGCAAGCGTTTCTGTTCGTTATTTGCAAAATGTTTGAATGTTGGAAAGTGCTTTTCATAGACCTTAGGAATACTTTACTTTACAATGAATCTTCCTCTAAGTGTTCTGTCTCAACGAGCTAGCGTGCTTGTATACAATCAGATCCCTCCAAAATGAATATTTCTGTCTCGATCTTGTTGCTATTAATGTTTTCAACAGAAGAGATACATGCTCTCGATCATGCATTCCAAACCCCGAAAGACTTGCGTGAATCTTCCGAATTTCCATGATATTTTGTCTCGTTTTTCAAGAGCAACTTCGTAGAGAGATATGGATTCACTTCATCTTATGTATCGAGATGAGAATACAAGAGTTACATCAACCAACATCACTTTGCATCTGAAAAATGTGACATGACAAGCTAGAAGTAGAAATTTAAGCTCTTGTTGCAGATCAAAAATCAACTGTGAACAGTAGAAAGAAGAGGAAGTGTGTGTAAGCTTCGAAACCGATTTTTAGAGATCGATAATTTGGAATTCTATTCTACACAAAGTACTACTGTACACCGCAAAAGACTCCCAAATCGCTATGCAGAAAAAGATACAACGCAAGATTTCGGTTGCAAAGTAAAGTAGACTCCCTCCTTTTCAAACGCCAGATTGGAGTGATGTGTTGCGTTCTATTCATACAGCTCGTTCTCGTTTCCGTTCCTCTCGCTCGTTAACGCTACGGAAGGCCCTCTTGCCTACTTCGTAACTACTGATCATGATCGCGCATGCGGGTGCGACCTTCAGTGTTCGGGGTATCCATCCAGTCCATAGCCCAGCCGCGCCTTCGGTACGAAAAATGTGCCAGAGGAATTTGAGCATTGGTCGTTCTTCGGGGGCCAGTACCTTCTCCGCTCCTGATTTTGAGGCTGATTCGACGAAGACTTGTCGTCTGGTCTTTCCCACGTCAAAGGGTGTTGTGAGAATTGAGGCCACGGCTCCGGACGTGGCGCCGGCGATGAAACTGTCTACGAATGTGTCTCTGTGGTTCTCGCGGCTTTGAGACCTCCTTCTTGCTCGGCTTCTTGAGCCCTCCACTGTGAGATCGTGGCCTCGTCCTCGTTCGCGCGCTTCTGTCAAGATACTTCGGATGCTTTCGTACCCCCACCAGTAAATCCCTGAGAATGGCACATCCCTCCATAGAGTCAAGGTCAGACCACGCCAGAGTGATGTGTAACCCGACGCAGACACCATTTCTCCAATGCCTTTGACGGTTTCCGCAAAATGGCCACCGCCCGTTGACCGACTAGCCTGCATCCTCGTCCGGAACATCTCAATTGGACTCACCACCCCAGCAGCCAATGTCCTCGCAACCGTCCCTGCTACCAGCGGTGCATAATTGTCGGAAAACATTCGATTGATAGGACTCATCTTGTTGAACCTCAACCAATCGTATCCAGTAAAGTATATGATGTTCCCCGGCACAGTCATAGCCAGCGTAGGAGACAATCCCCGCCATAACGTCGTGATCCCTTCATTCCGTGCGATCTTTCTCAGGCCATCGAATGTAGAGTTGAATGACCTTCTTTGCGTCTCCTCGACTGCGCACTCTGCTCCTCCCAAAGTGATCTCTCCCACTTTTGGTCCGGCCATGCAGTATTCTGCGTTGTTGTTTGCGAAGAAGACTTCCCGGCAGCAGGCCGTTACTCCGAGGTTCGGGGGAAGGGAGCTGAATGGCTTTGCGGAGGTCGAGGAGAGTTGTTGGATGGCTGTTAGGGGGGATTGGGTTGGTTGGGATTGTAGACGGACACGGACAACGTCGAGGGGAGTTACTATAGTACAATATTAGCTCTTGTGCCGATTCATCAAATTGGTTCACTCAATTTACCTAGCAATGAAGTCAACAGACTCCCAGACATTGCAGACAGCATTTTCTGCCCGGCAGTAATATCCACCTCGATTTCATCGTTGTCGCCCATCATGGCGATTGTGGAAGAAACTCCGGGAATGGGGTTGTCTCCATGTATTCTGTCATGACCTTTTCCTCCGAAGCTCCTTTGCAGGTCCAAAGTGGCGGCAAGCTCTTTGTCCGAATCTGCGGGACGCTCCCAATTGCCTGACATCGACAGAGTTTCCTGCCTGAGCTCAGCAGATCGTGCGTTGTTGAAGAGAGTCTCGCGATACTCAAATTTTTGTGATTAAAGCATTCTCAAGTGGTGTTGTGACGTGCTAAGGAGTTGAAGTCAATGATGTCGCCGATTTTCCATCGAACATTCTGCGCCGAGCACCGGGAAGAAACGCCTAAAAGAGCCTAGGCCGGTGCCAGGGGCGGGAAGAGGCGGCGATGACGGCGTTAGATAAGACATTATCAAAAGCTTCGGATTTAAACATAACAACATTCACGGCCAACTGCATCTCTTCATACCTACGTACCTCTTACTTTCCCCTAATGAACGTTTCCTAGATTGCATAACAAACGCCTCATGATGGAAGAACCAAACCCCGAATTGGAGACTTTTCGCCAGCAATGGCGCGCAGAAGTATCCGCACGAGCTCAAGCTGAACCGACCAAATCTACGAAACCGAAAGCAACACGCAGACCGCCACCTATTACCAGTCTGTCTTCCAGCAAAGCGTTGAAACCAGTCAAAGAAGACGAGGATGATGTTGAACCTCAGAAGACTTTCAGTCTGGACGGACCCAGTAGTCCCGAGGAGCATGCCAGAAGCTCCACGAGCAAAGAACCACAATCAGCTTTAGATCACTACGAGAAAGCGGTAGAGAGAGAATCGCAAGGTAGCTTAGGGGAGAGTCTTGATCTTTACCGTAAGGCATTTCGTGTAAGTCATATGTCTTTGCACCCAGACTTTGCTAATAGAAGGTAGATGGATCATCGAGTTGATCAAAAATACAAGAACAAACACTTCCCACCCTCATATTTCCGCTCGAAGCCCACAAACCCAAACCCCTCCAACGCAGCAGTCACAGTGCCTAATCCTGCCCACCACTCCCTAGACGGGCCCCCGCAGACCATAAAACAACTTATTGCGGGATTTGCAAGTCTCAATATTGAGCCTGCACCACCAGCTATCGAAGGGACTGCTGCCCCTCCATGTCCACTTGCAGAACTACCCGAGGAAATACTCGTCCATATATTTCAAGAGCTGGCTATTGTCGATGTAGCTTCTTTTGTCCGACTTGCGCAGGTATGCAAGAAAATGGCATATCTGGTGGCCAGCGAGGAGCAAATATGGAAGCGGGTATGTCTTGGATCTGAAGTTGGGTTTGGAGCTATGCATTACCAGTGGCAACGAGAGGTGCTGGGAGGATCGTTGAAAGAAGACTCCACCGATCTAGACGAAGACTTTGAAGAGCTTGAACCTCCTTTAAGCAAGGAAGCTATCACAGAAGCCTTATTCCATGCCGGATATTCATCTTCATGGCACCTGATGTTCCGCCTCCGTCCAAGAATCCGTTTCAATGGGTGCTACATCAGCACGGTCAACTATATCCGCCCTGGACAAGCATCTCCAAATCAAGTCACCTGGAATAGTCCCGTGCACATCGTAACTTACTACCGCTACCTACGTTTCTTCCGCGACGGAACAGTCATTAGCCTCCTCACCACCAGCGAACCCGCAGACGTGGTGCACTACCTCACTAATGAGCTCCAGGAGATACACCGCAATGGAGTAGCAGCTCATCTACCTTCCATCGTCATGCAGTACTCCTTAAGAGGGAGATGGCGTCTCTCAACTGTAGTTGATAATCCCGACGCCGACCTGAAAGATGCGGAAGGAGATGTGTTTGTTGAGACTGAAGGGGCAAGTTCTAAGTACATGTACCGCATGAAACTTTCTCTGCGCAGTGCTGGGAAGGGCGCCAGGAACAATAAACTGGTCTGGCAGGGATTTTGGAGTTATAACCTGTTGACGGACGATTCGGCGGAGTTCACGCTGAGGAATGATAAGGCGTTCTTTTGGAGCAGGGTGAGGAGCTATGGAGAAGGGGCATGAGATGAGCCTCAAATGCAAAAGGGTTGTGCAACCTGGTCTCGACGCCCTCCCCTCTCCAGAATTTATGCAATTCAAGTGTGCAATGTTCTTTCAAAACCCTACCCGACAGCCATCCTGCGATCTTCACCTTCTGTTTCATCCTTTAACAGGTGCTAGGCACAGGTGAGGCTCTTATTCTACTTGAATGCTGACAGCGAGGTTGAAGTAGGGCGCGTATTCCTGCCTGTTCATCAGGAAACAAATCATATTCTTGTGTGAGGTGAAGTTCTTCACAAACTGCGGCTGGAGTTGGTGGTGGTACCCAAGGCATGACTCTAACATTACCGTTCCTGATTCTGCCAGCCACGGTGCGATATTCCGCGGAAATTCGGGCATTGGCAGTGTAGAGACTTTTTTCTTTTGGCAGGCTGTAGTGCATGGAGGCTTCAAGGGAGGCCATAGCTTGTTGGTGGTAGTGGTGGTCAGTCTTATAACCTTACAGGTTTTCATATTGCGGCGTTTCAATCATGAAGGTGTATTAGAAAGGCATCTGAGTGGACTCTGTCTTCCGATTCGAGCATGAAGCTGCAGATAAGAGAGAATCTGGGGTCCGGCTGACCAAGGCTACCAATCAATTGATGGCACGGCCTCTCACAACAGACGCCTTGTTTGCCTCGTAGGCAGCTGATTTGATGGTTTCACGACCTACTACACGGCGTGAGAGCCTCGAAGCTCGGCATAAATAAGTCAGGCTTTCTTCCCACCTTCTGGACTCTCCTTTAACCCAGCTGAGGCACGGTCGCGAAAATCTCCCTAGACCAATTCGCAAGCTTGCCACCGCATCCCGATCTCGCGTGTCGGATATTGAACCCTGACTATGGCTGAAGTTGACTGGTCTAATGCGGCATGGGACACGATTCCTGCATACCGCCTCACCAAAGAAACCGTGGATTCCTTCCTTCAAGGACTCTTCGGCTATTACAATTTTTTACACACAGGTACTGCCCCCGATGTCCACTTTTGCAAATGAGCGAAGACATACCTGCTAACTGACCTGGACAGCTATCCACGGATTATTGGCAATTTTGGATTCCGTACAAATTGACGCAAGTATGCAGTTCTGATGCTTTGTGTTTCACAGCGCATTTATGATCATGAACTGACATGTACTGGTTCAGGTTCAACGTACCCAGTTGATCGAAAGAAGAACTCGTGGCCCTACATGATTTTGCTTCGGGCGAGAGGCTGTGGCACGTGGACGAATTTCAATTTTTCTTGGTTTAAATCTTACAGCGTATACGATATGTTGGCGTTAGGAACTTGGACAAAGCTGGGCCCGGGCTGTGATGTGTTAGGATATGCACTCAGCTCTGTGCCGCGAGCTGCGGTTGGTGTGGGGTGGCAAGGGCGGCAATGTCTTATGTGAGTGGCATGCAGCTGCGGTGCCTTGATGGAAGCCTCACCTAAGCCACCACAATCCGATCATCCTGTGTAGCCCCATGAGCCTCAAATATAGTTCTCCTAAACACTCAAACAAATATATGAACGGTATTTTGCACTTACTCCCAAGACACCACAGCAGTCAACCAAATCGTACCTACTATGATATGTAGACGTGACAGCTCGTTCCGCCATTGATTCGAGCGACTATCCAAAGCCCGTCCAGGCGATGTCAGTTCAATCAGACACTGAGAAGCTGATTGAATCATGCAAACAAGCATGGAAATTCCCACAGAATCTTGTTCAAAAAATTACCCCTCAACATCATTTGGATGCCTACTACGCTCGATTGGACGAGCAAGCACCTCGCCTCTTCTGCGAAGACGGCAAGGCTGCCCTGAACATTTGGGAGTACGATGATAATGTCAAAGGTTGGAAAAACTCCCACTCCCAGAATAATAATTGCTTAGTTGATGGCTAGAGTTTGAGTCTACGTGTGCATCGAGTATTTTTGAGCTCCTAGGGCGACTCGAAGGAGTGCGACGATTTAGTCACGATGATCCAAGATGCAGATTTTTGTAAATCATCCCATGTCTCCGAATCAAGCTGATTACACGTTTTTATTAACCATTACTGTGTCAGGTTTGTTTATGCCTTCCACTCTCGCGACTTTCTGAGAATAAGCAAGGAGATGATGGTCGCTGCTCTTACACATCATCAAGTGATGGCTTCCTTCTTAGATTTCATCTTCCCCTTCGGGATGCAGGAATACCCTCAGGATTTCTACTTTAGTGGATTGAGAGAGGAAACTGCACTGCAGTCACTCCCTCAAGGACTGGTAATACCAAAGTTAGGACGATCAGGCCGAGAAATACGGGTGTGTTATAACTTGAAGTCGGTCGAAACCTCCAAGAGCAGTAGAGAGTGGCCTTGGTCAATTCGACAGACAGCTGTCTATCACTCATTTGACGTGGAGACAGGGAAGTCATTTTGGATAGTAGTGAAAGGTAGCGAACTAATCAAAGACCGAATACAAGAAGCTACTCGAAAAGGGTCAAACAGTTCGCCAGAGCTGAGGTCATTTGAAACGACGGCTCAGGCGTTTAATTCTACTTTGGCTACACATCTGGTTCTATGTGACTGGTGTGACGAAGAGTGGCGATGGTATCTGAAATATCCCGAGGAACGGCTTCAGGATGCAACACGTCGTGGATTGGCAATAATCGACAGGGATCCGACCGATATGCGCATGGCCGATGACGATGTCTTCACTTTCAAGAATTTACAGCTCGTTCAAGATTTCAAAGAGAAGACAAACGAGGTTGCTCCGGTTCTCGAAGCAAATATTGACAGCCTTACGGAGATGAAGGAGCATTATCAGCAAATTTTCAACTCCCGGGACTTACCAGAGGATATCAAGGCTAATTGCAAATCTGAATTCGCCCAGTTCGAGAAACGAGTCAGCGGGATCATAACCCATCTTCAACGGCAAAAGTTAAGGACAGCGATCCTACAGACCTTGTTGGGTGACCGTAAAAGCTTTGTGAGTCTTTTCCCCAACATCAGAATCTCAAGACAGATACATATCGTAGGCATGTACTGACCAGCTCCTCAGCTGTACGGAATCCTCAACAAGCAAGCTATAGCAACTAGCATATCATTCACGAAGAAGGCCCAAATCTCAGCCGAGAGAATGGAACTCGTCAACGATTCTATGCACGAGATCGCAAAGAAAACAAAGCAAGAGACTGTATCCATGAAAATCATTACCCTTGTCACACTCTTCTTCCTCCCTGGGACATTCATATCGGTAAGTCTATCCCGGGTTTATCTCACTATCATATGACAATGTCCCAATCGCTCGCTAACGCTGAAGTTGCAATATCTGCAGACCATTATGAGTACTGATATCCTGCAATTCTCAAATAACCAGGAAGAGTTCTCGATCAGAGCTTTGCAGATATATCTTGCAATCACTCTACCCATCATGGCTGTGACTTTCGGCGCTTGGCGACTTTTGTATGTGTGGACGAGGAATGGAGAGGAGAAGAAGCCAATTGAAAAGGGGGCCGTGTAGCTGATGGTGATTTTTCCTTTGTGTAAAAAACATCTTTCTCAGGATATATGGGGGCCAAGGAGTCGTTTATATTGGCGTATGTTTCTTTGCTTGCTCTCTTGGTGGTCGAGTCAGTTTTCTCCCCTCTGAAAATGATTCCTATTCTTTAAAAAAGGAGCGGTAATGAGAAATAGTGCGCAACAAGTTTAATTCCTTGAAACTAGAGGCGAGCGCGAGTTCGGGGCGTTCTGGTCTTGATTTTGGACGTTTTGTTCCTGGATCCTCGTTCCTCAAGCCTTGTTTTTGGGCGTTTCCTGGGCGTTTTGATCCTCGTTCCTGGACGTTATCTTAAGCGTTTTGTTCCTGGATTCTCGTTCCTGGTGTTCGGGTCCTGGGCGTTGCTAGTCAGGGCGTTCCTAGTCCTGGGCATTGCTGGTCCTGGTCGTTGCTAGTAGTGGTCCTGGAGGTTCTAGACTGACGCGCCAGTGTAGCTGGCGAGTTGTGGCTGGCAAGTTGTGGCTAGGTATTGTGGCTGTCTGGGTATTTTAAGGGGTGTTTCGTGGGAAGGTCTGTGCGGGATATTGAAGATATACTTTTAAGGAAGTGATGGCGGGGGTGGTGGTGGCTGTGCGTCGTGTGGAAAGAGAAGCGAGCGCGGGCAGGGTCGCGAAATGGTACACAAGAAAGTCTAGGTTTTAATAAAAATATTAAAAAATCGGGCCTTTTAATAATAGGGGTTAAGGGGCTAGATTCGAGTTCTCTTAGTTTATATTATTATTTTTATTCTAATTCTAGCTTAATATATATTTATTAATATAAAGGATACCCCTTTATTTATTCCTTCGTTTAGCGAAACATTGTTAAGCGCTAAGCAGGGGAGTCTCGCTTAGCGCCCGAGTATAACTTAAGTATAATTTTATATATCTTTATATATAAATTTATTAATAAATTATATTAGTCGAATAATAACTCCGCTAATACTCCTTTTCTTTATAAAAAAGAATATTATAAAATATATAATTATTTAATAAACGTTTTAAAATAATTTTTTTTTTTTTTTTAATACTTTTTTATATTTAACTTTATAAGAATATCACGTATAAGTATTTTTTTTAAATGTTTTTCTTAATAATATAAATATTAAAGTTTAAAATTAAATATTTTTTTATTTCTTAATTTTATTTATAAGCTTTAAAGTTATACTTTCTCCGAATAATTTAATAATTTATAAGTTTTTATTTAAATTATAAATATAAAAATAAATATTTTTTAATTATATATAAATAATATAATATATAATTATTTATATAAACTATATTAATTAATTAATAAAATAAAAATTATTAATTTTTAAAATTAAGTTTATAAATTTTATAAATCTTTTTAAATTAATTTATAAGATTAATATTATAAAAAGAAAAATATAATAATAAGTAAAATCTTATAAAAATAACTTAAAACTATATAATCTTAAAACTATAAAATAATAGCTTAATATAAGCGTGTAATAATAATAAAAAAAACTTAAAACTAAAGAAGACTAAACTATAATTAATAAATAAAAAAGTATTTTTTTTTTTTATAAGTTACGTTAAAGATTAATTCTTATATTCTGAGCTTTAATAGCCACGTAATATTCTTTATATTATTATAATAAGATTTTCTTAAAATTAATTAAAATATTAAAAATAAATATAATAAAGTATATTCTTTTATATTTAATCTTTTATAAATAATTATTTATTCTCGAGTAATTATAATTAATTTTATTATTTAATCTTTATTTTCTTATTTATTTAATATATTTAAAAAGTCTTGATTATCTTTATTAATTATTTTTTTATTCTTTAAATTATAAAAATAAGATTTATTATTTTTAAATATATATATTTTTATAAATTTAAATTTATTAAATATTTTTTTAATTTTAATTATAATTTTATTTATTTAAGTATTATATATTTTTATTATTATTTTATATTTTTATATATATATTTTTATAAGATTATAAAAGAATATATTATTCTTAAAGTATTTAATATAATAAATTATATTAAGAAAATTATTTAAATTTTTTAATTTAATATTTTATAAAAAAAAATATTATTTTTTATAAATTTAAATTTATTAATTTTTAAAATTTTTTATATATTATATAAAGTTATAATATTTTAATAAAAAATATTATTTATAATTATATTATCTTTTTTTATAAATATAAATAAGATAAAAAAAAATTTAAAAAAATTTTAATTATTAAATAAATTTTTAAAAATTATAAAACTTATAAAAAATTAATTTATTCTTTTTTAATATTATAATACTTTATTAAAAAGAATTTTTTATTTTATTAAAAAACTTTAAATATTTTAATAATAATTTCTTTTTATTAATCTCTTTAATAAAATTAATAAACTTTAATTCTTTAAAGATTTTTTTTATAAGTTTATTAAATTTAATAATATTTTTAAAAATAAAATAATTTTATTTTATATTTTAATTAAAAAGAATTATTTTAATAATTTATAAACTTTTATAATTTAATAAATTATTTTTATAAAATATTAAATAATTATATTTAAAATTAAAATATTTTATAAGTTATAAATATATTATAAAAAATTTATTATTATTTAATATATATATATAAATAAATAATTATATTAAAGAA
>Ga0302221_10002920_pt1 | contig 10502 bp, 1 predicted proteins | sample II_Palsa_E2_1_FD_193517 | JGI IMG/M metagenome (GOLD analysis project Ga0302221, IMG submission 193517) | Peat permafrost microbial communities from Stordalen Mire near Abisko, Sweden - II_Palsa_E2_1 | ecosystem: Environmental > Terrestrial > Soil > Palsa > Peat permafrost | place: Sweden...
TTTCTTTATTTTTTTTTAAATTTTTAAATTTTATTATTATATTATTATTTTATAATAATTATTTATTATTTTATTATTATATTAATTTTTATAATTATTATATATTTAAATATATATATAATTAATCTTATAATTATATAACTTAAAGTTTTTATTAAATACTTAAAATAAAAATTATATTTTTTTTTTATTATTTAAGAATTTTAATTTTTTTTTTCTAAAAATATTTTTTTTAAAAATATATTTAAACTTAATATTATTTTAATAATTAATATTTTATTTTATTTTTAGTTATTATAATATTATTAATTTAAAGTTATATTTTAAATTATATAAAAAAAATTAAAAAAATAATATTAATAAATTATTAAAATAAAATAATTAATTAATATTAATAATTAAGAATTATATAATCTTATAATATTAATAAATTATTAAAATAAAATAATTAATTAATATTAATAATTAAGAATTATATAATCTTATAATATTAATAAATTATTAAAATAAAATAATTAATTAATATTAATAATTAAGAATTATATAATCTTATAATATAAATATATAAGATTTAATATATAATTCTTTAAGTTTAAAAATAAAAAATTAAAAAATTAAATAATTCTTAATAAAATAAATATTAAAATAAAACTTTAAAATAAAATTAATATATAAGATTTTATAAACTTTATTTTATTAAAATAATTATATTATAATTAATATTATTAGAATTATTTATTTTTAAATAATTTAAAATATAAAAATTAAAATATTTATAATTTTTTTTAAAATATATATATAATAAATCTCTAAATTAAAAATAAATAAAAATAATTAATTTAATTATTTATTTCACGATTTTTAATCTTTTATTAATATTATTATTTTTATTAATTTAATAATAATATTAATTTTATTATTAATTATTATATTATTTAAGAAATTATTATTAAAAAAATTAAAAAAAATCTAAATATTTATAATATTTATAATATTAATATTATTTATTCTTAAAAAAAAAAATTTTTTAAATTAAATAAAAATAAAAAATTATAAATACTCGAGATATTAAATATTATTAAAGATTAAAAAATATTATAAATTATTTATTTTTAATATAAGATATAATCTTAATTATAAAATAAATTAATAATATTTTAATTTTTAATTTTTTTTAATTATTCCGGATATTATAAAAATATTAAAATTATAATATTATATAAAAAATAAAAAAAATCTTTAATTTATTAAAAATTTAATTTATAAATCTTTAATTAAAAGAATTTAATTAATTTAAATAATTTTAAAATTATTATAAATTTAAAAATTATATATAATTAAACTCGAGAGTATTTAATATTAATATTATATATAAATTATATAAAATAAAATCTAAAGAATTTATAAAAAAAATATATATATAAATTAAAAATTATTTTAATTAAATTTATTATAATTATTAATATAATAATAATAAAAGATTTTATATTTTATATTAATTAAATATAATATTAAATAATTTAGTCTCTTTTAAATTAATTTTTATAAAGTTTTAATCTTTAAAGTTATAAGAATTTTTAAAATAAAATTAATAAATTAATAAATTAATAAAAAAAATATAAATATTTTATTAAAATAAAAAATATTTTAATTAAAAAAAACTTTTATAAAAAAAAACTTTTTTTAAATTAATAAATAATTATAATATTATAAAGAAGATTTTATATATTTTAAATAAATAATTAAGAATAAAATTAATTTATATTAATTAAAAAAAATTTAAATAAAAATATAAATTAAGATTATATTTTATAATTCTAAATTAAAATTTTATAATAAAAATAAATTTAAATATTAATTTATAATTTTAAATTAAGAATATTATAATAAATATTAAATAAAGAAATTATTTAAGTTAAATAAGAATTTTTATATAAATAAAAATATTAAGTTTATTAATAATTTAGTTTTTTATATAAGTTTATATAATAATAAAAAATAAATATATAATAAATTACTATATATATTATTATTTAAATAAATATATTATTATTAATTTTATTTTAATTTATATATAAATTTAAATAAAAAATAAATAAAGATTATAAATAAATTATTAATTAAATAAAATAATAAAATCTATAATAATAAGATTATTATAAAGATTAAAAAATTATAAAGTTTAATATAATTTAATTATATTAAAAATATTAAGCTAAAGCTTAAAGATAAAAAAAGAATTTTAATTTAAATATTTTTTTTATTAGCTTAATTAATTTTATATTAAAACATTAAGTGTCTTAAAGTATATTAAATCTTATAATAATATTAATTATTATATTATTCTTTTTTTAAAGAAAATCTAAATATTTTTATTTAAATTATATTTTAATATTAAAAATTTATAAATTATTATTTTTTAAAATATTTAAGTATATTTAATTTTAAGATAATTTTTTATTATAATAATTTAATTAATAATCTAATTTAATTAATTTTTTATATTTATTATATATATAATCTTTATGTCTTAATTTAATAATATTTTAATATATATAATAAATAATTTAATTATTTTAAAATTTAAAATAAACGATAAAGTTAATTAAAATATTAAAATTATACTTATAGTCTTTTTTTTTTATTTTTTATTAATATTAATTTTTTTTTAAAGTAATAATCTTTTAATATTCTTAATTATATTTTTATTTTATTTTATTTTTATTTCTTTTAGTTTTATTATAATTCTTTTTAATAATAACGAGCTAAATAATTTTTAAATAAAAGTTATTATAAAGAATATATTTAAAATAATTAATATTTTTAATATTAAGTTTAATTCTTTTTTAATAAATTAAATAATTTATAATAATTTAATTAATATTATTAAGATATTTCTTTTCTTCTTTAATAATAATAATAAAAAAAAATTTAAGCAAGTATTTTATTTTAATATTTTTTATAAAGACTAATAAATATAATTAATTTTTTATTAATTAAGAAGGATTTTTTATTATTTTTATTATTAAAAACTATATTTTTATTATATTTAATAATAATATTTTTATTATTTTAATTAATAATTATAGTTTTATTATTATTATTAAATAATTTAACTTTATTTTTAAAATTATTAAAAGTATAATCTTTATCGTTTTTAATATTATTATTATTATATTTAAGAATTATAACGACTAATTCTTTTTTGTCGCTATCGCTATTATTAATTCTTTTAGTCATAATCTCGTTAGTTATTACTTTAAGGATTTTATTATATTAAGCTTAATATATTTATTATTTTTAAATTATTTTCTTTATAACTTTATTGTTTAAATAATTAATTATATATTTTTTTTTTAATTATTTTTAATATAAAGATTAAATAATTAAAATTATTTAATTTAATCAAGATATTAATTATTCTTTAATAAGTTTTATTATATAATATTTTAAGTCTTTTATTATATTTTAAATATTTAATATTTATTTTTTTAAAGATTTTAAAATAAATTAAACTTAAAGTTAATTATTATAAATTAATATTATTATTATTTTTAAGAAGTAAAAATAAGCGATAAATAATAAAAATTAAGTCTTAAATAAAAATTTATAACTTTAAATAAATAATTATTATTAATTTATTTATAAGGACACGTGAATCGGAATACGGAATAAAAATCTTAAAAAGATATTAAATAAATTTTTTTTAATAAATATAATTATATAATAAGAAATAAAAAAAAATATTAAGATTTTTAATAAAATCTTTAAAATATTTATTAGTTTTATTTTTTTTATCGACAAGAGTTTAAATATTATAATTTATTATTATTTTTATAATTTTTATTAAAATTATTTTTTTAAATATAATAAATTTAAATATTAAGTTTAACTAATAATTTAATTTTATCGGGATTTTATTTATAATAATATTTAAATTTAAAAATAATATTTTTTAAAATTAAAGACAAGATATTATTAATTATTAAGATTTTTTTTCTTTATTTAACTTTATAATATAATTTATTATAAAATAGTCGAAAAAATAATATCTTTTTAATTTTTGATTTTAATTTATTATTAATTTTTTTTATTCTTAATTTAAGATTAACTTAATTAAATAATAAATTTTTTAAGTTTTTATATAATTTATTTATATAAAAGATTAACTAAATTTTATAAAATATTAATAATCTTAAATAATATAAATATTTTTTAATTTTTTAAATCAAGAATAATCTAATTAAGAAATAATTAAGTTTATTTAATAATTAATTTATTTTTTATATTTTTTTAATTATATAAATATAATTCTTTAAACTAAAGTCAAGTTTTTATTATTTTTTATTGATTTATTTAACTTAATATTTCTAAGTCTATTTTATATATATTTTAATATATATTATAATATTATTAATTTTTATTATTTATTATTATATTTCTTGTTTATTTAATTTTTTTTTAATATCTGGAATTTATTAATTATTAATGTTTAATTAAAGTCTAAGCGGAGTTTATAATTATAATTAATTATTAAAGAAAATAAACTTATTAATTTATAAAAATAAATAATCTCGGTAATATTTAATATAAATAAAAAATTATTTTAATTATTTTAAAAATAATTAATAAATAATCTTAAATAAATATCGATAATTTAATTAATTATTTTGGTTTATTTATTAGTCTAAATATATTTTATTATTAAAAGTTTTAATTTTAATTTTATTAGTTTTAATAATTTATTTATAAAGTCAAAAATAAATTAAGATTTTTAATTATTAATAATTATTAAAGAATAGTCTTAAAATCTTTAAATATATTAGTAATATAAAAATATTATTATTTTAATAATTATATTTTTATTTATAAAAAGATTAATATATTATTTAAATAATTAGTTTATTATAATAAAAATATTATTATAATTATTATTAATAAATCTAAAAGAATAAAAGTTTATAAATAAATTATTTTATATATATAATAAAATAAACAAGAAATAAAGTATATCCGGAATCTTGTTTTTAGATTTATAAAACTATTAATATATATAATAATTTATTATATAAATATTAATATTATTATTTAAGTTTAATTATTAATAATAAAGTTTAATTAATTATTTTATTTTATTTCTTTCCGGATATATTATTATTATTATAATATAAATTTATTAAAGAATTTATATTTTTAAATTATTATAGCTATTAAAAATTATTAGTTTCTTGTCGTAAAGTAATAGTCTATTATTTAACTTTTAAAGAAAAATATAATTCCGGGTCTTTATTTATTCTTTATTTAACTTAAGATCGGAATAATTTATTTATAATATTTTTTTTTTTTTAAATTTTTGACAAAGGACTTAATAAGATTTTTTTTTTATTATTTTTTATTTTAATCGATATTAGAATTATTTTCGATAAAAGAATTATTTTAGTTTTTTTAATCTTTTTTATTATTTTTTAAATTAATATAAACTCGTTTTTTTATAATAAAATATTAATAATAATATTCTTTTTATTAAAGTAATAAATAACTTAATAATAAAAATATAATAATAAATTTATTTATTAAATTTATTATTTATTTAAAAGTTTTTTTATTTTAAAATATTTTAATATTTTATAATTAATAATAATTAAGAAATTTAATAAATTAATAAATTTTATTTATTATTTCTTAAATATTAAAATAATAATAAAAAGTTTTTTATTATAAATTATATAATAAGTTTTTATTTCTTAAAAGATCTTTAAATAAAAAATAATAAAATATTATTTATTATTTTAAAAATACTTTTAAAAAAATATTTTAATAATAATTAAATTTAAATAATTAGTTTTAATCTTAGTTTTATAATTATATTAAATATAAAAAAATATAAAAACTAATATAAAGATTATTTTTAATCGATAAAAAATATTTAATTATTTTTTGTTTAATTCTAATTTTAATAATTTTTTTTTATTAAATAATTAAAAAATCTAGAAATATATTTATATATTTAAATAAATCTTTAATAAAAATTATAAAATCTTAAAAATAACTAAATTTTTTTTTTGTTAAAAGTATTTTTTAATTTTATATAATAATAGTCTTAATAAAATTTATTTATATATTATAATTTAATATTATAAAATTTAAAAATATTATTTTAATAATCTTAAATTTATATTTATAAATATTAATTTATAATCTTATTTCTTAAAGTTTATATAAAATTATTTTAATATATTATTAATATTTTTTTTATTTTTAAAAAAATATATATATTATTAATATATATTAAATAAAAATTATATTAAAATATTATTAAATTATTATATAATTTAAAGAAAAAAATAACTAATTTAAAAAAATTATATCTTGTTTAAAATATTATTTATATTATAAATTTAAATTTTATTTATATATAATTAAATATATATTTTATATCGAGTTTAATAAATATTAATAAATTAATTAATTAATTAAAGATTTTTATAATTAATAATAAAGAATATTAATTCTTTTTGATTAAAATATTAAGTTAATAATAATTAATATAAAAATATAAGTTTTTTATATTTTTTTTATAAATAAAATAAATAATAAATAAAAAAAGTTTAATAATTTAATAAAAAATTTTTTTAAATTCTTTATTAAATATTCTTTTATTTTTTTAAATTCCGGGATATTTATTTTATATAAATAAATTATTATTATAAAGAATTCCGATTTATTAAATTTTAATTTATAATTAAATAATTAAGATTAAAAAAAATATATTATATCTTTAATTAAAATATAATATTCTGCCGACTAGTCTTTAAGAAAAGTCTTTTTCTTTAATCGTTTAAAGATGATTTTTTATTAAAGAAAGAATTTTTATTTAATTTTTTTAAGAATATAATTAATTTTATCGATAATTATAAATCCGTTATAATTATTAATTTTATTTTTATTTTTTTAGAATATAATAATCTTGATTAAATAAATAATATTATTATTTTAATTATTTATATTTATAATATTAAAGTTTAATTTTTTTTATTAATATTTTATTTTTTATATTTAAAGATTATCGAATAATAATTTAGATTAATTCTTTTTAATTTTTTATCAGGATTTTATATTTAGATTTTTAAAAATATAAATAAATATATTTATTATTTTATTTTTTTTATTAATAATTTTTATTAAAAAATTAATCTTAATAATTTAAGTTTTATTAATTTATTTTATAATTTTTTAGCTAATAAAAATATTTATATTAATAATTTAATAAAATATTATATTTTATAAATTATTTTCTTTTAAATATAATATCGTAAAAATTAAGTTTAATAATAAAAAAATATTATCTAGATTATTTATAATTATTAAACTCTAGATCTAATTTAATAATTTATTATATAATCTTATCGGACTAATTATTAAATTCTTAAAAAAAAAAAAAAATTTAAATTTATATATTAATATATAAAATATTTTTATCAAGAAATAAATAAGATTTTAATTAATTAAAATATAAATATTTATTTTTATATTTATTATAATATTAAAAGACTTAGTTTTAAGTCTTTAGTTTATTTTATAATTAATAAATATTTATTTTTTATTAATAAATTAAATTAGATTTATAGATTTTTAATAAAGATATTACTTTAAGATAATTATTTTTAAATTTAAAGCTAAACTTTTCTTATGTCTTTATTAAAGATTTTATTATTTAATAAATATTAATTAATATTTTTATTTTTAAAGTTTAATTTATTATTATTATAAATATTTAAATAAAAGTCGAATTAATTTTTTTTAATAAATATTAATTTATTTAATTCCGGATAATTTTTTTTTAATATTTTATTTTTTTATATTTATAATAATATATTTTATTTATTTTATTAATCTTGTTTTTAGATTTATAATAAGATAATTTTTTTAGTTAAAAAAAGTTTAATCAAGTAACGATAAAAATATTATATAATTTATTTATATATATTAGTCAAAGAATTATATATTAATAAATATTTTTAATTTAAATTTTTTTTTATATATTATTAGTTTTTAATAAAAAAAAGTTTATTTATTTTATTTTATATATTACTTGATTAATTTTTTTTAATTATATTAAACTTTTTATTTTTTAAGTTTTTAAATAATTTAAGATTTATTTTATTTAATAATTTATTATATTAATTTATTAATAATTTATTTAGCTTAATTATAAAATAATTAAAATTTATTTAAAAGACTAAAAAAGATTTATTTCTTTATTTAAGTTTTTAATATTCTTCTTTAATCTTTTATTAAATTATTTTTTTATTTTTATTATAAGCTTATTAAAGAATTTTAAAGATTTAATTAATTAAAAAAATAAAATTAATTAAATTAAACTTTAATTAATCTTTAATAAAATTCTTAACTTTATTAAATATTAAATAAATAATATAAATAATTTTAAAGGACTTATTATCGAATTTATAAAAGTTTTATATTAATTTATTCTTTATATTAAAAATCTAATCATTAATAAAATAATTATTCTTTCTTATAAAAGGAATAAAATCCTTGATTTTAATAAGTCTTTAATATCCGAGAAAGTTTTTAGTTATAAAAATAAAAAAAATAATAGATTTTTATTTAAAACTAAATTATAATATTTCGGGAAAAATCTTTTGATTTATTTAAAGATTTATTTTTTATTTTATTTATTTTATTATATTTAATAAAATTAATTATTTTTTATTATAATAATTTTTAGCGAAAGTTTTTTATTTATTAAATTATTTTATAAATTAGTTAATATATTAATAAAACCTTTAGCTAAACTTAATATATTTATTAACGAGTTTTTTAAAATAAATAAATAATTCTTAATAAATTTTTTATTTATAAATTAATTAAATTAATTTTAAATTTTTTTTAATTACTTGATTTTTAAACTTAATTAATAATTTAATAATATTTTTTATTAAGATAAAATTAAAATATTTTTTATAATAATATATATTTATAATATTAAATTTAATATTTTTAGTTTTAATATATTTTCGTTTTTTATTCTTAAGTTTAAGAATAATAAACTAAAGAATATTATTCTTTTAAAGAATATTATTAGACCCGGCCTTTCCGAAACTTAGCTTATAATAAATATTTATTATAATAAAGCTAAAAGAAATAAACTAAAATTATTTATCGTTTTTTTTATTTAAAATTAATAAACTAAAATTAATATAAAGTTTTAAACTAATTTCTTGATTTAAAAATAATAGACTAAAACTAATAAATTTTTATTTTATTTTAAGTCAATAAACTAAAATTAACTTAAAGTCTTTATTATTTTAACTTAATAAAGAAAAATTAATAATTATTTTATTTTAAGAAAATATTATTTATTTTAGTTAAAGATTTAATTCCGAGATTAATTAAATTATAAAGAATAATATTATTTATTTTAATTAAAAATCTAACTTTAAAATTAATTAAATTATAAAAAATATAAATTTTATTTTATTTTAAGTCGATAAAGGATTAATTATTATTTTATTTTATTTTAAGTCAATAAATTAAAATTAATTATTTATATATTTTATTTTAAATATTAAATATAATATTTTATTTCTTATACTTTAAGAATAATCCGGATTCTTTATATATTTTATATTAAATATTAAATATAATATTTTATTTTTTATACTTTAAAAATAATCCGGATTCTTTATTAAAAATATATTAGTTATTTTTATAAACCCGGTTAAGTAAATTTAATATTATATAACGATAAGATTATTATAAAAATTAAAGAAGTATAGAATTTAATATAATCTAATTATATTAAAAATATTAAGCTAAAACTTAAAAACAAAAAAAGAATTTTAATTTAAATACTTTTTTCGTTAGTTTAATTAATTTTATATTAAGATATTAAATATCTTAAAATATAATAAATTTTATAATAATATTAATTATTATAAAATTTATATTATAAAGTTTAATTAAAATATTAAAATTAATATTTTAATATTTTTTTTATTAATAATAATATTATATATATAATATTTTAAAAATTTATAACTTAAATATATTTATTAAAAAAATTATAAATTTATATATAATAAAACTAAAAACTAAAATTAATTTTTTATTAATTTTTTATAATAAATATTATAATAAATATTAAACGATTTATAATTTTAATAATATAAAAAAATATTATAATTAAAAATAAATTTTAAACTTAAAATATAATTTCTTTAAATTTAAAATTTTTTATTAACTTAAAGACTTAAATTATATTTAATAAAAAAATTTATATTATTTTATTTATAAAAATATTATTTTTTTATATTAAATAATTAATATTTTTTATTAATAAATATTTTTATTTTATAATAATAATATTTAATAAAATAATTTTTAAATATTTTATTTAAAGATAAAATATAAATATTTAAAAATAATTTATATAATAAATAAATTAATCACGTATTATTATATTTATTAATTTATATATA
>Ga0302221_10002922_pt1 | contig 10500 bp, 5 predicted proteins | sample II_Palsa_E2_1_FD_193517 | JGI IMG/M metagenome (GOLD analysis project Ga0302221, IMG submission 193517) | Peat permafrost microbial communities from Stordalen Mire near Abisko, Sweden - II_Palsa_E2_1 | ecosystem: Environmental > Terrestrial > Soil > Palsa > Peat permafrost | place: Sweden...
AATATTATAATTAATTTTAATAAACTTAATTTTATAAAAATATATTTAAGTTTATTTTTATATTTTATTAAGTTTAATATATTATTATATATAATATTTATTATTTTAATTATTTAAATATATAAAATTTTTTTTTTATTAATAATTAAAGATTATAATTAAATTAAATATATAAAAAATATTTATAATTATTTTTTTATTTTAATTAATTTTAAAAAAAGAAATTATTTATTTCTTTTTTATTATTTATTTAATAATTTTCTTTAGATTATTATTTAATATTATTTAGATTTTTATATCTTAGTTTAGATTTATTTTTATTTTTTTTATAATATTTATAATTTAATCAAACTTTCTTGTTTTATCTCATGATCTTGCTCGCGAGACTTATTCCTTTACGCGTATTTATTTTCTTAAGATTTACTTAATCTTTTTTATTATCTTAATTTTTTTATTTATAATAATAATATTATTAATAATATTTATAGATATTAATATTAGCAAGGGCTTATATTATTTCTTTGATTTATTATTATTTAATAAATTAAATTAAAATTAAAATTTATTATATTTAAAAAATTTTTTAATAATAATTTTATTATTATTTTATATTATATTCCCGCTTTAGTTTCTTTATATAATAAAGAATAATATTACTTGATTCCTTTAAATATTTATTATTTTTATTTATTCTTAAGTAATTAAATAAGTTTTTTTTTTATTTTTTAAAGATTTATTAATCTAATATTAATATTATAATTAAATTCTTTATCTTAAATAATAATTTAAACTTAATTAAATTATTTTTAATTTTTACTAAAGAATAATAATATTATTTTTATTCTTAACTTTAATAATTTTTAATATTATTAAATTTAAAATTTATAAATATATTTTTTTTTTATTAAATATTATATTAGTGAATAATTATAAAAATAATAATCTTTATATTCTGGATTTTTTATTTTATCAATAATTTAATTATAATATCCAGGATATTTTTTATTAATTAATTAAAATCTTATAATATTTATATTATTTATAAATTTAAAAGAGTTTTTTTAAATTATTTTTTTTTTATCCCGAGTTTTAATAATCTTTATTTTTATAATTATTATTTCTAGATTTATTATATTTATTATATTTATTTTAAAATTTATTATCGTGATTTTTTTTATATTATAGGAATTTATCTCGTTAATTAAATTTATTTAATTAATTATATTTACTCGATTGACTATATTAATTATTAAACGATTATTAAAATAATATTAAGGATTTTATTTTATTAACGATTGTCTTTCTTAGATTATTTATAATATTATTAAGAATATTTTAAGTTATTGTATAAACTTTTAATTTTATTATTTTCTTTATTAATTTATTAATTTTATTAAATATTAATTATTTAATCTTAGAAATTTAAACTAATATTAATATTACTTAATTTTTATATTCTTTAATAAAGCTTTTCGAAGTCTTAAGGATTAATATAAATAAAGAAAAAAATAAAATATATTCTTAATTTTTCTTAAAAAATAAATTATTTATTACTTTATTAAAATAAGTTTATTTAATTTTAATATAGTTTAGATTATTATATTTATTATATTATTAATATTTTTTCTTTATCTTATATATCTTAATTATTATTTTATATATTTTAATATAATTATAAATTTATATATTAAAAGATTTAAATTTAATATCTCGAAAGATCTTGTCTTTAATTATATTATTTAAATCCTTTATAAATTTTTTAATATATTATATTTTATTAAGTTCTTTTTAATTAATTAATATTTTTAAGATTCGATTAAATAAATTTATATAAACCTTAAAAATTAATTTATTATTCTTTATTTTTTTAATAATTTATTTTAGAAACTTTTAATTAAAATAAAGTATTTTTTAATTATTATTCTTATATTTCTTTTTTAGAGTTTTATAAAACTTATTTTTATTATAGTTTATTTTAATATATTTTAATATTATAATAATAATATTTTTATATTAAAAATAAATATAATAAATAATTTTTTTTTTTTTATTTTCTTAAATATTTTATAATTATTATAAAAATCACTATATTTTTCTAAAAAAATAAAAATATTCTTTTTTTAAAATTAAAATACTCTTGATTAATTTAGAAATAATAAAGATATATTAATTATAATAATAATCTTGTCTTTAAATATAATTCTAAAAATAAAAAATTAGTCTTTAAATTATAAAATTATAATATCAAGATTTATTATAATTAATCTTATAATATTTAAGTCTTTCTTTAATTATTTTTTTAAAGACTTTATTAATAAATTAATATTTAATATAAATTAAAGTTTTTATTTCTTAAAAAAAAAGTTTAAAGATTTTAAGTTTTTTTTTTTTATTTTTTAATTATTTATACTTTATTTTAATTATATTTCGATTTTTTTTTTATTATAATTAAGTTAATATTTTAAATAAAAGTCTTTATTATTATTATTTTTATATTTAATTCTTAGATATTATTATTAATTTATTTAATATTTTTAATTAAAAAATTATTTTATATATTTTATTTTAATTATTTTTATTATTTATTTATTCTTTAATTTTTATAAATTTATTTTTATTATTTTATTTATTATTTATTATTCTTTTATAATTAATTTTTTTTTCTTTATTAATTTCTGATTTTTTTTATATTTTTTTATTTTTTTTTAAAATTTATTTTTAAGTATTCTTTATTTCTTTATTTAAAATAAATTTTTTTTTTTTTTTTAATCTTTTATTTTTATTTCTTGATTTAAGTCTTTAAGCTTAAATTAATAATCTTTTTATACTTATTCTTAAAATAATAAAGATTAATATTAAAATTAATAATATTATTTTATTATCAAGAATTAATATTTATAATTAACTCGTGACTACTTTATATTATTCCTTTATAATTTTTAGCTCTTCTTTTATCTCGTATTTTCTTCTTCCCGAGTTAGTCTCTATTAATATTATTCTTTTATTTAGAATTAAACTTATATTTTATAGTTAATCCAGTATTACATTATTAGATTTTTTTTAAAAATTAATATAAAATAATAAAATTATATTTTTATTATAATTATAATATATCCCGATAAACACAAGATAAAATAATAAATTTTTTTTTTAAATATTAGAGATTAAAGTCCTGTCTTATAAAAACTTTAAAGGATTATAAAAACTTTAATTTAATTATACTTAATATTCTTATGTCGCTTATTAAAAAATATATAAAGAAAAAGATATAATAATAAATAAAATTTTATAAAAATAACTTAAAATTATATAATCTTAAAATTATAAAATAATAACTTAATATAAACGTGTAATAATAATAAAAGAACTTAAAACTAAAGAAGACTAGACTATAATTAATAAATAAAGAAGTATAAAATTCTTTTATAAGTTACGTTAAAGACTAATTCTTATATCCTAAGCTTTAATGGCCACGTGATATTCTTTACGTTATTATAACGAGACTCTCTTGAAATTAATTAAAAACACTAAAAATAAATATAATAAAGCACGTCCTTTTATAATATTCGATATTAAATATTAAATATTAATAATATATTTATTAATTAAATATTTTTAAAATTATATAAATAAATAAATATAAACTTTTAACTTAAATCAAAAATTAAAATTTAATTATTTTATAATTATATTTTAATTTTAAATTTTTTTAATAATTAATTATTTATAATTATAAAGTTTTTCTTATTAATAACTTGAGCTTTATACTTTTCGACTTTCGACTCTCGACTCTTGACTTTTAATACTTAATACTTAATGCTTATAATTCTTAATTCTTATAATTCTTGACTTTTATAACTCTCGACTCTTAATTATTAATTTATTAAATTTTTATTTTTATTTTTTTTAAAAAAAAATAATAAAAGACTTTAATTAAAATAGAGATATTTAAAATATTTAAGAAATATATTAAAGTTAAAGGGGGGGGGGAGGAGTAAAAGGGGGTACAGCGCGCAATGTGTTTTGCGTTTTACGTTTTGCGTTTTGCGTTTTGCGCTGGGACATGTGATCCTTATGGCCTTCCGTAGGTCTTTCATGTTGTGCCGATGTCCTGCTGGGGGCCGTTGAGGCTGCGACGTGCGGAAGGTGAGTAGGAGGCGTGGCGGCTTGCAGGAGCGGCGCCAAGAAGCTATTCCCAAAGCAGCCAACAATATCGGATTGGTCAAGCAAGCGACAGGTGGCTTAGGGGTTCCTAAAAGGGACTACAATATAGGATTGGTTACCCAGGGAGAGCAGGTACGGTGGTACAGCGGGTATCTTCTACCCTAGCACGTTTTGAGAACGCCGCATAGTACCTTCCTCAGTGAAGATGTAAGAAATCAAATGACATTCCATTAGCGGAGACATGCTATGGAACAAATAATTCACCCTTTCCTTCCAGTCAAACACAGATAAAACAAAAAATCCGGTATTCTTTCCTCGTCAACTTCGACTTCGTTCTCATCAACAACCGGCAAGATGGTGATGCTACGACTGACCGCGGAGCAGTACAGAACGCTGCCTATCGTCGCAAACGACGAGACATGCTTTGGAAAGACCTACATCATCACAGGCAGCAACAGCGGTCTGGGACTAGAGACGGCGCGGCATCTTGTCGAATTCCAAGCCGCGCGCGTTGTGCTGGCAGTACGAAACCTGGTTGCAGGAGAGACAGCCAAGAATGACATCGAGAAGACGACAAAACGCACCGGAGTTGTAGAGGTAAGTAATGTCGAAGTCTGGAGAGGGATGCTTGAGCTAATTCTCCTGGCAGATCATGCACCTTGATATGGCATCCTCACCGTCTATCAAGAGCTTCGTTCAGAAAGTCTCGACGGATTTCGACCGGATCGATGGTTTTGTGTGCAACGCCGGCGTCATGATAGACCAGTGGGCGGATGTCGAGGGCATGGAGAGCAGCATGGCGATAAATGTGGTCAATACTTTGCAACTGGGTATTCTCCTGATGCCAAAGCTGAGCGCGGTGGCGAAAAAGCACGGAATTCATCCTACTCTCGTCTTCATCGTCAGTGTCCTGGGATATACCGCCAAGGCTGAGCTGGACAAGAGTCGCAAAGGCAATATCTTTGACGGCCTCAACAACCAGCAGCGAGCGAACATGGACCAACGGTAAGGAGGCAGCGACCCCGCCCCCGCATTTGTATCGCGCTGACATATAATTTCATCAGATATCCCCTCACCAAAATTGTCGAAGAGTTTGCCGTGCGTGAATTTGCTGCCCTCTATCCAGTTGAAAAGACCGGCGTCATTATGAATCTAGTTGCTCCTGGTCTCTGCTCGACTGGCCTGGGCAAGGAGGCACGAACCTTCACCAAGATTATGCACAGCGGGATCAAGGCTATGATGGCCCGAACTGCGGAGGAGGGAAGTCGCACCATTCTTCACGGTCTGGTTGCTGGTGATGAGAGTCATGGAAAGCTTCTGTCGGGTTGTAAGATCAAGGAGTTCTGGGTTCCAGACTGGGTCAGCAATGCCGAAGGCCAACTTCTGCAGAAGAACATCTGGAAGGAGCTCACTGAGAGACTGGAGAAGACACAACCTGGATGTGTTTCGCAGCTTTCTCAGTAAGATCCATCTTCGTGTTGTATTAGTTATTTTCTCCTCTTTCTGAAAGCAACTTCTGGCTTTTATTCGAGGCAAATTGCTCTTTTCAAGCTGTCTCAAAGACTTCCGCAAGTTAGAGATAGTACTTGCTCCTAATTCAACATCAATGATTATACCCAGACCTACAGCTCGCAGTGACCAAAGACGGGTACGCTTGAAAGGCCCAGGCCGTAAGTCCACCTCCACGTCCCCCAGACCGACTACCTTTAGCGCATTCCTCCCACTTGGGTCCGGAAATTTTCCTAGCCGGAGGCTTCCATATAGTAAGGGATGGCAGGGCACAGCCGATATCGATCATATTTCCTCACTTGGCAAGGGCCTTGGCAGCTTGGCATCTACCAAGCAAATAGCAATTAGACCGGTATCGAGGAGTCAAACCAAGGGTGGCATGATGTCGCACAAAGCCCCCGGCCAGCGATTGGTACAAACGTGAGACTCAAAAATCAGCAATACCTTCGCAATCCCTTGTCCAACGCTCCCTGCTCGCGCTGGCAAGGCCTCCACGGACGAATGGATCTCCATTTACCTCGAGTGGCCTCCGAGTGGCTTGCTCCTCTGATCAATTGGCTTACGGAAGGCCATAAGGATTATATGTCCAAGCGCAAAACACAAAATACAAAACACAAAATAGCCCCACAGGCCCCACACCCTATTATTTATTTTTAGTGATAACAGCCTATAATTATAGGGCTTTCCTCACTAATAACTCGGGCCCCATATTTCACGACTCGCGACTCTCAACTCTCAACTCTCAACTCTCACGACTCTCAACCCCTCACCGACTCGCGACTCTCAACTCTCACGACTCCCGACTCTTAATTCTCGACTTACTAAATATTTTTTTTTTTTTTTAAAAAAAGAATTTAATAATAAAGGACTTTAATTAAGAGAAAGTTTATATAAAAATTAAAGTAGAGATACTTAACGTATTCAAGAACTATTTTACAGTGAAAGGGGGTGGGGTTGCCGCGCGCAATTGCAATATGTTGAAATGCGGCACGCCAAAAGGGCCCCTACTAGGGCATGTTAAAATATTAGATAACACAGCAGGGTACTTTAAAAATTCGTCCCATGAGGAGTAGGTAGGGCCACTCCGGTACGGTACGGTACGACCCGCATTAAGTCGGGCCATCCGGTCCGTGGAGGCTCCTCCTGAAGACCCTGAAAAGGCCCTGCCCTGATGCATACCTATACGAGGAGGGAGGCACACGGGTTTGTGCGCCTCCTGCCCTGGCACGGCATACCTATGCCGGCCAGCCACTAGCTCCTCAGCTCCTGCCACTCTTGGTCTGACGCTGACATGGGTTCTGGATGGCCATTACAGCGCATCGCTAAAGTATCAGTTCCTTCAGGCTATCAGGTCCCTAAGCTCCGTTGCTATGCCAGACCTATGTGGCGTCTGAGGCGGCCGCGCCTACCCCTGCCGGTTGCAAGACTTTTGGCCGGAACCTCCGTACATCCAAGCAGATCACACTTGCTGGGCCCCATGAACGCCAATTTCGACCCTATCGTTCTTAAGCACTTGTCTTCGGCGGCACATTATCTAGTCAAGCCAGAAAGATGAGTGAACGCAGGAAATGGATGGCCGAGGAAGATGAGATCTTGCGGAGGGAGGTCTTGTTGCAAGGTAGGAACAACCACGCTGCTAGTAATCATCACTCATACTCACACTCGCCAGTCGAGATCGGCCAGCTCAAGCAATGGAACCTGGTCGCAGCCGAGCTCCCCGGACGGACGAACAAAGACTGCCGAAAGCGGTGGGCAAAACTCGACAACAATGTCAAGAAAGGGGCCTGGAGCACGTCTGAGGACGAGAAATTACACGCTGCAGTCCAGGAGCTGGGGTGCAAGTAAGTACCTATGCTCGACGATGCCCGAACCCGCGGCGTTCATATCATTGACGCATCACTTACAGGTGGACCAAAGTTGCGAAGCTAGTCAGCACTCGGCATGCAGACCGTGAGTTGGAGTTCCATTGAGAAATCAGTGCGATCTAGGATCGTGTATTTACTTACACGTCGCTTGCTGGTGATCAACGCGTGCGTGCAGGGAATCTCTTCTAACGTTACTTCAGAATGTGCCAAGCGCTGGCAAAATTCCTTGGATCCGAACGTCGACCATAGCAAATGGGATGACGACAACGAGAAACTGCTCAGTTGTGTCCAACGCCTGGGCCGGAACTGGACCGCTATCCGGGAAAAATGCTTCCCGAATCGAACGACCACGGATCTCAAAAATCGGTCAGTCTTCCCAGAAACCTGATGTCTGGTATCATAGCAATGTGTTTACACCGGTGAACAGCTATAACTTGTTGATTCGCAAGCAACGGCGAGCGGTCGAAGCCGCTGCCCCGGCTGCGATTTCTGGGAACCCTCAAATAAATATTGACGACCGGGGAAGCCCCCGAAATGCAGCAAATGAAGACTACGAAAATGATGTTGAAATGGAAGATGAAGAAGAAGACCTGGAAGAGGAAGCGGACGATGAATATGAAGAAGGGGAAGAATCTCAAATTGAGAGACCCGACAGACCCGTTCAGACCTCACTTAACCCGTCGGTGGACTCGTTTGTCCAGACCATTGAGAACGGGGGGGACAATCTGCCATGCAACACCCTGGATTATGCGGGGATAGAAAGGTACTTTCTTGATTTCGGAGATTTAATCTCGAATCCGCAATCGCCCATGGACTTGTCGTCGAACATCAAAGACGGCCTCGATGGGTGGGATAGCAACCCCGAACAATTCATGCCTCTATCTACGGAAAGCCCGCTTTCGATAAACAACCCTTCCCCTTCGTTGCAGACCAAGTCACCTCCGTACAGCGATTCACACCCACAATCCCATATGATTCCAAACCCCGACCTATTCGGGTTCGATAGCCATGGAATCTTCTCCCCAGCGACTTCTGATTCCAGTTTTTGGATCAACGTCGATTGCAAACCGATACCCGCATCACCGTCTCAAACGACACTCGTCCTGGAAAACGTGGACCCCACGACCTTGAACAATGTCATGCAGCTCTTGATTGCATCAAATACCAAAATGACCATGAAGAGATAGATCTCAGTTAGGATGTTCATCAGTATGTATTAGATCTCAGCCACTTGGTGGAGGGCTGTTCGGCTTAGTTTCGTCTCGCAAGCTCAGATCATAGACTTAGAGGAAAATCAAAGGTACATCTTTAGCCTAAAAGTGCTCTAGTTACCAAGGACCCGGCAGAAATCGGAGTGTCCCTTCTGCCTTGTTTTGGTCTCTCTGTCGTTTCAGTCCGTTGGCATTGAAACGCTGAGCTTGGCTGCGTATGAGCCATTATTACAGCGCGTACATGACGAGTTTACTAGAAATGCTCAACACTAGTACTTTTTAGAGGATATCATGCTCATAGTCTTAAAATAAAATACTACTATATCCTGGTTCGAATGTATCATGAGAGCAAATTCTCAGTGGCGTAAGTGGTGGCGTTCAATGTCCGATGCGACTCTACAAATAGGACCTAGAAGTGCAGAGAAGGCGATATGCATATGCGAATGCGATCCTTCGCTACAACATCGGACCAGGCAAAATTCCTCGTTAGAAGACTCATGACCATGTCATGTGCTCGCTGAATCAGTAACTGCTTCGGGGGACACGTCCTCGAATTCTCTGATCTGCCTGCTTGGTATCGCGAACCAGCGTTTTGAAAGAGAGGTCGTTCTTCAAAAGATCGTCGCGGATTATCTCACTTTTACGAGCCAGCAACTCGCGCATGCTCCAAGCAGAGCTGATCTGCCTCCCAAACAGCCATTCGCGCCGCGTGCTCGTGAGGGAGACGAGGAGATCGCCAGCATGCTCAACTTGCTCGTCACCAAAAGCCACTATAAATTCGGCTCAGTTCTAGCTTGCATCGAGCAGGTCAAGATTGGTCGGTTGTTCAACGTACCTTCGTCATTCGCAAACCTCGAATTCTCATACATCGTCTTCGGCCCTGCACACATGGAGTAGGCCAACAGGCCTTCTTTTCCGCAGGTAAGCACGAGGTCCTCGGATAATGATTCAATAGACTGTCTGGACAGCTGATATCTGCGAGCTCCTAGTGTTGCCACGGGTAGACCGATGGAAGTCACATTGACCACGGTCTTGTCTGTCCCTTGAAGGAGTAAAGGGATTAGCGCTCGAGCGACCGAGTAGGTGCCTTTGATATGGGATTCCCAAGTAAGCCTCCAACGTTCTATGTCTTTGGCAGCGAGAGATGGGGACTGGATCTCAGCCTCCGGTAAATTTCCTGGATTATTGATGAGAATGTCAATGTGTCCCCAGTGGGCGGTCATCTCCCTGAGCCCAGCCTCGATGCTCTGAACATTGCGAACGTCGATGCTCAGAATGATGATCTCTGGAACTGGCTTTCCGGCATCGACAGCGGCCTTTAGAGCGCTGGTGCGCGTGATGGTAGCATCGATATAATCCGCAAGGGCAATTCGATCCGCTCCCGCAGTGGCAAACAGGATAGCACTGGCCTGTCCAATACCAGCGGCGGCACCTGTGATGAAAACAGTCTTGCCAGAGCAAGACCCTGGGTCTGTCGTTAAGGAAATGTTGGCGAAGTTGTCCTGACATGCCGTCGGGCCGGAATGGAGTCTCGAAGTTGAGGAAGCCATGATTGAGAATGCAGACTATGGGCTCAATTCTAATTACCGCTAGCTTTTTTATGTGTAGCGCACAATTTTGGTTTATTTTGCAGAGAATTGAATAGGGGGCAAGTGCTTTACCCTCTGGTTGAAAGACACCACTATGCCTTCATAGTCAGGAGAGCTGAAAGCTTCGCGGACCCGAGTCACTCTACTTCTTGCGCGTATCGA
>Ga0302221_10002923_pt1 | contig 10496 bp, 17 predicted proteins | sample II_Palsa_E2_1_FD_193517 | JGI IMG/M metagenome (GOLD analysis project Ga0302221, IMG submission 193517) | Peat permafrost microbial communities from Stordalen Mire near Abisko, Sweden - II_Palsa_E2_1 | ecosystem: Environmental > Terrestrial > Soil > Palsa > Peat permafrost | place: Sweden...
GGGTACACCGCCAAGCAGATTAAAGAATACGGGCGGCACATTGCATACGTTGTGAAGATGGGCAGATGAAACCGCCCACTGCATTTCAATTGGAGGAGAATATCATGATTAGCACCGAACGAACTAAGGCACTATCAGAAATCGCCCTGCAGATCGCTGCAGAGTTACGCGAACTTGAACCGCTACGTCCTTGGACCTTCGTAGAACCAACCGAGGATACGTACAGCGTATACCTTAGCAATGCTGGGGACGCACGCATCTACATAGGGTTCGACGGTTACAACGAGTCCACACGCCTGACTATCAGCGGCCATATGCACATAGGCAAGAATGGTTCCTATGTGGAAGTCTACGAGAAAGGCGCAGATGGTAGTGGCTGGAACCACGTCTATTCGCCAAGCATTACCGTGGCAATCAAACGCGGCCCCAAGGCAGTTGCCAAGGACATTGCAAAGCGATTCCTACCCGAGTATCTTCGCGTGTTTGCCTTAGCGAAAGCCAAGGTCGCGGAAGACAACGCTTACGATACGGCTATCACTGCGAACCTGCAGCACTTGGCCAAAGTGGCTGGCGAAAGTGTACCTGAATCTTTCTCGTGGAGAAGAGAAGGTCGCAAGAGTTTTACTTGGCGTTTACGTGGCAACTACCATACCGTCACAGCATCTGCCGAGGATTGCTCACTCAAACTAGACAACCTGACACTCGAACAGGCCGAACAGATCATACGTTTACTCAAAACGGAGAAAAGGAGGCACCATGACCGTAATTCAAAAAATTGAGCACCTCGTAGGCAAAGTGACAAGCTACGACGGGAATTTTTGCTGCTGGGCACTAGGAAGGCCGCACGACCTGCGCGACATTCTCCGCAACGTCAAAGGCCTTAGCTTAGCCGAGGCTCAGGAAGCCCTAGAGCAAGCTGACGCTGAAGCAAGCAAGGCTAGGAAGGCCGCCATACGTGCGGCAAAGGAGAGCAAAGAATGACTGAGCAATGGCGTGCGGTTGCTGGCTTCGAAGCATACGAAGTCAGCGACCTTGGAAGGGTGCGGAGCAATCTGCCTTGGAATGGCACACTGGGCCGAATACTAAAGCCTAACGTCCTTCGTAAAGGCTATTTGAGTGTACGGCTGTACAAAGATGGCAAAGGTAATGACAGGCTTATACATGTTCTAGTGGCACAGGCTTTCATCCCAAACCCGCTAAGCTTGCCACAAGTAAACCACCTTGGGGAGAACGGCGATTGCCGAGCATCCATGTTAGAGTGGAGATCGGAAGCTGGCAACATGCTGCACGCTGTACTGACAGGCCGCAAGGCTGGGGATGGAGTCAGTTTCATCAAGAAAACAAAGAAGTATAGGGCAGGGTATTGCTCTGCTACAAACGTGAGAGTGTATCTCGGAGAGTATGACACACGCGAGGAAGCTCTTACGGTACGCAAGAAAGCTATTGTTAGTTTGCCACACGTTTTATAGGAGGGTTCCATGCTGCGATCATATCAAGAAGAAGCATTGCAAGCGGTAGTTACCAACCTGAAGGAAGGCGTGCGTCAACAGATGCTCGTCCTCGCTACCGGAACCGGGAAGACCGTAATCGCCGCGCAGCTACCGACCGTACTCAAGGCGGCAGGTTTCCACGGGAAGATGGTTTTCATTGCACACAGAAACGAATTGCTCACACAGGCCATCGACAAGATTGGCAAGTGGAATCCCACTTTGAAAATCGGCTTAGAGAAAGCCGAGTCACATGCTGATCCTGACTGCGATATTATCGTGGCCTGTAATGCCTCTATTGGCCGCAAAGGCTCTACCCGCATGGCTGGGTTCTGGCAGGATGTTTCTGTCATAGTCATAGACGAAGTACACCACGCCGTATCGGACAGCTACCTGAACATTCTGGAAGACTCAGGTGTCCTACAACCCGACAGCACCAAGTTGTTAGTCGGGCTGACCGCCACACCGAAGCGTTCCAACCGTAACCGTACAACCCAGACCGGACTGCTAGACGATGAAAGCGTAATCTCCCTGAAGAGTATCTTCAAGAAAATTACGTATGCCTACCCTATCAGAAAAGCAATTAGGGACGGCTTTCTCGCCCCCCCGCACGGCTTCAGAGTCAGCACAAAGACTGACCTGAGCGAAGTGAAGACCACGGCTGGAGACTTCGCGGTTGAACAACTTTCGGACGCAGTCAATACACCCGAGAGAAACACGCTGATTGTGAAGGCGTGGAACGAACACATCGTCAAGGCACAGACCGCATGTTTTACGGTAGACATAAAACACGCTAAGTCTTTGGCCGAAACGTTTGTAGCCAACGGCATCAAGGCACAGGCCGTGTGGGGAGATGACCCGCAACGCGCCGAGAAGCTGGCACAGTTTGAAGCAGGGGAGATTACTGTCCTCTGCAACTGTGCTTTGCTAGTGGAAGGCTGGGATAGTCCTTCGGTTGCGTGCATCATCCTTGCTCGTCCGACCAAGAGCGGTACACTGTACACACAAATGGTTGGACGTGGCACACGCTTGCATCCCGGCAAGGATCACTGCGACGTGCTAGATGTGGTAGACAATGCAAAACGCTGTACACTTGTAACGCTGCCATCCCTCGTAGGCTTGAATCCAGATATTGACTTGAAGGGGAAGTCAATGGTGGAAGCCGCCGATAAGATGGAAGAGCTACAGGCGAAGTATCCCATGGTTCCGCTGGGCCACTTGACCGATCTAGACAACGTCAAGGCCTATGTGGAATCCCTCGACATGTTCGCTGAGCCGTTCACTGCAGAAGTAACCGAGTTTTCCAAGCTGCGGTGGATGGCAACTGCCGAGGATACCTACGTCTTGCAGATCCCAGAGAAGCGGGAATTGCAAGGCCAATTCGCAAGGTATCTCCACGAGAAACTGACCATCGAAACGAATGAACTGGACGAGTATGTCCTGTCCATCACCACCGTCCAAACGGACAAGCAACTAGGCATCTACAGCACTCTTAAAGAGGCTTTTGAAAGCGCTGATGATGTTGTACTGAGATGTAGAAGTGATCGTATGACGCTGCTAACACGTGAGGCCGCTTGGCATGGTCGCGCTGCATCTCCCCCAGCAATCAAGCTGCTGCGCAAACTCGGCAAGGGAAACCCTGTTTTGATGCATAAGCTCGACACAGGAATCACAGCAGGAGAGGCTTCGCAAGCCATCTCACTTTTACAGGCACGTAAACTTTAAGGAGGACTAGATGGTATACTTTGAGAAAGTGCTAGACAGCAACGAATTGGCAGAGAAGTTTATCGAGGAATACTGCCAAAATTATCATCCGGCAGGATACGGAACATTCTGCCGGAAGGTGACCCAACCTGACGGCAAGGTGCTCGTCAAGGTGAGTCGAGGTGATTCCTGTGACTAACTGCGCCGTGGATGAAGGCTACGTCTTCTGCGAGGCATGCAGATGCAACCATGTCACGACAGAGAAACAATGCCTGTTGCGGAAGTATAGGCGTATAATGGACAGCATACATGCGCTAGGCAGCATCTACTACGGTGATGCCGGGCGAATGCATGCGTACAACATGTTCGCAAACCTTGCAGCAATTGAACGGAGGGCCGTATGAAATACTTGATAGCTGCCTATGTGTTTTGCGCGGCAGTGCTGTGCAAGTTAACGCTGGGCATATGTTCCAAACCAACACCTACAATTGACAAAAGGAGAAAACAATGAAACGCCATGACAAGAGATTCATCATCGAAGTGTTTGGTAAATACTCTAAAACATGGTTTCGGTCGGGCAACGACGGACTGTGCAGATTCTTTGCAACACACGCAGATGCCCAAACAGCCCTCGACAGCGGCAACAAAAGCGAAGGCATGAAGTATCGAATCCGCCAAAAGTAAAAGGAGAAAACAATGACCAAGAAAGCAAAGAAGGCCGCCAAAAAGTTGTTCCCTAAGAAGTCCAACGGCACTCGCCCATTTTCGCATAGCGATTACCTCGCATTGCCCAAGAGTTAAGGAGGAACCATGGTAGAATACAACGTGAGCATGATAGCACTTTTGTTCATGCTGATGCTGATCTGGAGATCACTCTAACCGTACCAAAATTCAAAGGAGAATCAATAATGCGTAAGATGTTTGCAATCGCTGTACTGATGTTTGCAAGTTGCGGTATGTCGATGGCGTGGAATTGTCAGGGCACAGATATTCGCGTGCAGGTTCCGACTGGGACAAAGGGAACAGGCACCGGAGATGCGCCGGGCAACGTAGTGGTGGACAACGGTCTCACGTTCGAGTGTGAGCCGCCACAGTCTACGACTCCACCCCCAAGCACCACTACGAACAACAATACGTCCAACAGCACCTCAGGTGCCAGCAGCAATTCCACCTCAGGTGCGAACAGCACTTCAGGTGCAACTGCTACAGGTGGCAACAGCACTGCTACGGGCGGCAACAGCAACAGCACCGCTACGGGCGGCAAGGGCGGCAACAGCACCAGCAACGCTTCAGGTGGTGCGGGTGGCAACGGTGGAGCTGGCGGCAATGCTACGGGTGGCTCAGTCAGTGGCTCAGGTAATTCATCGTCAAAGTCGGGCGTTTCCAATTCAGGAAACAGCACCAACAACGTGAATACCACGACCACGCTTAGCAATTCGCTTGGGCCGATTACGAACACGCAAGGCCAGAAGCAAACGCAAAGCAATAGCAGCACGAATAACAATTCGTCCGCTGCTACGGGTAACGGGGACAATTCCAATGACTCAGTGACTAACGTTGCTGCGCCGAGGATTCCTGTTGACTCCGCTTACGCTCCTCCAGTGTTCAGCACCGCGAATTGCTTTAAGGGCATAAGCGGTGGTGCTCAGACGATGGCCTTCGGCGCTAGTTTTGGTGGCGGCAAAATTGATCCTAATTGCGCTGCTCTCTCTACGGCACAGGGCTTCTACGCCATGGGCTCACGCCTAGCGGCATGCAAAGTCATCATCACCACTAAGTCAGCTAAGGCTGCTGGTGTAACGCTGGATGACTGCTTGAACGTGCCAGTGCGGCCCATAGTTGTTGCCGCGCCTGTTGTCGTAGCTCCCCCAGTGGCACCCGTAGTTGTTAACATCCCCGCTCCTGCGCCTGTCGCGCCACAGATCGTATACGTGGAACGACCGCACGAGACTATCACGGTAACTGCGCCTAAGCAGTCCATTGTGAAGAAGCACTACAAGGCGCACAATTGCGTCATCACCCCTGCGTTGCAGCAGCCTTTGCCGATTGGCAAGAGCGGCATCCCAACGACCGCACCACAGGAGAAGTAAGCAAGTGCACGGCATACGCCCTAACGTGTGCCGTGCGATTCGCTTAAACCCAAAAGGAGAACACAATGATCATCAAAGATTTGAAAGGGAAACGCTACGATTTGACCAAGCGAGTACTCAGTGAGTTGCCAAAGCAAAACGGCTCTAGGTATGTACTGCTGCGAGAACTGCAGAAGGATCTAGATAATGCAACTAACAAGGTGCCTGTGCGCTACTACTGGTCCCCCAAGCCTTTTACGGAAAATACCACATCGGCTACCGCCAAGCTTCGTAATCTTGGGTCATTCTACATCGGCTGCCGACCGTTCTCTATAACGAACTACTGCAAGATTGCCAATGCGGCTAAGAGGGCCAAGTGATCAACTTTGCGGACCCCAAGTGGAACCTCGAAGCGCGCATTAAACACCAACAGGACCGACACGGCCTAACCTACGAAGAGGCCGAGGCACTGGTCAAGAAAGTAATCCTTGAGAAAGAAGGTCCACATGATAGTGCCACCGTTTGAGATGCTGATAATAATGGCGCTGCTTTGCTGGCTTGCAATCAAATACTGAGGAGGAACCAATGTTTGAATTACCGCAGGACCGAAGAGAGAACTGGGCGAATGTTCGAATGCAGAACTTACTCGCAACCGACACATGTCCGAAGTGCAAGAAGCACAGGAATGCCCACGACAACGATGCATGCACCATGCGTTACACTTTGGAAACGCTAACCTTTGAGGAGGTTCAATATGCCGTTCACGGATGACCCCAACGACCTTGACTACGATGACCTAGAAGACCTGCAGGATCTCATCGACGATACCGAGGAAGACGAAGACGAGTACAATGACGAGCACCTCGATGACTACGATGACTACGATGGCCGGGATGAATCAGATCTGCTCGACAACCTAGACGTACAAGGAGCATAACATGGCAGTACCCACAGGCATCACCAAAAAGACGAAAGATAATTCGAGAAAACTGTTCAGGAATGCCGAGGAATGGACCAAGCGCAAGAAGCAAGGCAGACCAGCGCAACAGTGGAATGAACGAACCAACGAATGGGCGAAAATCGCAGAGCCGAGAAAGGTGAATGACTAAATGAGCACACTTAGCAGAGCAACAGCAAAGGGAGCACGCTCCTACCAAGAGGATCGGTACTTCGTGCTTCCAACCAAAGGCGGAACTTACCTAGGCGTGTTCGATGGTCACGGTGATACAGTGTGTGCCGCGTACTGCGCCTTGAAGATGCCAGCGATCCTGTCCATGGATTCCGATATACAGGAAGCCTTGGCTACGCTTAACTCCGTGACTAGGACGATGCATAGCGGAAGCACGGCATCCATTGTGTTCATCCCCACGGAAGGGGACTTCGTACGCATTGCGGTAATCGGGGATTCCCCAGTTATCGTAAAGCGTAAGGACGGTTCCATCTGGTGCAGCCCAGAGCATAATGTTAGAAGCAACCAAGCTGAGGCCGCTGCTGCGCGGGAACGTGGTGGTATCATCATGGGTGGCTATATGTATGCCGAATATAGCGGCAACGCCAGTGGCTTGCAGATGACCCGAGCACTGGGGGATGCTGAGCTGGATAGCGTACTGCTACGCACTCCCGAGGTATTCACCCATGAACTGGGGCCGGACAGCTTCGTACTGGTATGCACAGACGGGATGGTTGACCCAGCGCACGATAACACCGAGGATGCTATCAACAACATAGTGAGCATGGTCAACGACGGGGCAGATGCTCAGGGCCTCGTGGATTATGCTCTGGGCATCCACACGGGAGACAATGTAACTGCAATTCTATGGAGGGCACAATGACTTGGACTCCTAGGAAGAAGCATTGGCTGCTGTGCATTGGCTCAGTATTGCTAGGCATCGTCCTAGGGGTCTGGGGCACGTTAGCTGCAATTTCGTGCTGGTGGTGTTTCTAAAAAGGAGAATCAACAATGAAGTATCAACTGAAAGACGTTAGACCGAACCCATTTCGGCGTTCAGAAAAGTATCCCATTCTCAAGGAGAAGGTGGAAGAACTTGTAGAATCCATCGAGACCACGGGATTTTGGGAAAACATTGTTGGCCGCGAAGTTGACGGCAAGTTGCAGGTTGCGTATGGTCATCACAGACTCGAAGCCCTAAAGAAAGTCTACCCAGTGACGCAGGAATTTGACTGGCGCGTTCGCAAACTATCAGATGGCACAATGGTGCAGATGATGGCGCGGGAAAACAGCGAAGCGTACAAGCAGAATGCAGACGTTCTGCTGGAGTCAATCCGCGCAACTGTCCAAGCATTAGCCGATGGTAAGATTAAAATCGGCAAAGAATCTGGGCAGATGGAAGCACCAAATGGCAACACCTCTAAAGGACAATTGCGTTACGCTCCATCTTTTACGCAAGGGAACGTACCCTCCGGCAGCCTGCCGGAGCGTCAATACTCTGCTGAGACTTTGGGAAAATTCCTTGGGATATCAGCCGAGGGTGGAAGTAATCGCCTCAGAACAGCCCTGAACGCCCTTGAGTTAATCGAAGTGGGATGCTTGCCTGAGAAGATGACGCAGGGTATTACCATAACAGAACTCAAGGCACTTGTGGATGATCGCACTGCCGAACGTGAGCAAGCACGCAAAGATGCGAAGTCTGCCGCAGATGAGAAAGCAAGGATGGTGAAGTATGCGGCAGAAGAAAAGGAGAGACAAGCAGCACGAGCCGTTGCAGAAGCGAAGCGAAAGACTGCACAGGCTGAGGCTGACAAGGCCGAACGCGAAGCACAGGCACGGCGTGATGCAACGCGTAAGGCCGAGCAGAGAGCAGCGGACGAGAAAGCTGCTGCACGGAAGTCTAAAGAAGTGGTAGACCAGAAGCAAGCGGAGAAAGCCAAGGTGGAAGCTGCACGCGCTAAACAAGCTGAAGCTGAAGCCGAGAAGGTCGCCAAGGACAAGCAAAAGGCGGCTGACAAAGCCAAGAAGGAGATGGAGGACAAAGCAGAGAGAGAAGCAGCCGACGAAGCCAAGCGCAAAGCGAAGGACAAAGCGGAGCGTGAAGCCGAGGACAAAGAAGAAGCGGCCTTCATTGTACAGCAACGGGAGCGTAAGCGCATCGAAGCGGCTACCATTGCTTTCATGTACGAAATGGTGTCTTCAGGCAAAAAAGTATTAGCCCAGAAACATCATCCTGATCATGGTGGCAATACTGCCGACATGATTCTTGTCAACGCAGCGGCTGTCCGCCTTAACACAATCATAAAGGAGAACGTATGAGAATGCCACCGATTAGTGCAGGGAGATTAAGGGGATTTGAAAAGGTAGCTACCAAAGCACTGGATGATAGAAAGACTGCTGGTGCCAAGGGAGATAGGCACGGGGCTTTGCTTGAGATCAACAATGTGCTCAAGCAACTTTTCCCTATTTGGTGGAGCATAGCTACACCTCCTGACAAAGAGAAGTTGATGTTTGGGTTTAAACGTCGCATGACAGCAGCACGCAGGGCTGGCATGTGCGTTACTACAGTCCAACGCAAAGCCTTCGACAATGACATCATTTCCAACCCACCGAAGAACTTTGCCGAGGCGTTGCAATACGTAGCCGCAGATGAGAAGCACACATACGTGTATGTCACCTTAGACCGTGATGGTCTAATCCCTGTAGCGGGACGGAGATTGTCTATGCGACGTGCTGAGGGAGTCATTAAGCATGGTGACAAGTGCTTTAAGACTTGGGATAGCGCTGGCATTCTCGGAGCGAAAGCCAAGGCTGCTACTGAGTTGTCCACCACAGGGTTTGCCCTGTTGCTGGAAGAAAACAGAGAGGAGCGTGCTGCACTGAAAGCGTAGTCACACATAGGCAGGGTGCCCCTAACACCCTGCGTTTGAGTTGCTAGCGGTGTTTCTAAACTCAAGGAGGAACCATGAACACACTCATCGCACTCATCACCGTTCTTGAATGAGCGGAAGCCCACACTTTAGTGTGGGAGGAAGCGAACTACTACGAAAGGAGGAAGCAACTATGCTAAAAACATTCAAGTACAAACTCAATCCTAATCGAAAGCAAGCACAGTTGCTTTCTCAATCGTTGGACCTTTGCCGTTCTCTGTACAACATGTGTTTGGAGCAGAAGCAGTACCAACGCATTTCCAGATTTGAGCAAGATTTGCAACTAACCCAACTAAAAGCAGCCTTCCCTGAGTATCGAGAAGTCTACTCAGAAGTGTTGCAAAATGTGGTCAAGACTCTGGACAAATCCTTTCAGAATTTCTTCAGGCGGCTAAAGGAAGGTGGGAAGGCTGGCTACCCACGGTTCAAAAGTAAGAACCGCTACGATAGTTTGCAGTTCAACAACAAAGGCTTCAAACTTTCAGGAAAGTACCTGCAAGTTTCCAAACTCGGGAACATAAAAGTTCGTCTGTCCAGAGAACTACCAGCAGATGCAGTTGTAAAGACTCTCAATATCAAGCGTTCAGTGAATGGTTGGTTTGCCACTTTAGCATTTGAGTACACGCCTGTACCTCTGCCGAAATCTAAGAAGAAAATAGGTATAGATGTTGGAATCGAGAACTACGCAGCACTGTCGGATGGAACCTTCATTCAGAACCCAAGGTTCTACGAGTGTGGGCAAGCAGAACTCAGAAGAGCACAACGCAGAGTGGCACGCCGCAAGAATAAGAAGTCCAATCGCAGACGTAAGGCGGTTGTTTTTCTCCAGAAAGTCCATGCTCGGATTACCAACAGGAGAATGGATTTCCTGCACAAGCAAACAACCATGCTAGTGCAAAAATATGGCACCATCGTGGTTGAGAATCTCAACGTAAAAGGGTTGGCTAAAGGAATATTGAGCAAGCAAGTCCACGACGCAAGTTGGTCAACGTTCTTTCAGTTCCTATCGTACAAAGCGGAAGATGCTGGTCGAAAGGTAATTGGAGTAGATGCACGATACACAAGTCAAACGTGCCCCAACTGTGGTAACAAGAAAAAGAAGTCGCTGTCCGAACGCAAACACAAATGCGAGAAGTGTGGATACACCACACATCGGGATACAGCGGCAGCACAAGTTATTTTGGGACGGATGGCCCCATCATTCGCTAACACGCAGGAAGTAATCTGTGTGTAGAGTGAGAATCCCAGAATTTATTCTGGGAGCATCAAAATTGGCCGTACTCCAAGCGCACGCCGAGAGCATTGCCACGGACCTGCGTAGCATTGAAGGCGTGGACACCAGCAATGCACTGATGTT
>Ga0302221_10002929_pt1 | contig 10489 bp, 2 predicted proteins | sample II_Palsa_E2_1_FD_193517 | JGI IMG/M metagenome (GOLD analysis project Ga0302221, IMG submission 193517) | Peat permafrost microbial communities from Stordalen Mire near Abisko, Sweden - II_Palsa_E2_1 | ecosystem: Environmental > Terrestrial > Soil > Palsa > Peat permafrost | place: Sweden...
TCCTTATTTACGCTTTACCTACTCTTTTACTTCTAATTGTAATGTATTCGTATCGATTAGTTGTTTAAAGGCATTCGAGGACTTAGAATTCGATTTCGTTATTGCATTTATAAGGTTCGATTTGCCCTTAATCTACTTTACTTTTGCGATTTCTTTACATTTATACGCTTAGCAGAGGTATATAATATCGATTATAAGGCGTTTCTCTTGCGTAGTCCTTAATTTTATTAAGCATTTGTATAATAATTTCGAATTTATATAAAGGACTAGCGGCAAGTCGATTCTTAGCATCTTATCGATTGTAGACTTAACTAAAGCTCCGATATTAAAACTATAAGCTATTGCATATAGTTTTAAGGCTAATACGCTCCTAGTAACTCTCTTGCATTTAGTAGAGGACTAGTAAAGTATATTAGCGTTTTTATTAGCATTTGCTATAACTAATATATACTTAATTTGGGAGGAGAGGTCTTTATTGTTTGCAAATGACGCATTTGTAAAAACTAGTAATTATAACGAGTCCTTTAGCTTTATAAAACGTAGTCCTTTAGCGGCATTTTGAATTTGCTACTAAATACGCTTGTTAAGCGCTTTTATATCCTTTTTACTTACTTTTATAGCTTGTGCTATTATAGACAGATTATATGTAGCTTTTAGTTAGTAAACAAATGCAATATATGCTCCCTTAGCTCGCTAAGCGATATATTAGTCCTTAGTATTTAGGTCTTAGCGTATAGCTCCTTTATTACTTGTTATACTAGCATTTTTGCCTTGTACTAGCTTGAGGTTTTTGCATTAGCGTTCTTGCGTAAGGGTAATACTTCCACTGTTTTCAAGGCATATAATATTATTATTAAACTTAAGGTTATGGGTAAAAGTAAGGTGTTTACGCTCTTTAGCTATAAACTTAGTCTCTTTAAGCTTTACTTGTTCCTTTTTAGCAAAACCTTCGTCTCTTACGAAAAGCGTATTATTAGTTTAAAGGCTAACGATGCTAAATAGTTAATTGCTATAGAGGAGACAAGGATTGTAAGTTAACTGCTTTATAGAAAGCTCTTTAAAGTAGTAAGAGTAATACGTCTTAAACTAATAGTTTTTAGCCTTTAATATATTATATAAGGGCTTAACGACTTTTAAGATCGAGTCTTTTTTAAGGTGTAATTGCTAAGCGAGTTCGTATAATAGTCTAATATAAAAATCGCGATTTAATAAAGTTGTAAACTATATATACGCTTGTAAAATGTCATATAAGTATAGTCTTGTAATCTTTTATGTAATTGTAGTAATATAAAAGATAATTTGCTAGCTAATACGCTAAATAGTTAGTAATTGCGTTAATATTAAGCATTTCTTATTATTATTATATGCTTAAACTATAAGCTTTGATTTTGTAAAGGGTTAATTGTCCTTTACCTTAATTTTATTAACAAACCTAGAGTTAAAAATGCATACTCCTTTTAGTATATTAAATGCTACTTCAAAAATACCCTTTTTTAATAAACTTAAAACCTTTAATTAGCGGGAGGCTTAGTATTAATTATCTTCTTATAAGAATATTACGATTTTAGGGTCTTTACGTAGTTGTCCTTTGTTACACTTTACCGGTAAAGGTGTAAGTTTTACTTTAATACCTTTAATTTAAGTAGTTAGAGTAAGGTATAGTTTAATAGAAGTCGAACGAAAGGTAGTATTGCTATAAGGTAATGCTAATATGCAAGATTTGCCATTTATAGCTATAAGCTTATAAGGACCCTCTTAGCTTCTTAATTAGCTAGTATTCCCTTTATGCTAGACTAGGATGTCGGAGTTAAGGGTAAGTTTATAAATTGTAGCTATATTAGGTCTATTTCGTGTATTGATTGCGTTATTAACCTAGCGTTTAGCCTGTAGTTTTTGCACTTCGGCTATAGCTTTCTTAATTATAAGAGCTCGCTAAGCGACTAATAGTAATAGAGGGTTATATATAGTAATTTGTGGGTAAGCACTATAAACTAAAAGTGTAAGTACTAGTCTATTAAGCCCTATTATATCATTAATAGCTTTAAAGGCCATTTGTAATGCTATATCCTTGCTAATACTAAATATTTTAGCAATAATAATAAAGTATGCTTTGCGTATTAGCCCATAATAGCGCTTAACAATTCTTACTAAATTATAAGCTTTAACAAGTATAATCTTAACCTTTAAGCTTATAGTAGCTACATATTAGTTAAATTCCTTGCTAATAAAATTCTTATTAGCATTAGTAGTAATTTAGTTAAGAGGGCTTAAATATGTATTAATCTAGTATATCTTAAGGGCATTTTAGGTGTATTTAGCGCTAATATTTTAGAGCTATTTGCTAGCTTAGTACCGAGTTCCTTTGTCGACTATATAAAGTACAAGTTTACTATTAATGTAAAATATATTAACGATAATAGAGTAGTTAAAATCGATATTATCTTTAAAGTTAAACTTGAATTTACTTAATAATTAGCCGTGTTTTTAGTAGTGCTTGCAATATTTTATAATATATTTAAGGGCCTCCTTATTAACATTATTATAGCTTGCTCGTTTTAGTATATCTTATAGCCGACAGACTAATAAATAGCCGAACTTATAATATAATCGTCGCAATTTAATATTAGTTAAATAGTAAGGGTTGCATATAAAGGATTTTATAATAAAAGACTAAAGAGAGGTGTCTTATAAGAGGAAGGAGTGGCTAAAGCGACGTATTACTAGTACGCTATTACTAGTTAAAGTGATTAATAAATTAGTAAGGTTATTAAAGTAGACCCTTAGCTTGTCTATATCGGCTAAGCTTAATAAGAAGGGAGTCTTTGACGTTATAATATAGAATTTTACTTGACCGATTAGTGTTTTTACTATTATAAATCTTATAAATAATGTAAAACTAATGCTAAATTATACTTTTACTTGTCCTTTAGTGTTTTTGTTAAGGGTAATGCTATTAGTATATTATAAAGCCTAGAATTGTTTATATCCGGTAATAAAGTATTTAAAGGCTTTAGTATTAATTATAACTTTATAAAAGTAATATAAGTTATACTTAAACGTATTCCTAGTAATAAAGGTATTAGTTTCCTTTAGCTCCTCTAATTTAGTAAAATTTATAAGTACTTGGGCTATAAGTTAATATATAAGAGTTTGATTATTAAGCTCTTATATAAGGACTTTTATATAAGGACTCCTTATATAAGGAATTGGTTTAGTTAAAAGGTTTTTAACTAAAGTAAAGAAGGAGGGGGCTAAGGAATTAGTAAGTTCTTCTTTACTATTATTATTATCCTTGTAATCGACGAGTAAGGCTCTAAAAGCATCTTCTAAGTTGTCGTTATCGTTAAAATTACCCTCAAAACTAGTAACATATTGCTTATAGCTTATGTTAAAACGCTTGCTAAAAGTAAGCAATTTAATATTAAATCGGCTAAGGTTCTTAAACTTGAATTGAGCCTTTTTTGCCTCTTATTCCTTTAGCGTATACTTCTATAAACGATAGTGTAGTTTCTTACAAATAAAGTATAAATTTCGATTATTCGGGCGGCTATTATAGTTATAGCGGTTACTACTAAACTTAAAACCTCGATAAGGTCTATTTTGTCTATAATAATTCGAATAATATTGTCGATCGATAAAGAATGTCTCGGTCTCTAGTAAGTGCTTAGCCTTATACACGATAATTGCAAAGTTTAGCTTATTTATTAGATTACTAATATCAAGTAAAAGCCTTACAAGTGCAATTTTATATGCAAGAACTTTATAGCAAGCTATAAGGATCTTATTATATAAGAACTTATTGCTTTATAGCTTAAGAGTAAAGCTACCCTTTAAATTGCATAGCTTAGTAACTAATATTTAAAGACTCTTTATAACTAACTTTTTAAGGTTTTCTAATATAATAAATAGCAAGTTAGTTGCGTTTTATTTGTCAAGATTTGTACGCTAAAATTTAGCTCCTTTAAAGAGGCCACGCAAGTGGGATATAGCTTTATTATAAGTCCTTGCATATAAGCTATAAGCGTAAAAATAGTCTTAAGCTAGCCCCTTTAATATAATAAGAAAGGCTCTTAAAAGCTCGGTTTTAGGAAGTTTAGCATTATAGCAAATAATATAAAATATGTTAAGCTTAAAATTCAAGCTACTATTGCCTTCGCTATCAAATTTATTACTATCAATATACCCTTTTATAATATTAGTAATAATATAAATCGGATTTGTTAGTTGCCTTATAAGCCCATTTAATAGTAGTAGTAAGGACTAATATATAAGTACTTTAATATTTATAAAGGGTTAAAATGTAATTGCTTTAGCATTTAGTCCTATAAGAAGCAATATAAAAGGAGGCATTATAAGAGGAAAAATTGCAAGTAAGGTTATAAGAAGAAGTGCTATAATAAATTATTAGTTTTGCTAAATAGTTAATTAAGAATATCTATTCCTCTTTAAAGTAATATAAACTAATATAATAAGTCTATTTATAAGATCTCCCTTAATCGGGCTTATTGCAAGGATATTGTTATTATTTTATATATGTTTTGTCTCTTCTTAAACGACATTAATTAAAGATTATAAAATAGTAAGACGTTAGTAATTTTATTTTACATAAACATTACTATGCTATAAATAACCTTATAAACGTTATTATTTAGTCCGATTATATCAAGTAAATGCTATAAGGTTAAAGTCCTTAAAATTATCCTTAAATAGATCTTAAAGGTTATTATTAGTTGTCTTATCCCAAGTATACTAATATAGCTTAGTATTTAAGTATTCTTGCAAATTGCCCTTTATTATAATTACTAGATTAATTTTATCCTCCTATTTTTTAATTTATGCCTTTTACTTGTCTTCTTTTATTATATTAATTACACTTTTAGCAAAACCAAATTATAATACTTTAAGAGGTGTAAAAGGATATATAATAGGGATTAAGTATACTTTAGCAAGTAAAAGTATTTAATTGCAATTAGTAAATCTAGTTTGCGCAAACGCTTTATAGTTTATTAGTAACTCTTTTAAGGACGTTAATTTTTCTTAAATATCTCTAGTTAACTTAATGCTTTCTTGTATATCCTTATATATATGTAATTTGTAATATAGTTTATAGTTCGAAGGTAAAGAAAGTAAAGTAGTTTGTAGAGGTAAGTAAGTTTGAGGGGTTTGCTTTTAAGGGTAAAGTATAAAGTGTAAGGTGTAGTCGTCGCTAACTAAGAATAGCTTTATTATAAGCTATTAAATGCTTTCGAGGTATTACTATATTTAGCAAGAATATAATATTTGTCTTTATAAGCTATTAAATGCTTTTATAAAGTCGATTTTGCACTATTTCCCCCCTTTGACATAGAAAAAGTAGCATTGTCTTAAGCCACCGAATGCTTTCGAGACTTAGCTAAATTCATCTCTAATTTATATATATAAACTAATTAGTGTCGGTTTACCCGAAACGCGTAGCACTATCACGTAATCGTAAAATGCTAATTGCGTAAATAAGTAGTTAATTATTCTAGGAAGTAGAAACCCGCAACCTATTGTTGTTGTTATAGGTTCCAGTTATCTGTCTAATCCTAATTGAGACTAGTGCGTAGTTACGTGATCCCAAAACCAACAACCGAACCTAATTATACCAACACATATACACATCTCACTTAATAATTGTTTATTTGTCGCTTGTTTTGCGTACTACTTTTGCCTTATAATTACACTTGGTTCTTGCATTCTTTAGTCCTTTCTTTTATTATTGCTTTATATCTATATATATGTTTACTTGTAGCTTTGCTTGGTATCCGAGAGACATTCTTGTAGGGCCTTTTCTTCTAGCTGAGGTTCGCCCCCCTACAATAGCAAGCCTATTAAAACCCGAAAGTAGGATTAGGAATAAGGCCAACTGTTAAGCTATATAAGAGTAGAAGTAAATGCAATATTAAAGGCAATGCAATATATATTCTAACACTAGCAAACTTTTCTTCTTATACAAAACCCACTTAAATTAAAAGTAAACTATGCCCGAATAACTAAAAACAAGCAAAGTAAAGCTAATAAACTAAAGTAAAGAATAAGCAAGTAAATCAAATAAATCAAAACAAGTAAACCCGAAAGAACTATAATATACCTTAATCTTCATATAACCGAAAAATCTAAAAATTCTTTTATTATATACTATTGCTGCCTTATTTTTCAAGTAGCCCTTAAAGGGGAAATTCCCCCTCCTAAAGTAGCCTTAATCTTTAAGCCGCTATTAAAGGGGTAACTTGCTAATTTTGCCTCTTTCCAAGTAGCTTTAAACTTAAAGCATTAACCCTATTACATGTCTTGGCCTAAAAGCCTCCAACTATGCTATTTGCTCTCTTTACTTATCCTTTAACCTATATATCCAATTGATTTGTATTACATCAGGAAAAATAAAAACGTGCCAACGACTTGCTAATAGTGCTAACAAAGTGCTAATAGTGCCAAAGATGTGCTAACTGCACCATTTTTGCATATCTAAAAATTTGGCACCAAATTTTCGACATTAAGTGCCAATTAACTGCTATTAGCACTAATCGAGCTATATATACAAATAGTAATTATTGTGCTAATGCTAATTAGCCCTCGATTAGGACTAAGAGTTTTAATTTAGTTATATCTTTTATAAAAGCTTATATAGAAATAATTTAGAAAATTGTCTTAATATTATAAAAATATAACTTTATATAAGCTACTTTGCCAAAACGCCCTATAAAAGTGGCCTCGAAACTTAAGCTGCCCTCTAAAATGCCTTGCTAAAACTCCTTGCTAAAACGCCCTACAAAAGTAGCCCCAAAACTTAAGCTGCCCTCTAAAATGTCCTGCCAAAACTCCCTACAAAAGTGTCCTTTACAAAAAGTGGCCCCGAAACCCAAGCTGCCCTCTAAAACTCCCTACCAAAACTCTTTGATATTAGACAAAGAGAAGTTAAATAGAGAGAAGTTAGATAGAGAGAAGTTAAATAAAGAGAAGTTAGATAGAGAGAAGTTAGATAGAGAAAAGTTGGATAGAGAGAAGTTGGATAAAGAGAAGTTGGATAGAGAGAAGTTAAATAAAGAGGAGTTAGATAAAGAGAAGTTAGACAGAGAAATGTTAGACAAAGAGATATTAGACAAAGAGATGTGAGATAAAGAGAAGGAAAGGAGGAAAGGAGGAAAGAAGGAAAAAATTAAAATTATATTTACTAATTGTGTGTACATTGTACTAAAACTCTAGCAAGCCTTAATTTTGCTAGTAAGGAAGGGTAAGCAGCTATTACAAGGCCGCTTGTGCGCACTTCTAGGGCCTTTAAAAGTGTGCATAAGCGGCTAAGCTTTAATTTCGCTAGTAAGGAAGGGTAAGTAGCTATTATGACATAAATAAAAGCGCCACCTTTTACTCGTGCCGCCTATAGCATAACTGCTGGCCTATTTTTGTATTATATCCCTTTGACCGGTGAGACATTGCCCACGCTAAGCATTACAGCTAAGTAGTATGTACCTGCCTAGCAATTTTAGCTATAATGCCTAGCGTGGGCAATGTTTCACCGGTCGAAGGGATATGCTATACAACCCAATTCTCGGGCTTGTTCTAAACTGTCCTCCTAAACTGTCCTCCTAAACTGTTCTCTTAAACTATCCTCTTAAACTGTCCTCTAAAAGTGCCCTCTAAAAGTGCCCTCAAAACTGCCCTCAAAACTGCCCTCCAAAACCAGTCCTCAATTGCTAATTAATTGCCCTACTTGCCAATTAACTGCCAAGCAGCTGCCAATAGCACTATTACAAGTAATTGCTAAGTAATTAATTGCCCCACTTGCCAATTGACTGCCAAGCGGCTGCTAATAGCACTAAGCAGGTGCTAATAGCACGTGTGCTTAAGCGAAAAATCGTTGGCAAGTTTTTTTTTCCTGATATAATAAACCTCTTTAAGGCCTTATTCGAAGTCCCCTTTATTATAGTATCTACTAAGTTGTCTTAGCCGTTAATCTATTATATTTTTATAAGTTCCCTTTATTTATACAATTATCAAATAGCTATAATATTAATTATTAACCTCTTCTCTTTAATAGTTTTAAGCTTAACAAAGCATTTGTATAATAAATAAGAATTAATACAAATAATAATCGGGGTTGAAAGGAGTCCTAGTTAATTAGTAATCATTTTAATAGTAATATTAATAGCTATAGCTATATTAACACCTCTTACTATTTTATATACTTTTAATGCAAAGACACTTTTAATAACCCGTTTGCTTTTTATACTACTATAATAGACTAAATTGCCTTATAGCTTAAATAAGTCTAATATTATACTTGTAATTTCGTTTGCAAAGATAATTTCATATTTGATTTAAGAGCTTAAATCTTTGTTATTTGCAAATAATTTATTAATAAATACAAATAGCTTTATATAGTTTAAGTCCAAGTTTATATATTTAATTCCTTGTTTTAAGTTGTTTAGTTGCTATTATAGTTATTTGTTTAATGCTACTATATCTTTTTTCGTTAGCTCTTAGTGCTAAGCTATAATAAACAAGTCAAAAATAGCCTCTAATTAGCAAATTGTTACAATATATACCTTACAAGCTTGTTGCTCTTTATACTAATTATTCCAGGCAAGTGATTTTGCATTAATTAGCTCGATTTTCTTGCCTTAGCCTTTTTGCACTAATAAGATTAAATCTCCTTCTTACTAGAAGATATACCTATTAAAATTAATAGCATATTAAGTGACAATTGCTTTATAAGCTTTACAATAATATTTGCTTTTATAAGCTCCTTGTGTTTTAAAGCTTTAAATTTGCTATCTTTTAAAATTAAGGTATTATCTATTTGCATTTTAACTAATCTAAAAGCATTTGCTATTATTATTAAAAAGCAAAGATTATATAATAAAGTTATTATATATAGCTTTTCTTAGTAATGTTTATAGTATATAGCCCACTAATAAGTTCTAGCTTCTAATATATTATATAATAGTTTTTATATAACTATAATTGTTTTAAGTAAAAATTGGGCTTTAAGTTCCTTGAATAAATACGCTAAGATTTATCGATATAAGAATATTATAAATTAGATATATGCTTATTTAACATCTTAAAGAAATAAGTTAATATCCATTTTTGCAAGTAATAATGCAAGTGCTATAATTAGCCTCTAGCTTACTTATTAAATTGTAAGTGATTATGTTAAAATCACTTCTTTGCCTTTATTATTATATACTTAAATTACTAATTGTAATTTCTTATATAATAAGTTTTTCGACTTGCCTTTAAATTTATTTACTAGTTTAAAATTGAAAATTTTGCTTATATAAACTTTAAAATTATATAAAACAAACTTAAACACATCTCTTATAATTAAGGCCTCGATTTCTTGCTTTTGTAAAGCTTAAAATAGTAGTCCAAGTATAATAATTACCCCTTACTTCTTTAACTAAAGTAAAAGTTACAAGTTAGCCTCTTCTTTTTTAGTACTAAAAACTTTTAAGTTTCCTTTATACTAGTAAAAAAGAATTTCGACAACTAGTCTTATAGCTTAAGTAATAGTTACTAATTCCTTTGTTTTGTTAATAACCCTTGCCGAGTTTATTAAATTGTAAGTTAAAATAGCTTAATTGCTTAGTGTTTTTGCATTAATTAAATCAATTAGCAAATTTATATAAAATAGCTTTACAACTATAAACTAAAAATTAATTAATTTATATAGCATTTAAATTGTACAAGTTTTGCCGTCTATTGCAATTAATTTGTATAAGCCCTTTTATCCCTTATTTTCGCGCTATACTTATATATCCGATTAAAGTAGTAAATTGTGCATTTTATTTATAACTAGTCCATTTCTAGTAGCAAGTGCTTCTTAGACTTAGCATTCCGCGTAAAATTGTTATACTTCCTTTATTACTACATAAATAGCCTTTATTCTCTTAGTAATAGTAAATGTAAAGGGATTTTAGTTTATAATTCTAAGATATAATCCAAAAATAAGGAATATAAGCATAAGCCCATCTAGTTTTACAATGTCATTTATAGCCTTTATTGCTATTTGCAAAATCACCTCCTTATTAAGCTTTTTATCTTGCAATTTATCTTATAAGATTTTGTACAAATATCTTAATAGTATATAATATTATTTAACTTTATTAATGCTACTATAAGCTTTAACTAATACTTCTTTTACTTTAATAGCTAGTAATTTTGCATATTACTAAAATTTTATTAATAAGAAGTTCTTCCTAGTATTATGCACTAAGTAGTCAAGTAAACCCTAATATATATTAATCTAATATAATTATATAATATCTTATACTATTTTTGCTAATATGTCCTTTAAAAACCGTGTAATATTAAATGCTATAGCTTTATTAATAGCTTAAAGCACTAGTTTGCCATCTAAGTAAAGTATATTAATTATAACTAAATAGTTAAAATTGTAGTTATCTTTAAAGGTAAACTTGAATTAGCTAAGTAATTTTGCATGCAATTAATAACTCTTGTAATACTT
>Ga0302221_10002931_pt1 | contig 10486 bp, 4 predicted proteins | sample II_Palsa_E2_1_FD_193517 | JGI IMG/M metagenome (GOLD analysis project Ga0302221, IMG submission 193517) | Peat permafrost microbial communities from Stordalen Mire near Abisko, Sweden - II_Palsa_E2_1 | ecosystem: Environmental > Terrestrial > Soil > Palsa > Peat permafrost | place: Sweden...
TCATAGAGATCAAAAAGGAAGGGTTTCTTAAAGCCACTGCTTATTCTAGACCGTATTTAGTCAGAGATATCTATAGACTTTATTACGGATTTATTAAAGTCAGAAAAGTGTCGGAATATAATCGTAATTACGGACTATTTAAGTAAAGGAGTAGTAATAGATAGACTAAACGACTTAAAAGCCGAGACAGTCGTAAAATAGTTTATTTAACGATATTACTCTTATTACTTCTTACCTTTTATTATTATTTCAGACAGAGGAGCATAGTTTATAAGTGCTTTATAAACTCGTATATACTAGATCTTACGGATTAAAAGGAGACTCTTAATAGCGTTTTCACTAAAGACGGATAGATCGACGAAAAGGATGAATCAGATAATAGAAGCTTTCCTTCGTGAGTTTATAAACCACGCTTAAGACGATTAGTTACCGTGGCTATTAATAATAGTAATTGTTATTTACGGACGAGATTTGACATCCACGGGCTTAAACCCGTTCTTTTTATTATATAGTTAATATTAAGACTTATTTGAGGATTTTACGGACGAACTGTTAATACAAGACATAAGTGACTCCTTTATCGTAAAAGCGGATCGTATTTTATAAAAGCTTAAAGAGCTGAGAGAGTGGGCTTAAGCAGTAATAACTACGGCTTAAGAGGCATAAGAGAAAGCCGTAAACCGGGGCCGCGTTTAAGCCTCTATATATCGGGTTAATAATAAGGTTTAATTAAGCTTAAAGAATATTACTACGGACCGTCCGTTAAAGAAGTTAAATGCGAAGTATATTAAGTATATAGTTATAAAGATAGTGAGTAGTCATAGTTATAGACTAGACACACTATTAGGAATCTATAATATATTCTATATACGTCTATTAAAGCCAGTAAAGTCGAGTCCTTTACTTAGCCAAGTAATCTATAAACCGCAACCACTTGCTTTATAAGTCGATAAAGAAGAGGAGTATGAAGTCGATGAAATCCTAGACTAAAAGAAGGCCTGAAGGGGTAAGGAATAGTTCTTAGTTAAGTAGACCGGATATATTAGGCTAACCTAGACCCTAGCTTCAGCACTGGAAGATACGGCTATATTAGACCGGTGGGAAGCACGTATACAGACTAGCGAAGCGCCCGTAAAGGGCCGTAAAGCTCGGAAGGGGGCCCGTAAAGGCGGGAGTCGTTTATAAGAGAGGGGGTATTATGAGGATTAGAACTTATAGTCGGCTACGGTATGACTATAGCGAGCTTACGGGCCGTGCTTACGGACCGTAATAACCTACGGCCGGTTACGGAATAGCTGCAGTAAGCTTACGGACCGTGTTACGGACCGTAACGAGCGGTTACTAAGCAACTACTAGCCTTGGCCCCAGCTTCTTTGTTTATTATTATGAGGAAACCACATTTATATTCTTAGTTCTTTACGTAGTTCTTTACAATTTAACCTGAGCTTAAGTTCGTGGCCTTTTTACTCGACTTGACCCCTCATATTTTCACGCTTTATAAATCCTGACGTAAAACGTATTAAAGACTGTTTTTAATTTAAGAAAAGTATTAAAAATCAAAAGATTGAATCTTAATAATAAGAGCTGGAAATATTATAATTATTCTATTAAAGAATAAATTACTTCTTTTAAACTTTTTATTTATAAATATTCATTGTTATATTTTAATATTTTAAATATAGAATCGGTGTTTTAAGCGCTTATATAAATCTATTAATTAAATAGTTTTAGAATTATTTCTATAGTTTAATTAATTAACGATGTTATAACTTCGAGAACTTTTAAAACAGAATCATATTATTAATATTATATATAAAGCGAATACGAAACGAAGTTTATAATTTTATTGAGTTTTAAAACTATTATATTATTCGTGATGATAATACTCGTCCGAATATCGTATTTAATAAACCTTTTATAATATATCGTTGATTTAAATCTAAAGTGCGATATAATTAATTAATAGATTTATAGTTTTACGATGCGCTTTTATAAAATTATAAGATATAAAGTGAGCTTTTAATTAATTAATTATTATATAAATTATATTATTATATAAATTATTTTATTATATAAATTATCTTATTATATAAATTATCTTATTATATAAATTATCTTATTATATAAATTATCTTATTATATAAATTATCTTATTATATAAATTATCTTATTATATATAAATATTAATGAATATCTTTTTTTAAGTAATTATCGATTGATATAAATAAGTACTTATAAATTAAAGTATTATAATAGGGCAGAAGTCAAGTAGAAGTTAAATGACTAATAGTCAAGTGATTAATTAGTCAAAGGGAATAATACTCGTTATAACACTCACTCTTTTCTTTTCATCACTTATAAATAATATACTTTTTACTCTATTCTATTACTTGACTTTTGATTTATATTTTAAGGTCTATTAAAATAGATATAAAGAATTAGCTTTTAAGGCTTTATATAATCGATTCTATTTATCCCCTTTTTAAGTGGCTTTATTTTTATCTTTATTCTTATTCAACGTTTTTACTCTCGATATATATTAAGTTTTTTACCCTTTTATATATTTATTTAATGACTTACGTAAAGAATAAGCAGCTTTAAAGACGAATTTTAAGTGAAGAGAGTTAATGATATATTATATTACCACGAGTTAAATTATATTATTAATTCGGTTGAGTATTATATCACTACGAACTGATTTACCTCGACTTACTTTTACTTTATAAACACTCTCTATAGATATTTAAAATCGATCGATATCTTTATTATGACTACTCTTATAAAAAGAAGAGATGATATACTATATCACCGCGAGTTGAATTATATTAATCTACTTGACTTAAAGCGAAGTATTATATCACCGCGAGTTAATTTACTTTAACTTATCTTTTATCTTATAAACTAATATTCAAATAGAACTACGAGTTTTCAATCTGATTTATATTTATTAATAGACAGAAAACGATAAAGACATTATAATATTTTTACTACGACTATTCTTATAAAAAAAAGTTAATAATATATTATATCACTACGAACTGAACTATATTATTAACTCGGTTAAGTATTATATCACTATAAGCTGACTTACTTCGACTTACCTTTTATATTTGTTATTAAACGAAGCGTAGTAATAATATCACGCTTATGTTTATAAAGAGCTATTTAATTAATCCTTTTCTATAAATAAATAAGATTTTAACACGACAATAACTTATAAACGGATATAATATTTACGGCCGGAGGAACTACGAGCTTTTAATAAATATTAAATTGAGGATTCGGATAAGAAAGGGATGTCAAAGTATTAGAAAACTCTATAAGAGACTATTATAAAAAGTGTAAGACTTTCAAGGTTTCATTATCACTATGATCAATTAAATAGAATATAGAAAAAGAACTATTATAAAGGCTAAATTTCATTAATAACACTTAATATTTAATAATTAAAAAACGGTATTAAACGCTTTAAGTAAAGTGTTTAAAAGGAAATTTAATAATTTATTCTTTTTTTTAAAAGTATAAAAGAGTATAATTATACTTAATAAAGACAGATATTACTTCTTTTCATTTGTTTTTGATTTTTAATTTCAATTGAATAAGCATTTATATATAAGCTTTAATAGCTTTAGTTTTTAATTCTTAAAATCTATTATTATCATTTTATATTTTCATTTATTATTATTATCATACCGACTAAAGCGATATATATGACTTTATTATTTAAATTCGATATTTGATAATAATTATTATATTAAAATCCGGTTTTTTTTAATAAAAAGGAAAGTAAGTGGCTAGATCACCCGAAAGAGCTTATTAATCTTTTAAAGAAGAACAAATAGATTCTCTTAAGCCTTCTCTTTATTAATTATAAACTCTATTAAAACCTATTACGACTATAATGAGAATAGTTTTCTATTACTCAATATTAGTCTTAAGAGGATATAATAGCCCGTTCTTTAATAAAAAAGAGATTACTGCCTTTTTTAAAAATTTAAATAAATGCTTTAAAGATTATAAGATTAATAATAACACTGAAAAAAAGGAATGAGCTATTAAATACTTTATTAAATAATATTAAAAAGACATCGAAAGACTATCAGAATATCAAGATCTTAATATCAATTAATTAGTTTTTTAAAAGGTCTTACTTCGAGAATACTGATATTTTAACTCGGATCAATTATTATATACTATTAATTACTTTGAAAAGTATATAAAAGACTTTAAAACACTAGTCAATTCTAATACCGTTATTCAAAGTCAAATCTACGACTATTATAAAAGGTTTTATAAGATCGGAATTAAATATATAAGCAATAATAATATTATAAAAAAGGCCTTGATTTTTAAGTTTTTTTATAGATTACTTTAAAACTTAAAGGTCAAAGTAATAAAGTTCGGCGTTAAAACGAAGAAATTTGATTTAAATAATATAAAGACTTTCGAAGAGATTTATAAAGATATAAAGAATAGTTATATTATATTAAAGAATATAAATAACTTAATTTAAGAATAGAAGATAACCGAATTATTAATAGAGTTTAAGAACTTAAACCCAGATTTCACAGATAATAAACTGTCGACTAAAACCGCGATATATAAAGAGAAACTATTGAGATAATAAAAGAGAGAACTTAAGTTAATCTTGCCTTTTATACGAACTGCAGTTATAATAGAAACTAATAAACAAATGATAAATAAAGACATTAACGAGATTACAAAAGGTTTTAATAGACTATACATTTTATAAACGGTTATAAAGCAAGCTTTTTAAAGGAATAAAGTAATAAACGTCAATTAAACTTTTATAGACGTGAATCCGAATAAAGACGACGAAGATATCACTTTTAAAGTCAATTATAAAAGCTTTTTAACCCGTAAAAGAGACTAAAGAAACAATGAGATTTATAAATAATATAAGAATATTCAAACTAAAGACATAAGACTATAAACACTTTATTAATATATAAATCAATATTATAACTATAAGATATTTATTAAAAAAGAAGTAATTTATAAATCAGACAATAAGAACTATATTTATATTAGCTTTTAGAATTTAAACAAACCGTCACTTTTAATATAATTTAATAAAGACACTTTATAACGTGATTAAATCATTATATGAGTCATTAATATTAAATACAGCCATATATTAAAACGACGAGAATAAGCATTATATAAAGAAGTTGAAAGTCGGTTAATAACGTAGAAAAGTAAGAGTAAAAGCATTATTAAGAACTTAAAAGTTTTTAAAGACGAAAGTTACGATATTTCTGACTTATTAAATAAAACTGATATTTCAAAAGAAAAGTATACTTAAATATAAGGAATAATCGCTTAAAAAGCAGAAATCGAGTCTATTAAAACCAGATCATTAAAAAAAGCCTTAAAGAAAGACGCTCTTTATAATAAAAACTAAGCGCTTTAAGAAAGACTATAATAATAAACGTCTTATAAAAAGACGAAAGCACTTTAAATAAAAATAGTCTGATTTTAAAATAATACGAATTCTCGATTATTAGAATTAAAACCAGAAGTTAAGTTTAAAAACCGGAAAGTCATTAAAATTCTATAAAGACTAAGACAAAGCCGTATAAAGACTTTATTAAAGCTTGGTTATATATATAAAAAATCTTTAAATAAACTATTAAACCAGACTACCCTTTTATTTAACTTTACGTTAAAAGAAATAATATCACTTATAGACTCTGCTTTTATTAAGAGATTATCTTCATTAATAAAAGAAACGGACAAAAGTATATAAAAGATAAAGATTATAAAGAGTGAAATTAAATTAAAAGAGCTTGTCGGCTTAAAAGACTTAATACACAGAATTAACGACTTATGAATCATAAATATCAACCCGTTAATTATTAAGAACTTCTTTAATTACTTAAATTATCATTTACTTATATTTAAAGTCATTATTATTATAATAAGTAAAGGCAAGCTTATTAATATAAAAGCAATACTCGATATTAGAATAAAAGTCAGTTATATTTCTTTTAACGCAGTCTTAAAGTTTAAGATCTCAATTACTTATAATATTAAAATAGCCCTTTAAACGATTATTAGAACTAAGTTTAAGTTTATCGGATTTATAAATAACGTTATTATTATAATTAAGAATATTATTATCAGAACTCAGTTCTATATTATAAAGAGTCTTAAAATCAAAGTAGTCTTTAGATTTCTATTTATATAAAAAGTTAAAGTCATATTCAAATATCTTAAAAACGAAGAAAACGGACTAGTCTTTATATTACTTTACGACTTAAAGACTAAAGTGATTATAAGTATTAAAATTAATACGGAGATAAAGAAGGCATAAGAAAGCTATTTATATAAAGCTTAAAACTAATTTAGAATTATTGAAAGCGAGAGTGAAAATAATTATATTAATGATTTAAAAAACGCTTAATTAACGCAGTTAATTATAAGACTATTATTAGTTCTTTACGTATTATAAAGAGTGGAATTATAGAATTTAAAGACAAGTTCTTAAATAAAAAAAGGGACGAAGTATTAAATCATTATAAGTTATATTATATTAACTTATCTTTTTATTTTTCAGATTAAAACTCAGATTTTATAAATTTTATAAATATGTATTTAAACTTCTTAATAGATTTTAATTCAAAACACTTATTTAATCCTTATTGAAAACGAATTAAAAGTTATATAATTAATATAACTTATAAAATAAAAAATAAGAAAGTATAATTAATTAATAAAATAAATGAGAAAAGCGAGAAACTTAAAAGACAACGAGATTAATATAACTGATCGAAAGTAAAAGACATAATATAAAAGTAAATCAGAATATATCAATAATATATATTACTTAAATTTTCAGACATTTTAAAATAATCACGACTTATATCAAAATGAATAAAAGAATTTAATATCGGTGAATTATAATTAATAAAGCGAAAGCTTTTAAAAGAAGTGCTTATTAATAAAAAGAAGGTCTTTATATTCAAGTAATCAGAATATAACCGGATTTATAAAGATATTTCACTACTTATTGTCATTAATATTATTAAATACGAGGTATAATAAACAGCGAACTTTTTATACTTAAAACTATTACTGTTATTAATAATGAAAATGCTTAAAGAACGATTTAATAAAAGAGTATTAAAATACTTTAAAAGACCGTATAAGAACTTATAGTTTCTAGTCAAAAAGAAGACATTAAAAGATTATAAATTAATCAATTTAATTACGCACTTGAATATAATAACGAGACGAGACGTTAATTTATTACTGTCAATTAATGAATTTATAAAAGAGTTCGCGGATTATTATATTATAAGCTTAATTGATTTATATTCCGGCTATAATCAAATATTACTTTATTTTAAGAATAGAGACTTAATAGTATTCTTTACGCCATTTAAACTCTTACGAAATATTATATTATTATAAGAAGTTATTAATTCTATAATATAATTTGTTAAAATCATAAGCTTAATATTAAAAGATATTAATCCGGAAGTGGCTAAGCCGTTTATTGACAATATTAATATAAAAAGACTATATACTAATTATAATAAAAAAGAAGCGCTTTTTAATATATAAAGATTTATTTTAAAATATATTTAAAACCTTAACAAAACATTAAAAAGAATTAAAAGAATTAAAACATCTATTAATATTAAGTCTCAGTTTTATAAAAACGGCTTAAACATTATTAAGTTTATTTATAATTCAAGAAGTAGAGAACCGTTTATAAACAAAGTAATTAAAATCATAAATTAAAATATACTCGAGAATATAAAAGAAGTAAAAGGGTTTTTAAGACTATATATCTACTTTAAGATTTAAGTCAAGGATTTTAGTCTTATTATAAATTTAATATACTCTTTATTTAAAAAGAGAGTTAAATAACATTAAGACTTAAATATATAAAATAAAGTAATAAAGACTCTATAATAAGCAATAGTTATAATACTTATATTTATTAAGATCAATTACAGTCTTAAAGTAAAAGAGATCGTAATTGAAATAGACTTTAACTTAAAAAAATATAACGGCTATTTAAATGAAAGAGATATTAAGACTAGAAAAGTTCGCTTTATATAATATAAGAGTAATATTTGATTATAAGTTAAAAGAAAGTACAATGTTATTAAATGAAAGTGTAAAAGAGTACTTAAGATCTTAAAGAAGTTAAAAGTCTAGTTCATTAAATATCATTTTATTCTTAAAACCAATGCGAATATACTTATAATATAATTAAATAAAGCGGCTATTAATCACTTTAAAACACTAATTATACAGTGATTAGTTTAAATACGCTTATTCAACTTTAAAATAAAATATATATTAAGAAAATAATATATAACGGTTAACGCGTTATTATAACAATTAAAACATTCAGATAATATTAAGTTTAATAAAGAAGAAAACATTAATAATTAAATTCTCTTTAAACTTAATACTTACGAAATCTGTTTTATAGAACTTAAGAGTGATTAAAGTAAAGACGACTAAAATAAAGAAGAAGACTTAAAACTTCAAAATAAAAGACAGATCTTTTAATATATAAAAGATATTATTATTAAACTAAGAATTAAAAAAGAAATCAATTCAGATAATAAATCGAGTTCTATTAATTAATCAAGTTTAAACAGCGACTTAAAATACGAGACGTTTATCTTTAATACAGAATATAATAAAGAATTTATTAAGATAATTATTTATTTAACTACGTTTAAAAAGTTAAAAAGTATAAACATTTTAAAATTTCGCAGATTTAAAAGAGAAGTATTAAAATATAAAGTCTATAAATAAAAACTATAACGTTTATTAATAAAGGGAATACTTATTAAATTAATAATTAATAAAGAAGAAATACGAGCTTAGATCTTAAAAGACGTTTATAATCAAAGCGGATATAAAGAAAGAGAAAGCACTTATTATCAACTCTTATAATAATACTTTTAAAATAATTGTTTTAAAGACGTTAAAGATTATATTAAGTCATATTTAAAATATTAATTTCAATTAATATAATAAGAAGAAGAAGCCTTATATTTAATTGCTTTTAATAGACTAATAGAAAAATAAACTATTAATATTACTTATATATCATTATAAAAAAGAAAGTAATACTTGATAATAACTCGAGACGATATAAGTAACTGAGTTAAAATTAAAACTATCTCAAATAAAAAAGTTAAAACAATTACTCTCTTTATTTAAAAAGACGTTATTTATCATTATAAAGTCTTTTAAAAAATAGTTCTTAATAAAAGCGGAGAATTCAAAAGCGAAGTGATTAATCTTTTAAATAAATAAAGAGTTGATAGAGTTTAAATCTTTATATATTATACTCTTAAAAATAAAATAATTAAATATAATTATTAACTCTTGAAAAATAAATTGTTTAAGCTTAATAAAGACTAGATTATAAACTTGGCAATAATATTATTTATAGACTAAATTATAATTCATAGACTTATTAAATACACGCTATTTTATATAGTTTATAAACAAAAGCTTATTCTATTAATTAAATCGAAATTCTTAACTTAATAAACTATTTTTATAAAAAAAGTAATAGACAGATCAAAGCTTCTTAAATTACGAGCTTAATAGTTTTAAATGAAAAAAGAAGATGTCGAAAAAGCCATTTATTAAAAGACTTATTAACGACAAAAAAGAAAAAAGGCATTTAATATAAAGTATAAAATTAAAGTAAAACCTTTTAAAAAAAGAGATATTATACTTTATTATAACTTTATTAAAGAAATCGACATGTCTTTATATAAAAAGCTAGATTTCAAATAATTAAAATCTTATTAAATTTATAACGCTAATAAAGAAAAGAGTTATTATAAGTTGAAAGAGCTTAAGCTTAATAAAATACTATTATATAAAACGTTCTTTAAAAGCAGATTAAAGTTATTTTATTAAAGAGAACGATATTTCTATTCTTTTAATAATATTTTTTTTAATCTTAATTCCGAATCTTATTTTAATTACTTTAAAAACATTGAAGTATAAGACTATAATATTATATAATTACGGATTCCTTTTAAACGACAATAATATTAAGACTAATAATTATAAACAAGAATTAACCGCATTAAATTTATTATACGAATCTTTATATTTACGCCGATTTAATAAAGTCAATACGTTCACTTCGATAATAATAATAAAAGTCAAGACGATTATAATAAGTGATTAAATTAAACAGCGAACGACTTTAAAACATAAAGACTAATTATAAACTAAAAGTATTATATTTAAAAGAAATATTAACGAACAATTGGTTTAAAAAGCCTTTATAATAAAAAGAAGATCTTGATTAAAGCGCAGCGCCGGTTCTTATATTATTACTTTATTAAAGTGCTCTTTATTATTAAAGAGTAAATATTATTATTAATTTAAGTAAACGGCTTTTTCAAGACTTTATATCGGTTTTATAAGTTAATATATATATAATTCAAACGCTAATAATCGTAAA
>Ga0302221_10002932_pt1 | contig 10482 bp, 2 predicted proteins | sample II_Palsa_E2_1_FD_193517 | JGI IMG/M metagenome (GOLD analysis project Ga0302221, IMG submission 193517) | Peat permafrost microbial communities from Stordalen Mire near Abisko, Sweden - II_Palsa_E2_1 | ecosystem: Environmental > Terrestrial > Soil > Palsa > Peat permafrost | place: Sweden...
CTCGGCGCACCACCCCAATCATGAACTCTCTTTCCCCAAACCCAGCAGGTTTACTAGCCACCTCCTCAACCGATTTACTCAAGCTTTTGGACGCAGACTTTGCTGTTCTAAACATTGATAACGACACACGGACGATTGGTAGACTGGAACCTTACCGAGAAGGCATAGCGATAGTCTCCTACTTGCAGTCGTGTCAATTCTCGAAAGTTCGTTGCTCGCACAACATCATGGCGGACTTTCCGGGACTTAGCTATCCACCAGGGCTAAAGACGATTTGTGGATTACTGCTTGTTCCCTTGAGTATTGGAGATGGAAATGACTTTCTTGTTTTCTTTAGGAAAGGTCAAAAGAAACAAGTAAAATGGGCAGGGTATGCACTGTCTCTATTTTGAATCAAATCCCAAAGCTTCTCTGACACTGTGAATCGCTCCAGGAATCCTTATGAGAAAACTTCCAAAGGAGCTTCTGAATATCTTGATCCTCGGAACAGCTTCAAGCGATGGGTCGAAACAATTGAAGGCACGAGTCGAGAATGGAGTGAGGATCAACGTAAGAAACGTCTAGCAAAGAGAAAAAACTCCTCGCTAACAGAAAACTCAGTAGATACAGCATCATTGTTGGGTATGCTGTACTCACAGTATGGCAGATTCAAGCTTGTGGAAACACCAGACGACCACGTGCAAGCAGTTGATGGGACATTTCATCTTAATAACACAGGTGAGTCAATTGCTAATATATGTAAGTCTGTGCTAATATCTCAGTGTCTAAATTGAAGGAAGCTTTGCAAAAGGAAGCACGTCGAAAGGCTCTCGATCTGATAATGTCGGTCTCGGATGAATTACCCGGTTTGGTCAAAGGAGAAGCCGATCGACTAAGACAATCGATCATCTACTTTACAAGCAACGCCTTCAAAGATTCGACCAGTGTTAAAGTTGATATCGATCTCATTGGCATGAGGGATGACGCTTCAATCATAGGAATCACGTTTCAAGACAATGGTCCCGGCTTAACGGAAGAAGAACTAGATGTTTGATTATCTCCATCCGTCAGTTGAGACAAGCTTACTTACAATATACAGGATGTTTTCCAAGAATTCGAGGAGGCCCAAGATGGAGAGAACTGGCCTTTTCCTAGCAAAGAGCCCGCCACGAACCTAACTGACACCAACGAAAGCACGACAATCGACCTATCGGTCGTCGCCCGCTACGTTCGAGCTTCAAACGGCCAAATCCGCGTGCAAAGTGAAGTTGGGAAAGGCACGATCTTCAGCATGGAGCTCCCCTTTCAACACGCACAGATCCCAGGCATATCGAAGTCTAAGAAGCTTCGCAATATCTTTCTCCCATCATCGGTGGGCTCTCCCAAATCTCCCTTGCAAAGTACTACACCATTCATGAAGTCTCCTAGGCCGAACCCCACTGAGCAGCGAAAATCTTTGATTCATATACCGGACGAGGGGTCTTTTGCTCCGCATGTCCATGTTGAGCAATTGGAAGAAGATAATAGCTCAAGGTCAGGGGCGCATGCTCGTGATTTTGATCGGTATGGCATGAATGCGGACGATATTGAAGGCTCGAAGTCTTCTGTTCCTTTGAATGTGCTGGTTGCGGGAGATAATTCGATCAGTTTGAGCATTTTGGACAATAAGCTTTCGTTGAGGGGTCACACTGTTGAAGTTGCCAGTAGTGCGCAGGAAGCCTATGATTTTTTCTCGTCGAATATGTCAAAGGTTGATGTCATACTAATGGATTCTGAAGTATATTTCCTCTTGACTCAATTTTTGTGAGAGTGAAGTGTTAATGAGTGGTAGATGCCCTCCGTCGACGGTATGTTATCAACCAGAATGATACGCTTCCTGGAGAAAGAATCCAAACACAGCCCAAAATCCGATTCTCGCCAATCTCCAAATTCGATTGGCTCCTCGCAACAGCGGGTTCCTATTATTGCTGTGTCTGCCTCTTTACACGAGGGTAATCGATTCGGTTATATTCAAAATGGGTATGTATACTTTTTGCGCCCCAAAGAACTGTTGCGGGTGAGAGACGGGAAGTGAAGAACCAATTGCTGACTATGGCATTCTGTTAAGATTTGATGGCTGGATTATGAAGCCCATCGACTTTAAGAGGCTTGATGTGGTGCTGCAAGGGGTCAAGAGCCCAGAATTAAAACGTGATCTCCTTTACAGTCCAAGAAGATGGGAAAATGGAGGCTGGTTTTTATTATAATTTTTTTAATACTTTAATAAAAAAAAAATTTAATTTTTAAATAATATTTTTTTTAAAAAAAAAATATATAAATAATTATTATATAAGTTTTTTATATTTATATTTTCAGCAAAATAATAATTAATAATTATTAGTTTATATAAAAATAAAAATATAAAAATAAATTAATGATTATAATATTATAAATATAATTTATATATAATTTATTTTTAATAATTAAAAAAAATTATATTAAATTATTATATAATATTTTTATATTTTTATTTATTTAATAAATTAAATATTTTAAATAATTTTAATAAAAAAAATTTATAAAAATTTTATATAAAAATTTTAATAATTTTAAAAAATTAAAATTTATTTTTTAAAAATAATAAAAAATAAATATTAATATATTATATTATATATAAAAAAGAATATAAATTTTAAAAAAAATTATAAAATTTTATTAATTATTAATAATTATTTTTATTAAAAAAAATTTATAATAAGGAATTTTTTTATTTTAATTAAATTTTTTTAATTTTAAATATTTATTTTAAAAATTAAAAATATTAAAAATATTATATAAATTAATTTTTTTTATAAAACTAAATATAATTATATAAATTATATTTCTTTAATAATTTTTATAATTTCCCGAGATTATTTTTTTTATAAAAAAAAAATTTATATTTAAATTATTTTTAAAGTTATAATATATAATATATATAAATTAATATATATAATAATATATAACTAGTTTATTTATTATATAAATTATTTTTAGATATTTATATTTTTTTATTTATTTAAATTAATTATAAATTAATTATATTATTCTTTATATATTTTATTAAATAAATATTAAAAATTTATATAATAATTATATATATATTAATTTTTTTTAAAAGATTTAAAGATTAGTTTTATATTAAATTTTTTTAATTTATTATTTATTAATTAAATATTTTATAAATTAATTATTATTTATTTTTATTAAAAAATTATTTAATAAATAATTATTATATTTTATTATATTTTTATGAAAAACGAGATATTCTTTTAATAATTATAATTAATAAAATTAATTAAATATTAAATAAAAATAATATTTTTAATTAATCTTTAAATAATAATAAAAAAGATTTATTAAATATAATAATTAATAATATATTTTAATATAATTCTATTAATAATTACATTAATAATAATAAACTTATTAACGAGTTTATTTTTAATATTTAATTAAAGTTAATAAATATCTTTAAGTTTTTTTTAATTATTAAAATTAAATAATTAAAAATTAAAAAAAAAATTATATTTTAATATTATAATAAAATATTAATATATTATATATTAATTTATATATTAATTCTTTTAATAATATTTTTATTATTAATTAAATTTTTATTTTTTAATAAATTATTAACTTTAAAATTATTAAATTAAAATAAATTAATATAAATCTTTTTAGAATAATAAACTTTAATTTTAAAATTATAATATAAAAAATTTAAAATAAAGCTTAATAAAAAAAAAATCTATAAAATTTATATTTTTAATATATATTATAAAAAAAGTTTAAATAATAAAAATATATATATTTTTATTTAAAAAATATTTTTTAAAGTTTTATTATAAACTTATAATTAATATTTTATTTAAATAAATATTATAATAAGTTTATTATAAAATAATATTCACGATATTTAAAAGATTATTTAAAGAAAAAAAAAATTTCTTTATAAAATTTATTAAAAAAAACTTTAAGAATTTTTTTAATTAATATTATTATTATATTTTAATATATTAATAAAAAGTTTTTTTTAGATTTTTTAGAGTCTAAAATAATTATCGAGAGAATTTATTATTAAGTTTTATATTTAAATAAAGTTTTTTAAAATAAATTATTATTTATTTTATTTATAATTTAAAAAAATATTATATAAATAATATAAAATATTTTAAATATAATAAATAAATAAAATTAATAAAAAATAAAGAATTTTAAAAATTTATAATAATAAATAAATAAAAGTATTTAGAGTAAAAAATCTTATTTAAGTTTTATAAAAGAATTAAAAAAAAAAATCTTAAATCTTAAATATTAATAATTTTAGTTTTAATAAAAAAAATTTATTTATATAATAATTTATATTTAATTAATTTAGCTTAAAATAAATATCTTTAAAATATTTATAAAACTAAAAATTATAAAAATAGATTATAATTTTTTTAATAATAAATAAGTTTATAATAAAGATTTTATATTTTTAATAAAATATAATTAAAAATTTAAAGTTTATTATATTTATAATATTAAGATTTTTATTATAAATAATTATAATATAATATATTTATTTAAATTTTAATTTTATAATTATAAAAATAAAAATATTTATTATTTTATTTTTAATATAAAATTTTATAAAAAAATTATTATATAATATATAAATTATATTATATATATATTAATATAATCTAATAAATTTTTTTTTTAAAAAAAAACTTAATTATTATTTTAATATTAAGTTTTAAATATTATTATATAATTCTAGTTATAAAAATCTTAATATAAATATAGATATATTAAATTAATATTCTTCGAATTTTTTTAAAAAAAATATTATTATAATTCCGGAAATCTAAATATAATATATTAAATTATTTAATTCTAATAAAATATTAAAAAATTTTAATTTAGAAAATATTAAATATTTAATTAATATAAATAGATTTATTTTTTATAATATTTTATATAATTTATTAAAACTTTAATTAAAAATATTATATTTATATTTATAAAATATAATTTATAAATATTAGATTAAGCTTAATATAAATCTTATTAAAATCTTTATTTTTTTATATTAAAAAAATAAAGATTTATAATTTAAATAAAGTTATAATTAAATAATAATTAATATTCTTTTTTTTATTAATAAAATTTTTAATAAATTAATTTTTTTTATTAAATTTAATTTAAAAATATATATTATTATATATATATTCGTGAGAACTATAAATAAAATTTTTTTTAGAATTTATTATAATTATTTTAAATTAATAAATATATTTATTAAATATTTATTAAATTATATAAAAATAATTTATTTTATAAATTAAATAAATATAAATTTAATATTAAAAAGATTAAATTTTTTAAATTTTTTATTAATATAAAAAATATTTATATAAATTTTAAATAAATTTATAATATTATAAAATAATTTATATTAAAATTATTTTATAATATTTAAGTTTTTTTTAAATTTATAAATTTTTATTATAGATTTATTTATTAATATTTATATATAATTTTTAAGCTTATAAATTTTTTATAAAATATAATTTAAGATTATAAAACTAGTTTATTTTATTAAATAAAAAATATATTTATTCTTATATTTATTTTTATATTTATTTTAGTTTATTTTAAATTTTTTTTTTAAAAAAAATATATATATATTAAAATTTATAATTATAAAGATTATTTTTTAATAATATAAAACTAATAATAATATTAAATAATATTAATATCCGATAATATTCTAGTTTTAAAAACTTTTTAAGATTAAATAAAATTATAATATTTATAATAAAGTATTTTTTATAATTATAAAAGTTTTTAAATATTAATATTATTATTTTAAAAATATTAAATATATAATTAAGATTATTATTAATTATAATTTTTTTTAATATTTTATAAAAATAAAATATTTAAAAAATTATTAAATATATTTTATAATATATTTTATAATATATTTTATAATATATTTTATAATATATAACTTTAAAATTATATATTATAAAAATACTTTAAATCTTATAAATAAATCTAATAAATATTTTAATTATTTTAAAGATTTTATTAATATAACTTAGTTTTTAATCTTTTAAAATAAATTTTAAAAAAGTTTTTATAATTATAATTTAAATAATAATTTAAATTATTAAAACATTATCTCTCGAAAAAAAATTATTTATTTTATAAAAAATAATTTTTTTTAAATATAGATTATTTAAAAGAAAATTAAGATATTAAAATATATTTTTAATTTTATTATTTAATAAATATTAAAGATTTAATTTCTTAAGTCTTTTAATTAAATAATTATAAATATCTAATTTTATAAATATAAATATATATAATTATTAAAAGAATTATTATATATATTTTTTTTATTTAAGTTATTATTTAATATTATTAAAATAATTTAAAGAAATAATTTTTAATATAAAAATATTATAAAAAAAAACTTAATAAAAATATTATAATAATAATAAAAAAATCTAATTAATAAATAATTTAGACTTTATTAAATATAAATTAAAATTTATTATATTAAAGAATTTAATATTATATAAAAAAAATTATAAAACTTTATTATAATAATTTTTTAATAAAATATTATAAAATTAAAAAAATACTTAAGTTTTTTAAAAAGTTTTAATATTAAAAAAATATAAAAATTACTATTTATAATTATTATCAAGAATATAATTAAATAATATAAATTATATAAATTATTAAATAAATTATTATAATTTAAAAAGTCTTAAAATAAGATTTTAATAAATTTTATTATCAGTTTATTCTTATATAAAAATTTAATAAAAGATTTTAATTTTAATATAATTTTTATTATTATTAACTAATATTTAAAAATAACTAAATATATTATTTATTATAAAATAATTAATTTTTTAAAATTTATTAAATATTATAATACAAGATTATTATAATATTATTATTATTATATAAACGTTATTTTTAAATAACTCTATTATAATAATATAAATATATTATTTTTTATATATTATAATAATTTATTTTTATTATTTTTATAATAAGTAATAATAATACTAAATTATTTATAATATAATTAGTTGAGAGATCTTTAATATTTTAAAATATTTTTATTTGTATTTTTATGTTTTTATATTTTTATAATAAAGATAAAGTCGAGTAAGATTTAATAACGAGTTTATTTATACTATAAGACTTTATTATATTTATATATTAGATTTATTATTTTAAAGTAATAAAGTATTATTTCGCAAAATAGATAACTTTAATCAATAGAATAACGTTATTAATAAGTTTATTTCCGAATATTTTATATTAATAATAAAAAAGTAATTTAAATATTATTTTTACTTTATATTAATAGACAAGTTTATAATACATTTATTAAGTTCTATAAAACTAAACTTTTTTAAAAACTAAACTATCGATAAATTGGTTTTTAACGTTATAATAAAAAAATTATTTTTTATATAAATAAATATTTCGTAAACGGACTATTATAATAAAGCTAATAAAGTAATAATTTATTTTATTCAAGAAAGAATAATAAAAATATAACTTTATAAATAAATTTTTTTTAATAAATTTTAGTTATTAACATTAATTAAAATATCTTGTTTTTGTATAGTAATTATCTAAATAAAAGAAATATTTTAGATTATAATATTTAATAAAAATAAAACTAATAATAAAGTTTTAAAAAATTATTATTATTAAAAAAAATATAATAAAAGATAATTTTTATTATTATTTATATATTTAATAAAAGAAATAAATTAAAAGTATAATATTATTAGTTTATTATTATTAATAATATTAAAAAAATTATCGATTAAAATAATAATAACGAAAATAATATAAGATTAATAAACTAAAGTAATAATAATACCGGACAATACAATAACTAAATAATAATAATTAAAGATTTAATTTATATATAAGCTTTAAATAAATATTAGACTTTAATTAAAATCTAGTCTTTAAATAAAATCTAAAATTTAGAAATAATTAAAATCTTGAATTCAGAATTAGTCAGAATTTAAAATATAGTAACTTTAATAATATTAGTTATAAAATTAACTTTATTAATATAAATAATCTCTTGCTATAATAAAATCTAAAGAAAATAAGATTTTTTAAACTAGATAATATAAATAAAAAAAGATTATAAATATTAAAAATAATAATATAAAAGAATATATACTTGTTTATCGATACTTATTTTTAAATTTAATTTAGTGTAGATAAAGTAAAAGAATTATTATTTATACTAATTTATATTTTTATTTCCGGAATATTACTTAAAAGTAGTATACCGAAGAATTAAAAAAAATAACGAAGCTAGTATTTTATTTTATTTTTAAAAGTATCGAGCTAAAATCTAAATATTTAATTAATTAATATAAAGATTTAATATTAATTATTATAAAAAAACTTTATAAAAAAATATAAAGATAAGATAAAATATTCGGGTATATATTACTATAATAATATATTATATAAAAGTTATAAAGATAAATAAATTTTATTAATAATTATTATATATATATAATAATTTTAATTTAGAACTTTATTATTTGATATTAATACTAGACAAAAGAATAATAATAACGAAATAACTTAAATTATTAGCGATAAAGTAAAAAGTATAATAAGATATACTTAATATTAAATATACTAGATTTATATTTATAAAATAACTTTTTTACTTTAATAATAAAAATATTAATTCTAGGTTTTTTAAAAGAAATAAAGATTATTAAAGTTTTAATCTTAACTTTTATTTTTTTAGTTAAAGCTATAATAATAAAAATAATAATTATAATAAAAAATAATATTAATATAAAGTAAAATTAAAAATTAGTTTTTATCTTTAAATTATATTTATTAATTATAGCGACATATATAGGAAATAGAAAAAATAAAGTTTATTTTAATAATAAATTCTCGAAGTATAATTATAAAGAATAAAAATTCAAAAAATATAATTACTAAAATATAATAAACTTAGTTTTTAATTTTATAAATAAATATTTTAAAGAAATATAATATTAAATATAAAAAAAAACTATAAAAAAATATATCGTTAAAGAATTTATTTATTTAATTTTTTTTAGTAAACGACTCTTAATTATAAAAATAACTTTATTTAGTTATATTTAAAAATATAAAATTTTATATTTTATAAAAAATATAAAAAGTTTTTAAATTTTAATTTTAAATATTTAAATATATATATATATAAATAAATATAATAAATAAATATAATAAGATAAAAATAAATTATTTAAATAATATTTTATAATATAAAAAAAAATTATTATTATATATTTATATAAAGTTTAATATTTATTTTATACTAGTAATTAAAATAAAAATATATTTTATTAATATTATTAAATAATGATTTTTATACTTTAAGCATTACGACTTCTTTATTTAATGCTTTTAGTTTTTAGTTTTTTTAATTTATTTATATATAAAAAATTAATTATAATATGATATAAAATTTTTTTAATTATGTCGCATTTAAATAATTATATATTATTATTTAAATACTACTAATAAAGATGTTATTATATTTAAAGTATAAGAATTTATTATTTAATTATTTAAGAACCATTAATACTTAAATATTAAAAAACTTATATTTTAACTAATAACTATACTAAATATCTTATTTTAATTACTAGACCTACTTTTATAAATAAGTACGTCAGTTATTAAATTAAAGTTCTTAATCTTTTATTTAAGAGCTTAAGAGATATTTTAATAGATTTTTTAAGTTAAAACTAAATAACTTAATTATTATTAATGTGATTAAGACGAAATTAAAATTAATAATAGTTAATATAATCTATTATTATATAAAAATTAATTTGCTTAATTCGCTTAATATTTGCGGTTATTAAAAATCGCCAAATTATTATTAATCCGGTTTAAAGGATCGGAGAATTTAGTATTTAGGCTAAATTTAAGTATTTGAAATAAGGAGCGTTTACTTTGAAATCAAGTTAACTGATTTATAATAATAAGTATTGATTTATAAGGATTTATAATAATTAATAAGTATTACGTGCGTACTAGTAGTTTTAATTTAAAATTAATTATCGGTTATAGCGATTTAAATCCATAACTAACGAATATATAAGGGACTAGAATTCCTGCGTAGATAAAAAATCAAGCTTTCGATAACTTCTTACTCTTTTAAATCTAAGGACTTTAAAAACTCACTTCTTTTATATTTAATTAATTCGACTTAGTTATAATATAATATCTTTATCGATATCCTTAAAATACAATATAATAGCAATACTCTTAGTTCAATAAAGTGTCGTATTTTAAGGATATCGATAAAGATATTATATTATAACTAAGTCGAATTAATTAAATATAAAAGAAGTGAGTTTTTAAAGTCCTTAGATTTAAAAGAGTAAGAAGTTATCGAAAGCTTGATTTTTT
>Ga0302221_10002935_pt1 | contig 10474 bp, 12 predicted proteins | sample II_Palsa_E2_1_FD_193517 | JGI IMG/M metagenome (GOLD analysis project Ga0302221, IMG submission 193517) | Peat permafrost microbial communities from Stordalen Mire near Abisko, Sweden - II_Palsa_E2_1 | ecosystem: Environmental > Terrestrial > Soil > Palsa > Peat permafrost | place: Sweden...
ATTCTGAGATCAGATTAGTAATTGAGAAGTTAGATCACCATCAGAAGGGGGTGTTGCTGGACGGATCATCGGGGGATGTGAGAGAACTGGAGGATTGTGATCTAGGGTACTGGGGCAGCATAATGCGGAGTGGTAGCTGCAGATGGTGGAAGCGTTAGGGGCGGCCTAAGGATTTAGTGCGAGTTGGTAAAAGGGATGAAGATTAGTTTGCGAATGTGGATGTGGAGAAGGAGGAGCGCGGGATGGGATTGCGATTACAAACTTGAGGTTGAATGAAGTGGAAGTCGCACGGATGAGGTTGAGTGGTTCTCAATGAGAGGTGTGCTTGGCAGCGAGTCGGGTACAGCAGCGGAAGGGCTGAAAGCCATGATTTGAGGACTGAGTATGAAGAGCAATTCTACAATAGGAGAAGAGAAATGTTAGTGCTGAGGTGTGGAGGTTGCGTTGCACGTGATATCGAACGTTGGCGCAATTTGGCGGCATGGTTTCAGCGAAGCACCCAGCTTGCCAAGCTGCCCAGCCATTCCAACTTTCTTCACGAAGCTTGACAACAACCGTCAGATACCGGAGCCGCCTCCAGCTTCGAGTCAGGTTACTATCACCCGCGGCAAACGCCTATCCAGCCTCGGTCCGTTAACCTAGCTTCAGCTCCCCTTCCCCACTTAGTGCTCACCCTGTGTCCACGTGCTCCCACGATTCAGCGAAAGATACAACGAATATTTTAGCGAGAGGAAGTATCAGCGAAAATGATGGCGGTACTGGAAATAATGCCTCACGAGTACGGCCGATGAGGCGCTGTCACGGGAAGGGCTTTTGCAGCTAGGGCCAGGGGGGAAGAGAACTGGGCGTTGAATTCATGCATTGACAAATCTGGTCGTGCTGTAGACGCTGATCCTGATTTGGCGTGAGGTGATCCCCACGATCTTCGGGGTTAGCGTGAAGTGAGTTTATACGGAGAAGGAGGGGTGATGCTTGAGTGAGGCTTGTATTTGGCCGTGTTCTTGGCGTGTTCTTCGGGCCTTCCACTGCTTGATGCTCCTTGCTTGTGTAACCTGTGGGCCGTGTTTTCTGGTGTGAACACTCCCAGCCATCACAGTCTCCTAATACCACTCAACACAACGTTTTAACAGTATTTTACTTTTGCAATTTTTACGCATTTCTTATATCTCTCAAGCCATCTACAAATAATGACGTCCCTTCAAGAGCGGTACTTCCGATAGCTCGTCTCGGCATACACCAGCCAAGTCTCGGCCAAAGCAGAGGTTTTCACTAATCCATGCGTACTTGCACTAACCTGCCTTGGCACCCCTCGTTCTCCAGACGCCCAGCAAACTGTCATACCAGCCGCTTCCCGCTCTTCGCTTCCCCTCCTCCAACATCGTGCCGTCTCTGTAGACTGGAGAAGACTGCAGAGAGAAAGACCACAGACCATAACACGGACTGTTTCTGGAAAGCTAGCACATAATCCAGTCCAACCCAGTCAAACCCCGTCCAATCCAGACAGGCCAAGACAGGGGCCAAATCCACTCACTCGCCCCGGTGGCGCTAGACCCCGGACTCTCAAACTGTCGCTGAATCCCTGATTCGCTCCTTCCATCGGCCACCCCTTCCATTTCACCCATTGGCCCATCGACTACCACCTTCCCTCTCTTTGACTTACTCCAACCTCACTTTTTGTCATCCCTTCAACATATAAGATTCGCGTCGATCCCCCGTGAATTAATCTTCTCCTCAGACTCAGCATCTCATCCATCCTCATCCTCATCCTCCTCTTATACTTCATTGCTCAATCCTTCCACATCAATCACCATGCGTCGGAACTCTTCCATCGCAGAAGTCCCGGTGGACAGCAATGCCCTCCACATGGAGGACACTGTCGTTCGACGAGCATCTGAAGCTGTCCCGGGCTTCGCTGAACTCTCATCTGACGCCAAAGATGCCACCAGCAAGGAACACCAGATGGGCTTCATGCAAGCCCTCAAGCTCTACCCAAAGGCAGTTGGATGGTCTATCCTGCTCTCTACCGCTGTCATCATGGAAGGCTACGACGTCGTCCTTCTGTCTTCCTTCTACGCCCTTCCCCAATTCAACAAGAAATACGGTGTCTTGACCCCCGACGGCACCTTCACTGTCCCCGCCCCATGGAAATCCGGCCTCAGCAATGGTGCCCTTTGCGGTGAGATCCTTGGTCTCTTCATCAACGGTATCGTCTCCGAGAAGTTTGGCTACCGCAAGACCATGATCACCTCCCTCGCAATGATGATCGCATTCATCTTCATCCCCTTCTTCTCCCACAACATCCAGACCCTCTTGGTCGGCGAAATCCTCTGCGGTATCCCCTGGGGTGTTTTCCAAACCCTCACCACGGCCTACGCTTCCGAAGTCTGCCCTGTTGCCCTTCGCGCCTATCTCTGCACATATGTCAACCTCTGCTGGGTCATCGGACAATTCATTGCTTCGGGAGTCCTCCGTGGTGTTCTTTCCCGCGAGGATCAATGGGCTTACCGTGAGTACTCTCCAAACGTTCTCAACACAAAACTAACTCTTTCAAGGCATCCCCTTTGCAATTCAATGGCTTTGGCCTCTTCCCATTCTAATCGGATGCGTCTTCGCTCCCGAATCTCCCTGGTGGCTCGTCCGTCACGGCCGCACTGAAGATGCAAAGAAAGCCCTCCTCCGCCTTACCACCCGCAATGATCCTACCTTCAACGCCGACGCCACCATTTCCATGATGACCCACACCGATGCCATCGAGAAGCAAATCTCAGCCGGAACCACCTACTTCGACTGCTTCCGCGGCGTTGACCTCCGCCGCACTGAAATCGCCTGCATGGTCTGGATGGTGCAGACTCTCTGCGGCTCTACCTTCATGGGCTACTCCACCTACTTCTATCAACAAGCCGGCCTCGCCACCGCTGCCTCATTTGACCTGTCTATGGCTCAATACGCACTCGGCATGGTTGGCACCGTGGCTTCTTGGTTCCTGATGCACCGCGCCGGCAGACGAACACTCTACCTCTACGGTTCCTGCGTTCTCTTCGGACTTCTCCTCATCATCGGCCTGACCGCCATCGCACCAGCCTCCAACCAACCCTCTCGCTGGGCAATCGGCTCCATGCTTCTTCTCTTCACATTCATCTACGACTTCACCGTTGGTCCCGTCTGCTACTCCCTCGTCGCAGAGATGTCCTCCACCCGCCTCAAGGCCAAGACCATCGTGCTCGCCCGAAACTTCTACAACATCGGCGGCATCGTGGTCAACGTCCTCACCACCTACCAATTGACGCCCAAACCCAACGGATGGGGCTGGTCCGCCAAGAGCGCCTTCTTCTGGGCCGGCAGCTGCGCTCTCTGCATCGTCTGGATCTTCTTCCGTCTGCCGGAGCCAAAGGGACGCACCTACGCCGAGATGGACGTCCTGTTCGAGCGGGGAGTCTCCGCGCGCAAGTTCCGCGACACGAGGCTTGATATCTTCCGTGGTGATCACCTTGCTCCTGTTACCGAGGTTGATTCTTCGTCTGAGAAGGAGGCTGAGAAGGCGAGTGCTAGTTATGTTGAGAAGACTGAGCTGTAAGGATGGGGTTGCGTATACCAAATTGTTTTTTCCTTTTTGATAGAGAGGAAGACTGGGTTAAGGATAAAATTATTATTTCTATGATTAATGATAGATGATATAGCTAGAGTAGAGTTATGAATCATAACTAGATACCACTTCATTACCTTGCCTCTTTTACCATCTCGCGTTGTCTTCACTCCTTCAACCTCTTCTACTCTTTCAAAAGGAGCATAAAACCTCCCCTCCCCTCCCCCTTTTATAATCTTGAAACGGGATCAAACCAGTAATATTCAAAAAATGGAAAAGGGAGTCGTAATCGACTAACTATAATATTAGTTTAAGTTTAGATAAGGAAAGTATAAGATACTGGCGTTTTAAAGGGTGGAGGTGGAGGGAGATTATATCCTCTTTCACTATCTTGCGTTATCTTTACTCTTTTAACTTTAACCTCTTCTCCTATTTCAAAGGAATATAAAACCTCCCCTCCCCCTCTTGTGATCTTGAAATGGATCAAACCAGTAATATAGGAAAGGGGGGAAGGAAAGAGATTGACTATAATATTAGTTCAAGTTTAGATGAGGAAAAGGAAAGTATGAGATACTGGTGTCTTCAAGGGTAGAGGTGGAGGGAGATTGTGTCTTGTATGGAGATTAGGGGAGAGGTATCTTCTGCGGGGGGGAGGAGGGGCGGGGTGGGGTTTGTTATTGTCAAAAGGGTGTGGGCGGTGTTGTCACCACCCACCTTCCAAGCCTCGCTGGAGAAGAAAAAAAAAAGGCAGCTGTAGGCAAAAAGAAGGAAGGAAGGAAGGTGTGTGTTTATTCTTAAAGTTAAGAGAAGAGATAATAAAAGTAAGGTTTAGATTGGATTGGGGTTTAATAAGTGTATGGGGGTGTGAATGGCAAGAGTCTGGTCGGCTCGGCGATCTTGAACAGAACAGGTTGGTTCAGAGGTATCGTGTTGATTAAGGGGAAGGGGGATTTATTAGGGAAGGGGTGGCTTTTTAGATGTGGGGGTTTAAAACTTTGGTTGGGCTTTTAGACTTTTAGTAGTGAGGTTTATCTTTTTTGGTTATAGTTATAGTAGATGGTACCTGGGATTGAATGGGTGTAGTGGTGTATTGTGTCTAGAAGGAAGTGCGGTATTCCTATGCTAGGCTGGAGCGAAAGGGGAGAAGGGGAAAGAGGGTTAGGCGGTAGGCTTTGCGGGATATTAATATCCCCTCTGCTCTCTTTTCGTGCACCTTGGAGAGCAGTCAAACCCGTGTTCTAGGGAAGTGGGATAAAGTGGTGATAACGCCTTGAGCGCGAGGAAGCATGCAAAAAATGGGTTTTGGTGGTGTACGGAGGGGCGAGGTGAGGAGGCGAAGGGAAGGCTTTTGCAAGATGGTTAGAAGGGGAAGTGGTAATCGGAAGTACGTTGCTGTTATTAGATGAGTTTTGTTGTTAGCTGGATGTAATGGTGTTGTCACTCTTAGCTTCTGATTCCTGTTGATTAAGGATTAACTGAAAAAGTAGAAGTTTGATGTCCTGGAGAATAAAATGAAAGTAGTGTGGGTGGGGGAAGTTAAGTAGGTGTTTGGAATTACTTTAGAGTATTGATCGATAGTTAGGTAATCTTATCTTTTTTGTGAGTGGGACGTGGCCTGGCTCCCTCGTATAATTGCTCCCGGTTATATAATTAATCTCTTATATAATAGGATTAGTTTTATATTACAGCCCTGTTCCGATTCACTCGCCAATGGCGGGCTTGGCCAATAAATCGATTTTGTTGGCCAACAAATTATTATTAGCCAATACAGCAAGATACTTACCAACGGTATAATTTTTAATTACTATATCACAATCATTATTTTTTAATTCGTCCAAAAATCATATATAATTCTATAGTAATATTAAAAATATAAAATAAACTTTACTCCTATTACTTTTTATTTCTTTTTATAATACTTTAAAGCGTAAAAGCAAGCTTTAAATTCCGCTCCTTAACTAAAGGGGATACTTGAATTTTCTCTAAATGGAAAATCTTGCGCAGCCGATTCTAATAAAAACACAGCAAAAAAACATTGAAATCTAAGTGGAAATTTAATACGGAGAGAATAGGGTCACTGGCGTAGCGGCGCAGGCTTTAGAATAGCCAATTTAATATTCCCCTTTTATACGACCGATACTCCTTTAATATAATCGATTTTTGAGATTTAAATATATTTTACTATTAGTGAAACTAGGTATTTATTAGCCAATAGCGATTTATTGACCAAAATCCTGCGATATTGGCCAAAGTGGGTACTGTATTGGCTAATCCCGTGATTGGCGAATAAATCGGAACAGAGTCGGGGTTGTTGTGATCTTGAGTGGTAAGAAGTAAGTCGTTGTATTGTTGCGAGATAGTTCGTGGAGAGACGGAATTGTGACTTCGGTCGTTTTCGGGGAGGATGGTTGGTATGGTTGATGATATCTGGAGTTGGAAAGGTGTATATTGGTACCGGAAGGTGATATGGGGTATTACTCTACTGTCCTTGAGGGGAAAGGAGGGTTTCAGGAGCTAAGTTTTTGATGGGGGTATGAATATATAATTTCTCCCTCTCATTAAGGAAAATCAAGCGTGATGGAAGAAAGGCAAGAAAGGAAAAAAAACCGAGGAGTGTGGCTTGTTCGGGACGACGGGCGCGTTGGAAGTATGGAACACTCCTGCACTAAAACATTAAAGCTTTGATTGTGGTTGTACTATTCCGCGCTTGTTTTCTGTGCAGAAGTATTGGTGTGCTTTGGGTTGTTGTCATTAAAATTAATGTTGTTGTCAAAGATCGGAGGTCCACCCACTTCTGAGTTTTGAAGATATAGCACGGGGTGAATCCCAACCAGACTTGTAAAAACTACAAATCTCAAGCTCAGCCTAGCGGGCTAGATGTTCAGGGGAGCTGGTGGGGCAGCGAAGAAACTCTCATTTTCTAGCTATGTTTTCTTTGATCGTAGGCTGCCAACTCCACAAACCAGATCGTACAAAGAAGAGGTCGTTAGGTGGACTTTGTCTTTTTTATATACTTGAATATTTACAGATTTGTAGTGGTCTCTTGTTAGTGAAATGTAATGAGTTGCAAAGGTGAAATTCGACTTAGGCTAGATCCTCCCTATTCCCAAATTATTCTATTCACTTGCAAATCTCTTACTCGAAGGATCTGATCATCTTCTACGATTTAAAGAGTAGTATATATAACGCCTCTCGCTCACAGCAAAGAAATTCCTGTTCAAATTCCGATAGATACGGAGAGACATTGGATGCAGACTGCCATATGTCGTCGGCTAGTAATCGTCAGTCTAGGCAATTCTGCGGTCCAATCCTGAGTTTTTCATTATAGTCAAGCTATCCCGCGCTCTGTGCCTCTACCCTCGTCAATAAGTGTATAAATATCCACCGTTTCACATCCTGATCCTGCATCAACCTGCACCACAACCACAAGCAATGGCACTGCCAACCTCGCATCGCCGTTGGTAAAAATATCAAGTTTATATTCCTTGGTCTTGCTATACAAATGTTTTATAGAAGACATACCAATATTTGCAGTTCTGGGAAGTTTACTTATCAGGATAGCATTTTCCCACCACTTTGTTCTTGATATCATATATAAGATTTGTTGTTGTCAGGTAGTTGTTGTTGTTGTTGTCATAAAACATCCACCACAAATCCACGATGTACCTAGTAAAACAGGCTCTGACACGTTCCTACTTGATCGAGCTCGGGTCGCAACATCGGGATGGTGGGTTATTTGGGGTGTCATTGAGTTGGGTCGTTATACCGCGTCACCCATGAGATAATTTGTTCTGCAACCGACGCGGCGTGAGGAGAAGAGTGGTGGGTGGGAAGTGAGTATTATATATGAGGACTTCACGCTAATTAGTAACCCTTTTTTATTGTAAGACAGAATATCTTTCGGTTAGTTAGCAGGGTCGAGATTGAGAGTTGTGGGGTATAAAATATCTCCCTTGCAATTAAACAGAATCCATATGGCACACGAAGGTTAGCAGGGACGATAAGTACGATGATGGGGGTAAGTCAATAGAAGTAAAAAATTTCTTTTAAGCCAGATCTAAGAATTTTTTGGCTATATCTTGACGTATACTAGTTGATGTATAATAGAGCAGGATTTCAAGCTGAGTGATGAGGGAGATGGGGATTTATTGTTGTCAAGGTTCTTGCTTTCTTCTTGTTGTTGTCACTTTATATCCCTTAATATGGGTTTGAAGATGCTGAGAATCCTGTCCTGGTGGAAAGGCATAGCTTTGGGGTGATTGAGAAGACGAGTAGGCCAACCATGCCGTGTATCATAGAGATCTCTTGCGGCGAGTTCCATCTCACTCACAGCAACTTCGAAGGGAGATTCCATTGAAAGTGAAGATCGAGAGGCATCGTAATATAAGAAGTGGAGAGAATAATACCGGGGAGTCTAATATAGCTTTAAGTTCAAGACAGATATACCCTCTTGCTCTTCTAGATAAGTTACCTAATGATCTCACTTTCGGATCTCACGTTAAATTTTTAATCTTAGAGGCGAATTCTATTTCATTGTAGTTTTAACTATTGATTCCTTGGAGATAACGGGTACGGGAAATACTGTATTCACTTTCCTCGCCGCGCCCTCGTAAGCTCGTCCCTCTTTCCAAACTTGTATTTAACGCTCATGAGTGTTATCTTGTACGTATAATAGCTATATCTTTTATTTTCCCTCTACAATCATTATCACGCTCGTCAAAAGATTCTGCAAGACTAGACTAACTTGAGTACTCCTATTTTTGTACTTAATTTCCTGGCTTAGATTCTGTGTAAATGGTACCGTCATGGTCTTTTTGTGATCCAGTGGGCTAGGTCATTTAAGCGACAGCTCGTGTTTAGAAGAATTGCGTGTTGTTGTTGTCAAGCCAAAGCTTACTATGAATTTCTCCCCTAACTCAAAGTTTTCGTCTTAGTCTCCCTTCTTCAACCTTTCCCCAGTTGCGTGTAGGTTTTTAGATATGACCTTAAAGTATGCCATTCAACTTTTACCTTGCGCTGGATTATAGATCCGCAACCTCTGGCTTGGTTATACTGTCGGTTGATGTCTCTTGTCGTTATGAAGGATTTCTAAAAGAGAGGAGAGGCATTTTAAACTCATGAGCTTCCAAGGTATTAACTCGAAGTAGTAGGGTTCAATTCGCGGAGAGGGAAACCAAAGAACGGGGGAACTTCTCAATTGCACCTGCACTCTTCGGCAATCCTGTAACCCTGTTGTGGTACTGGTTTCGGGTATAAAAACATAGCTCACGCTTCTCGTTTGTGTCGTAGAGTAAAAGTCAAATACACCACGAGCCAACTACGGGGAGTTTAGATCAATCCTACCCTTCGCTTTTTCCTTTTACATGACGGTCACGTTTGCTTCCCACGGGCTTAGTCCCCTAGAGCATGGACTATCTCGCCATTGACTTTTGCAGATCACCTTACTACTGAAGGCAACCGTGGTTGTTGTCACACAAAATTTTGTTGTCAAATTTTCTATTGAGATCAATATCTTTCCCCTTCCTTACTCTCTATGACTTGAGGTTTTTTTATATCAAACGCTTGACAAAGACTCATATATACGTGCCCTTATCTGTTATTATCTATCCATAAACTCCAAGCTGGGTTTGCACCTCCACATCTTGATATTGTTTGTAGATATGCCGATGGACATGGGGGAGAGATATTGCTGGAGCTAGATGCCTTTAAATAGTATACTATACACCAATAGATCAGCTTTTGATGCACAGGAAGTGGCAATACTTGATATTTCTCCACAGCACTCGATATTCTCCATCCTGGCCTTCATTGAAGCACTGCGCTATCCATGCTAGCTTACGGAAGTAAAGCTCGGGTACAGTGAGAACCATAATAGAATGTTTTCATGAAATTTCCTAGTTCCGTCTTTGGCCCTGAGCAGCTGCTACTTTAGCCTGAGCTACAGGTGAGCAAGCTTGTGCCGAAGGTAAGCATTCCCGAGTACCGCCTGAGCATACGGTAAGTAAGCCTGACCATACGTGAGAAGACCGATTTTAGTACCTCAAAGCTCTTTCGGCTCCTTTAAGGCCCGGGTATACTTTCCTCGTCTTAGCTCTTAAAGCGGGTCCTATTTTGGTTCCGACAAAGACTTCCAATATAATCATAGACAATAATTTCTGCCTACCAGAATCCGTTTCTGTCCTTGAACCTGAGCAGTCGCCGCTCTAACCTGAGCCGAGCTCTGAGTCCTGAGCACGCTAATGAGTCAGCTGGATTTTGCTCAGGGTTCCTCTTCTTATCCTTTGCTAATCGGCTATAGTTTCTATATTTAAAGAAGGGCTTTTCTAGACCTTTAGTTTTATTTTAGTATTCGGAATATTATAGTTACAAGTATATTAATTTAAAAAAACTATACTCTAGAATATTTATCTTTAAAGTATAATACTTATATATATTATAAAATAATATATATATTTTATTTTTATTTTAAATTAAAAATTAAAATTTAAAATATATATAATATTTAATATAAATAATTTATATTAATAAATAATAATAATAATATTTTTTTAAAAATATATAATAATAATTATATAATTATATTTATTTTTAATAAAAATAAAAATAATAATAAAATATATAAATTTTATTTATTTTATTTATATTATTATATATTTATTTATTATTAATTTAAAATTTAAAATTTTATTATATATATATTTATTAATTATAAAAATTATATAAAAATAAATATAAATTATATTAAAAAAAATATAAAATAATTTTTATATTATAATTAATTAATAAATTAATTATTTTTAATAAATTATAATTATTTTATTAATATAAAATATAAACGTGTATAAATCGAATAAAAGTCCGAATTATAGTTTTATTAAATTATTAAATAAC
>Ga0302221_10002936_pt1 | contig 10466 bp, 5 predicted proteins | sample II_Palsa_E2_1_FD_193517 | JGI IMG/M metagenome (GOLD analysis project Ga0302221, IMG submission 193517) | Peat permafrost microbial communities from Stordalen Mire near Abisko, Sweden - II_Palsa_E2_1 | ecosystem: Environmental > Terrestrial > Soil > Palsa > Peat permafrost | place: Sweden...
AGAATTCAAGACAGCTGATGAAGTGTACGCCTCCAGATGGTTCGCTAGTCCCTGTCAGCTGATAAGTTGCGAGCAAGGAGTTCATTACTGAGTTCAACGGTGGGGTCGAGGTGAGCCGCTTATACTTTTAGTCTCAATCCTATGGAAGATGGGATCGTAGCGAGGTAGATATGTGGCTGGGATTTGCTGATATGGTATCTCGTTTTAATATCATTTCGCCTTCATTTTAGTCACGTAGTCCCAAGAACGTTCAATCCTTGATGATCAGTAGGATAGAGAATCCAACAACTGTAAGTTGGTCTTCATTTTCATAGTAATATATTTATAGGACCAAGATCCGCTTGGTTCCCTTCCTGGGCTTCATGTCATGTGATTATAGCCATTAATCCTCTCGTCTGAAAACGTAACGCGAGGAAATAGAAAAGAAAATCGGGAACAAAACCTGGTGGATTTGGCGACTAGCCTTTGAGAGCAGCGACAGATAGGTCTTTCAACCGTGAACGAACCTTCAATCCTTCAACCTGCCATGACATCGACTCCGAAATTCGAATTGGCACAACAAAGACGCCGGAACTATCAGTTAGGTGCTAACATGTCATTCATCTCAGCCTCGTGGATTGGGCTTGATGACGAGGCTGGTCCCGCTTCGGTTACCGGGAGGACCCGAGCTCGGGCCCATATGACGGGATCTCGCATGAGACTAATCAATCCTTGGCAATCGTTTATCTTCAGACTAACCACTCCAAGAATTTGTGGCGTTCTCCTTTCAACCGACTCCTAGTCGTAGTCATGAACGCAGAGTCGGGATTTTCACTCGCGTGTCACTTGGTATCTTTTTAATGTTTAACCGAGTTAAACATTCGATACTGCTTAGTAAGAGCTTCTCAATCATTGGGCAGGATAAGCGAAAGGCAGATCGCAGATCGCCAAAGCGCGTTCTTCCTCCGCCATGATTGCGGAAACCCGCTTCAACCCTTGATTTAGATATCGCCATAGCGTCATGGCCAAAGATATTATTGAATAGGCTGAGCCGCACATCCGCGAGATAGTACGTATTTGTCGTGTGCTTGAAGCTGAAGGTAGGGAGTTGGACGAGTTGAACGATCTTGTGGGACGAACGAGTAAGTTGGAGACCATGGTCAAGCATCTACAAAAGCACGCTAAGGTTATATCAGTTCGAAATTCTCTTGTCGGGTTAAACGGAGGAACAGATAGTCCTCGTCCGATTAATATTGAGTTTAAACTTCTCCGCAGATCTGGTCGACAGGCGTCTCAAACGAAAAGATCTTACGACAATATGCAGGGCGCAAACAAGGCTAAGAAGCAGAAGCTTGCCGCTGACGAACCTGCCACCGACGGACTAGCTACTGACGAGCCTGCTACTGACGAACATGCTACCGACGAACCTGCCACCGACGAACCTGCCACCGACGAACCTGCCACTGAGCCTACTACCCTCGAGTCCACCGACGACCCTGCCATCATCGAGCCTAATACAATGGAGCCACTAGGGACATCGAGAGAGGACACAGGTCGACAAGGCACTGACGAAGTCATGGTACGATCTAGGGTCGCCACTACAATGGAAGATGATGAAACGACTGTTGGTGGAGCGGTGGAAGGAAATTTACCCTCAATAACTCATGCCGATGGAATAACCATCTTGGATGAGTATTTTCCGAAATCTGCCATCGATTCGAGTCCTCTTACGCCTGTGGTTTGGCCCCACGCTCCTGAACCCTTGACAGCACCGCCAAGTGCTGGCTCAAATGCCGTCTCCACAGAAGTCGCAGGCAATCTTGATCCTGACCAAGCCATAGGTGGTTTCGAGATGTCTAAATCAACCTCCAGTACGGGATCACTTGAGTCACTATCTTCGTGTACGGATCTAACAAGCCACCTGTCTTCCGACACTGATATTGTGGACAACGCCTTGCCAGACGCGGTCAAACAAAGACCTTTCGCAAGGCGTTCAATTCTTGATGATTCAGTTCAGTGGTTGGAAGATGTTGTAGTGGCACTCGAGCATGTAGATGATAATAGCCGCACACCCGATTCATCTGTGCCAGGCGTTTTGGACGACGTCCTCAAAACAACTATTAACCGCCCAAATTTTGTGAATATCATGAGCAGCGTCACAGAGGATTGGGCGAAATGCAATCGGCTGATTGCAAAGCCTGCATTGGAGGTTGCGCAAGAAAGTCTTGGAAAAGTTGACCAGAACAAATTACACGGTATTCCGGCGGATCGAGATCAGGTGAAGAAGGCCCGCGCAGAACGAGCCAAGTCAGAGCGCTTGAAGCATGCCGTCGCATGTTGTGATGTCAGAGAATTATCGAAGATTGCAATGCAAGACCTTTTATCCGAGCCAGCAGAGCTCATGGGCGAGTTCAGCAAGGAGAGCGATTACGAGAATGCAATGAAGCATATTGAGAAAGAGAACGCTAACGATACAAGGACCCAACTTCGACGCTTGTGGAAAGAGACTTACTACTGGCCGATGATTCAGCAACGTGCGAAGATGATAGGTCCACTTCCCAAGTCATCGGGTCCGAAAACTGAGATTACTCCCCAAGAGAAATTGGCTGCGAAGAAACTTATAGTCGCTATGGGATACGGCCAGAGCAGGAACAGCATCTTCAAATGGACGTCGTATTTGCGACTTCTGTCTGATTTAAGGGACAGAGGAACGACGGCATTCCTTCTTTGCCGGACGAGTGAGTTCAAGACCCACTTCTTTCAACATCCCAAAGAACTCGATATGCTACTTTCCTGGCATAAGGTCTATGACTTCCCTCTTCGACAGCTCCGGTTGAGGGTCATCGCTGAAGAAGCGAACGACTTCTCCGGGAAAAGCGACATAGAAGAAGAGTGGCTTCGCGACAGACTTCACGCTCCACAAAACATGCGCTGGGGAGACCATCTCAGCGCCTGGGACCAAGACTCAACAGAATATGAGAATTTCTTGGCCGATCACAGCCTGAAACCTACTTCTGGAAAATCAAATACCTATGTTCTCCGCCATGGTATCAAAGGTCAGCTCGACCGTAATATGGCCATCTACGTCAGCTTTGTGCCGTACGAAGGGGAACCAGATAAGAGGACTTTCAGTAACAAGACTGCCTCAACTGAACTCCTTGCTGTCGCTCCATTGGTCGCTGTTGCTCCTGGAGACTTCCTTGGTATCTTTCCAGGGCGACTTCGATACACGGATCAGAAGCCAACGAGAGCCATCAGGGGACCGGTTCCGAATCTTTGGTTGGATCATTCGGAAACGATGGGAAAGTTGAATAAGATAAAGGTGGCAAAGGCTGGCGAGATGACGAACGTCTGTCTTGCGTGGGAAGGAGTGAACGAGGTAAAAGGAGACAAGTCCTTCTGTCAATATTTGAGAGTTTTAGTCATAGCCACACGGCACATCCTACCGTTCGACCAGCTTGTTCGTCCATCCTCAGGAACAGCTGTGCTGTCTGCAGAGGACGGACGACTAGGGAGCCGAGGCCGTGAATGATTTCTCTGGTAACAGCGACAGACCAACGTTTCTCTGGTGTGGGAGGGAGTTAACGCTCTTGGGATGTTCCGTGAGTCTTTCCGGTTTCTGGTGGTAGCTACAATGCCATCTGAATAAACGCGTTCGGCGTCCATAAACATAGATTTAGAAATTCAATCAGATTCTTTCCTCTATACTATTGAGTAAAGGAATTAAGAGCCGAACGAGGATGCGTCATGCTACCTTTGAATCGAACCCAGATATACAGCTGTGGCCAAAATTGAATGTGGAGAAGTTTGGAGACGGGGTCATAAATGGAGCAGCGTGCGAATTGGGTGCCGTTTGTAGACAAGATAAGTTGCGATTTCTGGATGCAGCAAGCATGAGGGTGTCAAAATTGGAGCAACAGTCAAAACAGGATGGGAATATGTAACATGAAGACCGCGAAGTTGCTCCACATGCATGGTGTCGCTACTTTCGAAGGTAGGTAGAAACCAGCCGTCACCGTATCCACTTTACTGTATCACCTGTTTGGCCACAAGTGCACGTTTGATTAGAAGCGGCCGCAAGGCTATCTCTTGTAGGGGAAACCGCCTTGCTGGAGCCGTGCATGATTGCTGACGTTGAAATCGGCTCTGCAAGGTACTGTATGAATGCCGCCTCGTCAAGTTTCGGCTACTGCCAATCCAGCGAATCCATGCACAGACAGAATTAGTAATAGAATCTATACAGTATAGTATCTCGATAGAAGGTCTTTAAAAGGGAATACTCTGCAGCCAATTTTAGCTCCAAAGTCCAAAACTCGATAATAAAAACCGCTCGACATTCTTCATTTAGGCCAAAATTGGACGCGCTACAGGATGGTAGTCAGGCCCTTAACCTAAAGAGCGAGCTAATTTCAGCTCTCGGTTCGGGCTCCACTTCATGCATTGACATTGAGATGGTATAATATATAAATGCCTCGAGGCTTGTTATGTAACAGTTCCAGCAAGACGAAATGGGGCTTTGGCGTGCGAGGAAGAGGGGCAGATCGATAAGATTTCTGATTGAAGCACACAAGTTGGTGGGGCAGACACGCTCGTACGGAGATTTTGGGCTTCTATGAGCTCACATGCTAGCACGATAATCATGGGTAGTACGGGAATTTGGGCTGCCACCAGGATCAAGGCTAGTAGAAGCTCATAGGGTGGTGGAAGTATACGTGCTCGTGCGAGATTTTGAGCTTCTACGAGTTCACATGCTAGCACGAGAATCAATGCTGGTACAAGTTCGTATTCAACTACTAAGTCATCTTGCTGTGATCGGTCTTTTTTTTTGGCTTGGGTGTGTGGATTCCAGGAACCCATATGCTCCCAAGAGTAGCAGGTTTCTTGGGAGGAAGGCTTCCAGGAACGTGTTGGCTTCCAGGAGCTTTACTCCTGGGAGCCCGTGGGCTCTTGGAATCGTTATGACTCCCAGGAGAAAAGATTCCGGGAGTAATCTAGCTCTCGGGATAACCATAGTTGAAATACGATTGATTGATTGGTTCATAGGCTGTCCCAGCCGCCCTTGGACTTGGAGCTCTGAACTGAGGATACAAGTGTGATTATTCTTCTAACTATCTATCAAGGAGATACTGTTACTTATAGTCAGTATAACAGATTAGGTAGCAACCCGCGACTCAATCATGTGACTCATCGTCACATGTTATATTATCACGTGATATGGGATCCAACTCTTGGGCGGCTATGCAGCGTACAACTATAAATACAGGTGTTCCCCTCTCCTAGCTTTCAGAAAATAAGCCATTCCTGGTCAGAATTGACATAGGATGAAGACCGAATGTATCGAGCAGTAGAAACGATGCAGGTCCCGATCGATCGGTTTATGGGAACGTATTCAAGCTAGAAGCCAAAAGCTGCCATGATGTTCAGAATGCTTGCGCACATTAATTGGATCGGTGGTTTTGTTCTAGCGATGCGCCTCCAGAAGTGACGCCTTTAGAAGTAACGCCTCCAGAAATGCCACCTCCAGGAAATTGCTATAATTGGCCGTTTCGTTTCCGTCCAGGTTCCAATTATGTGTGTATGAAATATAATCACTTAAAATTATTCAACTTTATATTGTACATATGGCCTATTCTCATAATCAAGTTCCCAAACTACGAGGATTTGACCCTAGGGCAAATATGTCTAAGTAATTGCAAAATAGAAAGACCAGAAAGAATACTCAGGAAAACTTTCGACGAAGAAAAATCAATCTCATTAGTAAAGCAGACGATCTCCACCGCTTCTTTGGGGCAGATGTTTTCTTGGTCATCCGAAAGAAAGGCAAATACTCTGGGTATAACTCGAGAGAAGAGCTGGACTGGCCGCCAACAAAGGAGGAGCTCGTGAGTCTCTCTTGCCGCCATCTCAAGACTGCAACGAATAAACTCTTAGGACCATGAGATAGGGACGCCAGTAGACTTTGATGTTACCAAAGGAGATGATAAGGCGATGTGAAGGAATAATGGCCTTGGAGATCATATACTTAGCGTAGGCCGCTAGAGCACTGACTCAGACGTTATATGCCTGACTCCGAAAGGTTTCCTAAGGGGTTATGAAATATGTTCGCGATAGCTCTAAATTAACAACCATGGCGATATCAGTACATCCATCTCATATTGCTCAGCCCTGCCAACTCCCCGAAATCTAGAGAGCCTTGCACCAGGCCATGGCAAATAACTAAAGAAGATGAAGCGCAAAAGGGAGCAATTATAAAAACAACTTGGTCTCTTAGTGTTCTCACAACGTGTGTGGCATGGCTCTGGAAGTCCTAATCAACGGGCTTCTAAGGTTAGCTATAGCCACCAGGGGCAAAATCGTGGGGCCTGCTCGGCTATTATGCCTTAGAATGTCCAAGACTGGGAAAACCTGCAACCCATGTGATCTATTAATAACGGTATCAAAGACTTAATCCATGCTGATGTTTCGTATGGGTCACGAAATATAGAGTACTCCCTATGAAGGCCGAGTACCCTTGATATGGATAGTCAAAGCCTTTGCCGGCAGCCCGAGGACAGAGATGCTAAGCCCAGATATGGCGACCAAGACTATTAATACGGGAGAATATATACTCCCGTTTCCGGGGGCCTGCCTCCTTATCAATCCACTTGCAAAAGACACAGTATAGTATAGATACTACGGGCCGCTCTTTGACTTCTATAGGAGCCAAAGAATCCGTATCTAAATCTTCGTCCGCTAGCGTCTTGATTTCCCAGTCTACATCAGACTCCATCTCGGTCTCCCCTTGAGAGATGTCCTCCTCCTCCTTATCGTTTATATCTATACTCGCATACACGCGATAAACCTTTGGACGTCCCATTTTTTTTAATACCTTGTACTAATAAGGGATTTCTTGCTTCTTATAGAGTCATATAAGATTATCAATAAGCTCGACCTATACTTCAAGAATTTAATCTTTAATCAAGTCATTAAATAATTTAAAGAATAATTTAGCCACTTTATCTTGCTTCTTAAGCTTATACTTAAAAATTAATAAAATAATTATATCGGCTAGACGGATATCTTATAATTATCGATCGACTTTAGTAATATAGATAATCTTATAAAACTTTACGATAATCTTCTCGAGTAAATCGTCTTTTAGATAACGTTTCAAGATATTAATATCGGCTTATATATTTTTATATCTCTCGAATTACTTTATTTTCTTGGTCACTTTAATGATGGAATAACTATAATCCTTAAGCCCTCGGATATATTAAGTACACTCTTCGATAAATTTAAAGAATTTAGAATATCGACTAATCTCAAACTTCTATATGTCTGTCAGAACTTTCGGGACTCTCTCATAATAGATTAATTTATTAATCACTCGGATAAAATCATCTCGTCACGTGAAGCCAAGATATATCGCTTAATAATCCCGATCGATAAATAATAATATATAATATTATTTATAAATATTTTCCTGATAACTTATAATTTATCAATATTTTTCGGGAGTTAATATTTTTATAATAATATATATTAATTAAGTTTAATATTAACTTATAAGAATCTATTAAAGAATAAAATAAAAAATATTAAGAATTTATTCTTTAATCTCTTTCCGGAAACTCGCTATAAATTATAAAATTTAAGCTTTTTTTTAAATTCACTCGTTTAATTAAAATAAATAAAATAATATTAATACTTTAAATAATTTAAAGCTTTAGTTTAAGATATATAAATCTTATTAATAATATACTCGATATTTCAAAAAATAAATTTTTATATTTAGTCTTTATTTTATTAAAAATAAATATAATTAATATTAAATAAAATTATTAAAAAATAAATATTATTAAAAAAAATAAATTTATTCTTAAATATATTATCAATAAATATTAAAGTTAATATAAAAATAACTCTATAATATACGAGATTTTTTATTTTATAAAATATAAATATTTTTTTAGATTTAATTAATAAATTAATAAAATAAAAATTAAATATAAAAAATAATCTTATTTATTTTTTTTCTTTTTATTAAATCTTTTAATATACTTTAAGTTAAACTTTATAATAATAATAAATAATTATTTTTTAACCCGAGACGGAAATAACTAGAATTTAATATCTTTATACTAAAATATAATAAAAACTTTAAATTAAATAACGATATAATTAATAAGAATTAAAAAGAATAATAACTAGACCTTTAGTCACTCATAAATAAATATCTCTATATCATGCACTTAATAAATATTCTAGAGTTAATATAAATTCTTAATAAAAAGTCTTGACTTTTTCTTTTTTAAGTTATTAAGAATAAATATCGATATTAGAATTTATAAAATTTATTATTATAAAATAAATATAATAACTTAAAAAAATAAAAATAAACAAAATATATTATATATATTATATAATATATTTTTTTTTATATATTTTTTTATTAATTATATATATTTTATATTAAGGATTTTTTAATGTATAATAATAAAAAATTCTTTCTTGATTCACGAGTACTTTATTCGTTAAAAGAAATATATCTTAAAATAATTAAGTTAATATATCTTAAAGGCCTCGTCCGGATCTTATATTATTTTAATATAAAGTAAACTTAGGTTTTTTTTTTTTAATTACTTAATAATAAATTTATAAAACCTATTAAATATAATTAATAAATATTTATGCCGAATAATCTTTCGCGAGACAAGAGACTTACTCCTTTTATTTTTCCGACTTTATCTTTATTATAATTTTAATTTTATTATAAGAATTAGATAATATAACTTCTTCTTTTTTAAACTCTTGCATTATTCGCTTAATATCTATGACTTTAATATCGGCATTAGACTTAGAGTTAGATTTATTATTAGACAAAAAATTATAGCCAGAATCTTTGGCAGAGTCAGAATCAGGACCAGAGTTATTATTGTAAGCAAAATTTAACTTCCGCGCCCGGTTCCTCCTCTTTAACTTTACTCGTGATTCGTGTACTCGAGGTTATTCCTCTCCGTTTGGCAAAGTCGGGGGAGCTCTATCTTAGCCATAGCGGAGGGTTTAACGCTGAGCGAAACGTCGGGGGAGACGGGCCATGTCGTCGCCGGGTAGGTAGCTTTGTGAGAAGAGACGTGGGATTCGCTATATGAGAGGACAAAGGGCCTGCACAAACGACTGGAGCTGACTGAAGGAATGTCGTCCATAAGCGCTGGAGAGTGATCGAGAGAATTGAGCGCACGGAGCAAAAAACGGATGATTGAGGGCAATAGCAAAACAAAATGAGTGGGTCAGTGGAATGAGAGACGAAGGAATAATAGGGCGGAGTGATGGATGAGGAGTAGGTCGAGGGGGTTTGGAGAGTAGAGTGAAGAATGAACATGAAAGTCGAGGCAAAGAGGCTGGAATATATATGTCTTGTAATGCGGGAGCCGGAAGTTGAACAGGTAGTGTGACCCATTTTCCACTTGGAAACCTTTCCCTTGGGGGGAGCCCCGCGGTTTTCAGGGGAATAATAGGTTCCGCCATTTTTGGAGGTAGGAATAAAGTTGGAAGAATTAATGCTCTATTTAAAACGGTGATGGGGGACGCTCGCCAAATTTATAATGGTCTCAGGATGGTCATTTAAGCGAGTGGAGAGATAGCGTAAAATAGCGGGCAGATATCTGCCAAAAACGACAGTCAAATTACCGACATCTAGAAAATAATAAATTTTATAATAAATTTTTATTTCTTAAAAGACTTTTAAGTAAAAAATAATAAAATATTATTTATTATTTTAAGAATATTTTTAAGAAATTATTTTAATAATAATTAAGTTTAAATAATTAATTTTAATTTTAATTTTATAATTATATTAAAAATAAAAAAATAAAAAAATTAATATAAAAATTATTTTTAGTTAATAAAAAATATTTAATTATTCTTTATTTAATTTTAATTTTAATAATTTTTTTTTATTAAACGATTAAAAAATTTAAAAATATATTTATATATTTAAATAAATTTTTAATAAAAATTATAAAATCTTAAAAATAATTAGATTTTTTTAATTAAAGATATTTTTTAATTTTATATAATAATAATTTTAATAGAATTTATTTATATATCGTGATTTAATATTATAAAATTTAAAAATATTATTTTAATAATTTTAAATTTAAATTTATAAATATTAATTTATAATTTTATTTTTTAAAGTTTATATAAAATTATTTTAATATATTATTAATATTTTTATTTATTTTTAAAAAAAATAAATATATTATTAATATATATTAAATAAAAGTTATTTAAATAATTTATAAAAATTATATTAATATATTATTAAAATATTATCGGATTATTATATAATTTAAAGAAAAAAATAATTAATTTAAAAAAATTATATTTTATTTAAAATATTATTTATATTATAAATTTAAATTTTATTTATATATAATTAAATATATATTTTATATTAAGTTTAATAAATATTAATAAATTAATTAATTAATTAAAGATTT
>Ga0302221_10002937_pt1 | contig 10464 bp, 8 predicted proteins | sample II_Palsa_E2_1_FD_193517 | JGI IMG/M metagenome (GOLD analysis project Ga0302221, IMG submission 193517) | Peat permafrost microbial communities from Stordalen Mire near Abisko, Sweden - II_Palsa_E2_1 | ecosystem: Environmental > Terrestrial > Soil > Palsa > Peat permafrost | place: Sweden...
TTAAATTAATAATATTAATAATAATAAAATAATATTTATTTTATTATAATTATAATTATTTAATATTAAAAATATTAAAATTATTAATATTTTTAAAAAATTATTTTATATTATAATTAATTTTATAATTTTAATATTATTTTATAATTTTATAATTTTTTATTTTAATATATTAATTAATATTTATATAATTAATTAATTATTATTAATAATTTTAATATAAATATTATTAAAATATAAATAATTTTTAAAAAATTATTATTTTTTAAATATAAAAATATTTTTAAAGATTTTAATATTAAAGTCTTTAAAGTTATTATAAATAATTTTTAAGAATTATAATTATTTAATTTATTTTTATTTTTATTAAAAAATATTTTATAAAATTAATTTTTAATATTATATTTTTAAGTATTTTAGTTTATTATTTTTTAATTTAAGTATTTTATTTTTAATTTATATTAAATTATAATATTTTAAAAAATATAAATTTAAGATTAAATATATTTAAAATATAAAAATATTTATTTATAAATAATAAACTTAAAGAATTAAAAGTCTTTTAATTATTATTAAAGAATTTTTTATTTTTGAATATTTATAATATATATATAATTTAAAATATTTTAATTATTTTATTATATATAAATTTATTATAATATTTTTTTAAAAATAAAATAAAATAAAATAAAATAAAAAAAAACTTTAAATATTTTAAAAAAGATTAATTTATAAAATATAAACTTTAAATAATTTTTATAATATATATAAATCAATAAATATAATAACACGTGACTAACTCATTCATTATATAAATTATTTTTAAGTATTTATATTTTTTTATTTATCCGGATTAATTATAAATTAATTATATTATTTTTTATATATTTTATTAAATAAATATAAAAAATTCACGTGACGACTATATATATATAGCGGATTCTTTCTTGACTTTTTTAAAAGAATTAAAGATTAATTTTATATTAAATTTATTAAATTTATAACTTATTAATTTTTTTAATTTATTATTTATTAATTAATTATTTTATAAATATAATATTTCTTATTTTAATTTTTTTAAATTTTTTTTAAAAATAATTATTTATTAAATAATAATAATATTAAAAAATTATAATAAAATAAAAAAAATAAAAAATAAAAAATAAAAAATAAAAATCTAAAAGATTTTTAAATATTTTAAATAAAATTAATTTAATAATATAAACTTTTAAATAATTTTTTAAATATAATTTATAATTTATTATTTATTATTAAAACTATAATTTTTTTTAAATAAAATATTATTATTAATAAAAAAAATTAAAAATTAAAATAAAATTAAAAAATTAAAAAAAATATAATTATAATTAATATTTTATTTATTAAATATTTTTTATAAAAATTTAAAGTTTAAAATAAAAATAAAATATTATATATATTTAATTTTTTAAAAAAAAAAAATTTATATATTTAAAAAAATTTAAAAAATTTAAAAATAAAATAAAAATTTATTATAAAATATATTTTTTAAAATAAAATAATTTTATAATAAATTATTAAATTTTTTTTAATTTATATATATAAATTAATTAATATTAATTTATCGATAATATATAATAATTATTATATAAATATAAAAATATTAATTATATAAAATAATAATTAATTAAATTTTTTTTTAATAATAAAATATTATTATATTTAAATTTTAAATTAAATTATATATAAGATTATTAAAATTATAAATACGTATTAAAGTAAATTCACTCGACACGTGATTAATATAATTATAATATTATAATTATATTAATAAATATATTAATATTATTTTTTATTATTTTTAAAAAATAAATTTTAATTCTTTAAAATATTTAAAAAATTTATATAAAATTTATATATAAAAAATTTTATTTTTAAAGTTATTTAAAATATTTAATTTATTAAATAAAATAAAATATTAAAGTATTATATAATATTTTAATATAAAGTTTTTTTAATTAATAAAAATAAATTATATTAATTTTATAATTTATTAATTTTATAATTTATTAATTTTATAATTTATTAATTTTATAATTTATTAATTTTATAATTTATTAATTTTATAATTTATTAATTTTATAATTTATTAATTTTATAATATATTAAAATAAAACTCGTATTATACTTTAGTTAAATTAAAAGATTATAATATTCGTGATAGCGAATATATTTTATTATACTTTAAATAAATGCCGACAGGAATCACGTAATAGCCACGTGGTTACGCACGTAGTACACGTTATAAATTAATTAATTATTATTTATTTATTTTATATTTTTTTATTTATTTAAATTAATTATAAATTAATTATATTATTTATTATATATTTTATTAAATAAATATAAAAAATTTATATAATATTATTTATATATATAATAAAATTTTTTTTAAATTTTTTATAAAATTTAAAATTTAATTTTATATTAAATTTATTAATTTTTTTAATTTATTATTTTTTAATTAATTATTTTTTAATTAATTATTTTTTAATTAATTATTTTATATATATAATAAATATTATATATTATATTAATTAATAAATATTAATTTTATATAATATATATTTAAATTTAAATTTAAATTATATTATATTAATTTATTAAACTTTTAAAAAAAATATATAAAAAAGTAAAAAAGAAAAGAAATAAAACTGATTTTAGTAAGTAATTATTATTTGTTTCTCATCGAATGCTTACATCGAAATATCTTTCACTTAAAGATTAAGTTATAGCCCCCAACGAATCGCAAGAAAGTAGTATATATCTTAATGGATGAATAAAAATCGCGCACGTAAATTCTACTGTGCCTCGCCGTTGAAGGCATCATGCTCTGGCTATTGACTGACCAACGCCTGTAGAATCATGGAGACAAAAACCCATTGCTTTTCAACCAAGCGAGATCGTTGAGATCATCAGCTTTAACGCCTGAACTTTGTTGAAGGTTCCCCGAAACACCAACGCTAGATGCAAAGTAACCACATTTCCATCATCATCCGGTTGCATGTTGAATCAATATATCGTAAAAATCAGTGCTCTACAGACCCATTGGTAAGAGGTGTGTTCTCGATACCATTGGGCTTAGCATCAACACCGTTGGTTTCGCCAGTGCCATTCGTTTCCCCAATCTCAACAGGCTTGTCCAGATCCTCTACCTCGAGATCGTCAAACAATGGAAACAAGCCATGAGCCTGGTGGAAATCATTTTGGACTAACTTCTATATTAGCCTGAGCTCACACATGTAATCGAAGTGCAAACATACCTATATTGACAAGGTGCCAAGTTTCCATGATGTTCTCGATTAGATGGCGACTCGGACTCAACGAGGAATAGCAGTGTGCCCAGTCCAAACCCAGACGGAACGCCTCGTCCTTCCATGCTAGGAAACTGATAGTCTCAACAATGGTAGGCTGAACGATCTCTTTTCCTGGGAAGACACCCCATGTCACAGCGTTCGGCCCATCGCTTGGGGCGTTCGTCCTCAAATTGCCAACCTTCTTAACAGCATAGTAAGTCAAATCAGGGTTCCGTTCAATTCTGGCAATTAGCTCGTCAATGAGCTTGGGAGATACCAAGAGTTCCAAGTAAGCTTTCTGGTAGACGTAGCCATTGTTTGGGCCCCACCCATAGACCGGGTCTGAAGACTTCATTCCATCAACCGCTGGTTGGGAGTTGATTGTGAGAAATCCCCGCCTATTGAGATTAATGAGCTCGCTTTTAATGGCATCAGCCTCACTAGTGATGGGTGCCTCACTCCATGGAAGACTTTCAACACCCTTCTCAAGGTATTTCACGAATATGTTGGCAATGTCCTTGACGGACTGAGGTTCGCCCCAAAGCTTGCGATTCTGCTCGTTCGTGCCCTTCAAGCTGATGCCATAAGTGTCCAATTCCCCAAAGGCTGGGGATCTCGAGTCACCCCATCTACCGTTAGGAAACTCATCCCAATCCTGCGTTCGGGCTACGTAGGACTTGTTCCGGTTCTTCCAGAAAATTGGACGAACATCTTCATCCCTGCGCCCCAGCCCGAGAGACTGTCTCCATGGTAGTGCTTGCTTCAAAGGCCGTTGATCAGAAGGCGTGAGTTTCAGCTCATCCAGAACCATACGGGTTGCCTGGGCTAAGTTCATGGTATAGAAATGCAAATGATGGATCCCCGAGGCCAGGATTTTGCGGCACATTTCGGCGACCAGACCTGTCCCTATACTTCGAACAGCAGCATCATCATTCTTCACTTGCTCCAAGGCCGCGCTCCATTTAGGAGGGATTCTGCATTTCATATGATTGCACCTTCGAAGAAAACTGGCGTAAGTGTTTACTGGCATGATTCCGGGCACGATCGGAACAGTGACGCCCTTGGCCCTGACTTTTGAAAGCCAACTGATAAAATTGTCCACATCATAGAACATCTGGGTGACGATGAACGTAGCACCAGCATCAACCTTTTGCTTAAGATGATCTAGGAGCAGCTCGGGGTCATCCTGGTCGTCGCAACCCTCCGGATATCCAGCAACTCCAATATCAAAATGGTTACCGTACGTTTGACGAATATGTGTGACGAGATCTCTGGCGTAATGGAAGCCCCCTTCCGTAGCCTCCCACTTCTCTTTGTCTCTCGGAGGGTCACCACGAAGTGCGAGGATATTGGTGCAGCCGGCATTGTAGGCATTCTTGAGAGCTTTGTCGACGGCATCTTTAGCCATATCCGTGCAGGTCAGATGCATGCATGTCTCCAAACCGCATTGAGATTGAGCTACGCTCACCATCTCACATGTCAAATCCGCCAGTTGGCCCCCAGCTCCCCATGTTATGTCAATAAAGCTAGGCCCGAGTCCATGCATGCGGTCCATCCGATCATACAAGTTCTGAACACCCTGCGCTGTCTTTGGAGGAAAGAATTCGAAAGAGAACGTTGGCCGGCCAGACCTCTCGGCCTCAGCCAGCATGTCCTTGATATACATACCGGCGGTCTAGAGGTTACTTCACGAGGTATATCGCCTTCGAAGATCGTCTAGATAGCGCAGCATTAGCAATTGTTCGTGTTTCGCGGCAATGCCGCCAGATTGGGAAAGCCTTTGTGTTCCCAGCCAAGAATTGAGAGCTCCTGGGAGTAAGCTACCACTTCACCAGGAGGAGAACCGTCGTACCTTGCACTCTGGACTTATGCCACCTATGATCACGGTAGCCAACGCTAACCGAAGTACCGTTTTCGAGCCCAACGATCTGCTGCTTCCCGCTGCATACGAGGCTGTAGAAAATGCGCTGTGGGCGAAGAAGGAGGTGCAAGTGTGTACAAAATTCAAATTGTGCGAGGAAACTCACTTGTAAGACCCCTCGACGACGCCGCCCGAAAACGGCTGTGGAGTCGAGGCGGTGTCGAAAAAAATCTTATTGGGGTTAGCTCCACAGGATGAAGGCAACCCACGTCAGGACGACGGATAAAAAGTACGCATCTAGCAACTAGCAACACGAACCTGAAAGAGCAGGGCTGATATTCATATCCAAGAGACAGCATGTTCTACAAGACCAGCACATTCGCAGCCACCGTGAATAGTGAATAGTGAATTGTGAAATGGCAATCTGTGCAATCAGACGTCTCTACATACCCCTGTACTTTGCCCCTCCATAATGCGCCTACCCCGCCGAAACACGTGAGCTGCGGCATTGAAAAGGAGGCGGGAGCTAGTAGCTACCTCCCTTAGCGAGTAGTAAAGGAGTCATCATTAGATCACGATGCTTCCAAGGCATCTTCTTCCCTCTTGGTCGGTTTGCACATCTAATTCATGATCTATTCCTGGCGGGATGAATCATCGCGTGTCCGAAGCTCATTGTATTTGTACACGCCCATCACACGTATCAAGACGGTGATACTCTAAACAGCGACCCAAACCATTGATGGATATCGTAAACGCCGAACCACACATATACGCCTCAAGACATAAAACTTTCATCCCTCTCATGCCTGAGCTCCTCCATCCTCATCAGCCCGAAGGCCACTATATTGCGTTCCCTGGTTGGCCGTGCTCAACCTCGCACAAAGTCCCAATAATACCACCGTCTCTGTCGCTGCATAATGGTTCAAGGCATCTAAAAGAATTTGCAGATGTCTGCTGAAGTTATTCTCATACTTCTGAATGCTGTCGAACATCTTTTCAAGTCCACCACCAGCAGTGGTTGCCGGGTCGGCTTGTCTCTGAGCTTGGGTTTCCTTGAATCGGTCCCATTGTTGCTTATTCATCTGGGGAGGTTTTTCTGTGCCTGAAAGGTCCGGATCCGCCCTTTCCAATTCTCTGGAAAGCCAACCAGTATATGTTGCGAAGAATGTGCATGTTTGCATCAATTTCGAATGAATCTATAGATAATTTTAGCTACGTCAACCTTGCAAGAGCTTGGAAACATACCCTTAACAATCTGCTGTTGGTGAGCATGCATTCTTTCAGGCAGGTATCGAGGAAGTCGACATGGTCTTGCATGAGCTCATCAACCGTCCGAACTGGAGACGTCCCACCTTTGTTATCCTCCTTCGCATTAAGCTTCGCCATTAGTGCCTGCCAATTCGGTTCAATGACTTCAGCTGTGCAGAAGTAAAGCAATTGTTGAACGAAGACGAGCATACGAGCACGTAACGTGAACACCCGCCGTTTCCACATTTCCACAACACGATTTGAGCTCTTGTGGGACCAGCTAGCAGCTCTATTGTGAGTTTGCCAACATGAAACAAGTTGTTGCTCTAGGTGCCGCAGAGAGAGGAGGTACCGGAACAAGGCCTGGTACCTCCAGACAGTCTTTCTGCTGATGACCAGTGAGACGGGGAAGGGGACGGAATAATCTAATTGAAGAGAAGTGAAGCCGACTGCCGTTTTATCACTTTCGTTCGTTGGTTGTGAGGCGGGTGTTTGAAGGCTTTCCCCTTGCTCTATACCGGAAATGTTAACGACCCGCGTCAATGAATTTGTTAAGCTGACTTCATTCATCTCTACTTTGATGTCTTCCTTGAAAGGATCTTGTGCTGCAACACTGCCAGGCTGGCGTAGTACAAGATCAAGTAGTGACTGCAACTTGTTTGCGTTGACATTCTTAACTGGTTTTCGAAGTTCAGATGTACCAAGCTCGAGGAAGTAGGAGAAGAAATCCGACCGATCTAGGAAAAAGTAGTGTTTAAGCGATCGTAGGCGAGCAGGGAGGGCATGTGTAGTAAGTAAAAGTGTTAGCAGCGACTTATTAGCATGGGCATAGGCGCTGTTGACGTTGTCCAAGAATCGATTGTCCTCGAATGATCGGGGCACATCAGTAACGGCCTTACTGACATCAACGCCTCCACACTCCCGGACCACGTTGAGGTATTTCCCTGCCAGCAGGACTTTATCCTTGACTCCTTCAAGTTGTGGCGGCACGTCGTGGTCTCGAATGGTATATCGCCTCTCCCAGTATTCGTCCGTATAATCCTCTTCTAGCCTTTCGCGCTTGATGCTCTTCTGCTCTCTCACCAAAAACTCGGCGTGAGGATCTTTGATGCTCCCGTGATGTAACCACTCGTTCAGCATCATCATATACGGACGGCTGGCATCCCGCAACAAGGAAGTAAGAAGTGACCGAGCAGCGGGATCACCTGACATTGTTTCCAACCGTTTCGTGATGAGACCCAGGACGCTGCCACCCTTGCAAATTTTCTTTCCTGGTATATTCCCCGGTCCAAGATCGCCACCTTCCCTGAGACTCTCCAAAATATTTTCGATATCATCATAGCCATCATCTGAATCTTCGTCCTCTTCCAGCAAGGAATTTCTTTTTAGAATCTCGTGAGCTAGGGAGTACAGCTGAAACATCATGTGACCTGTTGGAAGAGTATGGAGGTTCAGTACATGCAAAGTAAAAGACGGGTTGGTGAGAAATTGAGTCTCTAGCTGCGCGATCAAAATCAAGTAATCTTGCAGAAGCTTTCGAATCGCAGCACAAAGGGCGTGGTTCACAGCCCCAAACTCTTCTCGGCTCTGGACTTCCACAAAAGCCTCGATGGCTCCATAATGAGTTGCCATTTTCAACATCGTCGTTGTCAGGTCTTGTAGACTAGGGTCCAATCCCGGCAGAATCTTGAATCCAGGTCCTGCAAGTCGGTCCTTCTCGACAGCGGGGTTGTAGTTCTTTGCAAATCGGACATACTGCCCTTCGTAGCCCATGAAAACCATAAGTAGATCCTCCAGAATTACGGCCTCCTGCACTTCTAAAGATAGCTCATGAAGCGGTTTGGGCTGCAACGACTCCGGCGCTTGAGATGCAAGTGGTGGTATGGATATTCGTGAGGCTAGAGGGGCAGATGTATGCGGGACTAGACAAACTTCTGGGTTCCAGGGTGCTAAGAAAAGACTATTAGACACTAGAAGAAAGCAGAGGTTTCAGAGACTTGACTCTTACTTTGTAGAGGCGCCTCTGTCTTGCTTGCTTTCGGTCGAGGGTCTCCTATATATGCTCTACTCGGTTCTGCTGGCCGTTGCCGCTCAGTGGGCTGTGCAGAAGGGGCGGAGCGTCTATCAGGGCTTCGTGTTCTTGTTGTTAGAGTCTCTCTTGTTGTAACTTGCACTCTGTCTGTTCGCCTCTCTTCTAAACCCCTATTCGTGCGCTCCGCGCCTGAAGCTGTTCTTTTGTGGCTAGTCCCTGCCGTTGAGGGCTGAGGCGATTGCGTTCTCCTTGGAGCCAGCCTCTCGCCTCTGTTTCCAGTCTGCCCGGATGGAGCGCGTGGTTGTGCGCTTCCATTGTCGTTGGTTGTTCTTCGCTCAGCACGTGACGAAACTCTGGCTGTAGACGAAGAAGACATGACAGTCACATTTGCGCAAGAGAGGCAAGGAGGACCAGCATAGCATGCCACAACTAACAGTTATGGAAGCTATTTCGCGGTGTGGTGTTGATCATGGATTTATTGGGGGACGCGCTTTGCCGACTAGTCGCGATCAACGCGATGATGCTTTCCCTGCTGCACTAGACCTAGTTGGGAACTCGGCTGGAGCCGTACCTGAGCTTCGTGGGCCTGCACTGCCTAGACAACAGGTCGACAATTCCAACTTCACCTCACCCTCACCAGCTCTTCTTCAATCTACGACGCCATTCGAGATCTTGCCGATCTTGCTGCAGCTCACTGACTTGATTTCGATCCCTCCTACCGCCGCAACTGTTTCCTCAAAGCCTTCAAAATGTTTATTGCTCGATCAGAATACGGTGAGTGATCTGGACCTCGCCATATACTTCTCAGGACTACCACTAATGCTGCAACAGATCGGGGTATAAAGTATGTCATCCTCTGGCCTCTTCAGGTTCTCCATATGCTGTAGTCTTAGCATGAAACTGATCCTTCCAACAGCACCTTCTCCCCGGAAGGACGTCTATTCCAGGTCGAATATTCTCTGGAGGCTATCAAGCTAGGATCGACAGCAATCGGTGTAGCTACAGGTGGAGGAGTAGTTTTGGGCGTCGAAAAGCGAGTCACATCTACCCTCCTTGAGACCTCATCCGTCGAAAAGATCGTGGAAATCGACCGCCATATTGGTTGCGCTATGTCCGGACTTCAAGCTGATGCACGGTCGATGGTCGAGCACGCTCGGGTGGAGTCTCAAAACCATGCTTTCCATTACAATGAACCTTTGAGGGTCGAGAGCTGTACGCAGGCTATCTGTGATCTGGCACTGAGATTCGGCGAGGGTGCTGATGGTGAGGAGAGCATAATGAGTAGACCATTCGGTGTTGCTCTTTTAATTGCGGGTTATGATGAGGATGGACCACAGCTGTACCATGCGGAGCCTAGTGGAACATTTTACAGATATGACGCGAAGGCTATTGGATCAGGTTCGGAGGGCGCGCAGGCTGAATTGCAGAATGAGTTTCATAAGGTATGATTGATGGTCATGAGGTGTACCATTTCTAACTTCATCATAGTCTCTTACCATCGAGGAAGCCGAGACGCTAGTTCTGAAGACTTTGAAGCAAGTGATGGAGGAGAAGCTTGATTCGAAGAACGTCCAATTGGCGAGCGTGACCAAAGAGAGAGGTTTCCGGATTTACACAGATGAGGAGATGGCCGCAGTTGTTGAGAGATTACCGGCAAACTAAGAAGATGGTACCTGCAACGCAAAGACAGGCTTGTAAATCACGGAGTTATGTGGCAAAATGAAGTCAACACTAGACGCGAAAAATGGCAGTTCACAGCTTGGAAAAGATCTTTCAGGATCGAAGTCTCTGTTTTCGTTTCATTGTGGGTATGCCTTCGGCCGACCCCCTAAATGCATCAACTTTTGCCCCTCGGAGAACATTCACATTGGAGGGGGTGGTTGGGTCTCATCACCATCCAGATCCAAGTTCTCGAAATCCTCCTGGATGCTAAGTACCCCCAAGGCGTAATGCACCCGCTCCGACTGTTCGATCGTTAATCTCCTATC
>Ga0302221_10002938_pt1 | contig 10464 bp, 16 predicted proteins | sample II_Palsa_E2_1_FD_193517 | JGI IMG/M metagenome (GOLD analysis project Ga0302221, IMG submission 193517) | Peat permafrost microbial communities from Stordalen Mire near Abisko, Sweden - II_Palsa_E2_1 | ecosystem: Environmental > Terrestrial > Soil > Palsa > Peat permafrost | place: Sweden...
CTACTGTTGTGGTATTATTCTTAACTGCTTTTTTTGCCATTTTCGCACTTCCTTTAGATGAGTTTATGTATATTTATTTAGAACAAATTTGACACAAATTCCTTTAATTTCTTTATAAGTTAGGGGAGCAGAAAACCCCCATCCTTGTGGTGGGGGATGAATGCGACCAAACTGTTATCAACAATTTTAACAATTATTTTGTGTTTTCTTAAAGGAATAACTGTTGTTAAGACGATGATACTATCACAAGGAGATACAAAATGACTGTAAGTATAAAATTACCAGATGAACAAGTGAAATACCTGCAAAAGATGAGCCACTATGTTTCAATAGAACGGAACCAGAATCTGACACTTAGCGACCTGATTAGAGAAGCAATAGCAGCATTGTTCCCAATGCCAACAGATGAAACCGAAGACAACAAAACACAGCGTCTACAATCTTAACTATCACATTGTTTTGGTGACAAAATATAGACATCCAGTGTTTGTTGGAGAAATAGAGATATTTATGAAACAACGGATTGGAGAGATATGCAAGCAATATGGCTGGGAACAGTTAGCACTGGAAACAATGGCAGACCATATTCACTTGTTTGTATCTGCTGAACCAAGTGTTTCCCCATTGGGGATTGCATCTACAATTAAGTCAATTCTTGCTGTCGATGTATTCAAAAAGTTTGACAAGTTAAAGAAACAAAAGTTCTGGGGCAGCGGACTGTTCAGCAGAGGCTCGTATTATGGCAGTGCAGGAGATGTTTAAGCAGACATTATCAAGAAATACATAACGAATCAGAAACATTCGTACTCGAATGAAAATGTTGATACAGAAGACGATTAAAATCAAGGTTGGAGACCTGTCAGATACTAAAGTGTCTACATTGCTGACAGAAGCACAGAACTGGTCAAGACAGGTAGCTGAATATTACCTCTGTTATCTCTATATCAATGAGTTCACTAAAAATAAGACGCAAATACACAAAGACACTTATCATCGGTTAAGACAGTATTTTCCTGATTTGAATAGCAAGTGTTTACAGCAAATAAGGGATAAAGTCATAGCAACCAGCGATCCTTATTTAACCAGGAAATGCAACTGTCCTATTATCACAGATCATCAGAGTTTTACTATTTCCTACGATAAAGACATCCACATCACTCACTTTACAGGTATTTTGCGACTGTGGCGAACAGACATACCGCTTGTTCTTTGTCCGCATCATTTGAGGATGTTGAAGGAAGCCAAGAAATTGTGTTATATCGAGTTAGTCCAGAAACAGGATGGACAATATTATTGTTGTTTAACTTGTGATTTTGAGACAGCGACCGCTAAAACATCCAATAAGGCTGTTGGAGTTGACCGTGGTATCAACAATATAGCCGTTATGTCAACTGGCAAGTTTTTCAGTGGCAAGCGACTGCTTCACCGTAAGAATGAGTTCAAAAAACACAAGAGACAAAGGAGAGGTGACAAGTTAAGTAATTTTCAGACTGATGCCAATCACAAGATTTCCAAAGCAATTGTCCAAGAAGCAAATCTTCAAAACGCTTCCGTGATTCGTTTTGAAGATTTGTCGGGCATTCGCAATGAAAACAAAGGCAAGAAGTTCAACTATGACAGGAGTAATTGGGCATTCTATCAGTTGCAACAGTTTGTAATGTATAAAGCAGCAATGGCAGGTATGCTGGTTGAGTTTGTGAAGCCTGCTTATACTTCTAAATGTTGTAGCAAATGCGAATGTCGTGGTGTTCGCAAAGGTTATTACTTCTATTGTAAAGAGTGTGATTGGGAAACAGATGCAGATTGGAATGGGTCAAGAAACATTCAGAAGGGAGATGGATTCCTTCAATCGAGTACGATTGTTAACAATCGTACTCGATTGAGAACACCTGATTTTCTGAATGAGGTATTTGAATCTACCTCACCAGCAGACCCCAGGTCTTCTTCGTGTACTCATGAAGAAGCTAAAATTGCTGGGAATCCCCTACCCTTGTGGTAGGGGATGTTCAATGTTTTGACAATTTATTAATAACAAGTTCCCGTCCATAGTCTCAACAATTGCGGTTAAATTTTCAACAAAATCTCCACAGTTCGCATAGATTACTCCATTTATTATTGTAATTGCAGGATGATGCACGTGCCCTGCTATAACCCCATGACATTGATCCTGATGAATATATTCAACAATCCCCTGCTCAAAATCACTTATGAAATTAACCGCTTTTTTGCTGCTGTGCTTCAAAAAAGCACTCAAACTCCAATACCCTAAACCCAATAAAATTCTCGCATCACTTAATAATATTCTTTTCAACCAACCGAAAAACAAATTCTAATAGTTGCTTTTAGTCCTTGCTAGTGTAGGAGCGTTTGTTATAATTATGGCTCGCTGAGCGGGAAAAGGGCAAAAATGCTCTAAAAAACGTAAAAAATGCTCTGAAAACGCAATTAACAAGGAGAATTAATGGGTGGCGATCTTGAAAAAGTGGTAGAACCTGCAAAGAGCAAATCTGATGGCAAAGAGGTATTGATTGGCACTAAGCTTCGGCTTCACGAGAACAAGGCAGAGGGTAAAGTGCATTTTCATGATGACGCCTCTAGTTTAAAAGTCGGTATTCCTACTCCTGAGTTTTATGTACAATGGCGTAACTGGAAATCTGCCCCTGTTAATCCTCTTATTTTCATTGATCCTGAGAAAGAAACAAAACTAACTTTAGAGGCTATTACTACAGACAATGTTGTAGACATTGCAGGCACGATTACAGCGATCAAGATTGGGGATACATATAAGAAGATTGATGCTTTTGCAAAAGGTCGTTAGGAGTAATTAAACCAGAACAATGGAATTGGTGGAGCATGATTATCGTTAGTTCAGAAAGTGATAATAAAGTTCATCAACTAGGGGACCAGATAGCAAAACTCACTTCGATACAGGCTGGTTCCCTATTGAGTTATCTGAAAAACACTTATGACATTGAACCAATCGAAACAGCACATATCGTTACAGAATCTGGGCATACCGAAACTGTTATTATTGATGAACCTGAACAAACTATATTTGATGTTATTTTGACATCTGCTGGGGACAAGAAGATTTTCGTGGTAAAAGAGGTTAGAGCTGTTACGAACTTAGGATTAAAAGAATCCAAAGAGCTTGTAGAAAGTGTTCCAAAGAGGATAAAAGAGGGGATTCCAAAAGCAGAGGCAGAAAAAATTAAGGCCATTATTGAAGCTGTTGGAGGAAAAGTCGAACTTAAATGAAATCAATCAAACCAATTATCCCGAAGATTAGGAGTAATTAAACCAGAACATGGATCGTTCTGTGAATTGAAATTGTAGGCAAAAAGTTAAGAAAACACAAATGTATGCCAAAGAAACAAAAAGAATTACCTAATGATCCCAACATTGATGTCAGGCCCACAAAGGTTTATCAGGAGTTTTTGTGTGCCACATCTGGAGGAGGGTGTGGTGGCTACACTCTAGTTAAATTAAACACAGCATTTGATGGAGTTGTTAAGATCATTTGTCCAAATTGTAAGCATGAACATGGCAGGATTGTTGAAAACGGTCACATTCAAGAAAACTGGCATGGGCAAAGTCATTATCTGAGCCAAAGGAATGATAAAACATCACATGAAATCATATCAACAATGGCAGCGTTTTCTATGACGCCTCGAACAAACGAATATTTGTTAGGTTTTACATCTAAAAACGAAAGAACGGCTCCTGTTATTAAGGACATCAAAAAAGACCTTGTTGCGGATTTCTTTTTACGAGAATCGTTTCAAGACAGGCATGGAGGAAAAAAGTGATAAACGAAGAAACGAAACCACCTAGGCAATTTACTCCAGAAGAGATAACATTTATTCGTAAAGATATGGGGCTTCCGGTAGATAAGTTTGCAGAATTTGTTGGTGTTGCTGAGTATGAGGTTCAGGGGTGGGAATCTGGTTTGCTTGAAATACCAGACATGATGGATAAGCTTTTAGAAATGATACAGCAACGTGGGCCTCGGAAGTTTCTATTTGAGCATCTTGCTTATTCTGCAACAAGGATAGACAGTTCAGAGATGCCAGGTAGCCTACTTTCTAATGCACGCGATTATCTACGACCCAATCCTTGTTCCAAATGTCAATCCACTCAATTTGATCTTAGATGGAATGGAGTGGCTGGATGGGTAGAATGCAACAACTGTAAAAAGAAATCTTCTCCGATATCTTTGCCAACAGGTAAAAACGGTAATCGAGCTGTTATTGAGCAGTGGAATAAAGAAAACTCTATTAAGGAAAGAAATGTATGAGTGCGATTAAATCAGACCCTCGTGACATTATTTGTTTCACAAACAACACGGTTCGTATTCCTGATGTTTTGAGACTCTTAAAAAAAGGGGATAAGATTCCATCTGGTAAGATACATCGAGTTTGGCGAATTTTGAGTAAACACGAGGGTGACAAGCGTATTACCTGGAACAGTATGTCCATATCCGAGATTGCGGGAGCGGAAGAGTTATTTAATCAATTAAAAGCAGAGGGAATGGAAGGTTTTTGTGTAGGAGTAGACGGGGAAAGATCAAGTACCAGAATGGATGTTTTTGATCCTTATGCGGAAGAAGTTATTTTTGTTCCAATGGGTGCAGCTGTTGCAGGTTAAATTATATGGATACTACTCCAACTTTCACATGGTGGGCTAATTATGACCATTACACATTATCCAACAAATATACAATTTGCAATGGTGACTTAATGATTGGCAATGATGCATCTGTTCTAATGCAGGTAAAACTATGCTTACAACAGAAGGTAGACAATTTAATAACCTCAACATGTCCAATGACATCAGGTTCATATGATTCTGGTGCATATTATGCCGCCTGCACAGCATCAACTTCCTCTGTTACCAATGTTTGGACTTCGCAATCTGGATGGTTTATGCCATCATCTCCTGCTAAACGATTGCGTGAAATTTTACAATCTCGCATGGCTCCTGTGTTTATTTCTTCTCGTAAACCCATAGTGGTAGTGGCTGATGTTCCAGAAATGAGAGCAAGAGAGACTTTGCGGCGGATTCTTGGGGAGAAAGGGTATAGGTTATTTCTGAAAAACGGGTTCGTAACTGTTAGGGGGAAGAGTGGAAGATTTTATCAACTTTACCCTGGTCAAAAGTTCACGTCTGTTTGGGAAAACGGTAAAATGATAGAACAATTATGTGTTGTTTTATCTGGAGCTTTCCCTGCGACTGATGAGCTTTTGATGCGGTATGTCATTCTTTTAAATGATGAGAATCATTTCCGTTCATTGGCGAATAAACAACCAGCTTATTTTGTTCAGGCACGGCAACGGCAAATTGATCTCCGTCCATTGCACGAAATCTTTGCCACGATAAAGAAAGCAGCATAAGCGAGTGGACATAACAATAGGACGATTCAATATCGATGCAAGGTTTTACAACCAATGGATCAATCCATTTAAGGCCAAGTCATATAACTGGATCGATTTCACATTTATAAGTATTGGTGTGGAATTCGGAACCTACACTGGGAAATACCTTGAGATTCATGCGACTTTGCTTGGACTGAGCATTGAGATTGAAATATCAGGACGGATGAGCCGGGCTTTGTTCTCGGCCAAGATGGATCAGGAAATCGCGGCGGTCAAGGAAGAATTGCAGCGGGATGATGACAAATGACGGAAGTATGAAAATTATTGCTTGTCATATTCCCACTTTATTTAGGACTCATGTAACATTTTATTTAGATGATGGAAGATATGTGGGAATTCCTATTCACTTGATCCCACAATTGAACATTGATGATTTAGAGAAACGATCTAACTTTAAGATTAGTGAAGATGGGCAAAAGGTAACTTGGGAAAAGTTGGACTTTTGTTTTACTCTTTCGCGAATTTTGAGTGAGTGAGCTTCGTAAAATCAACAACGCTGTAAACTAATTCTGGCATATTTTCTTTTATGTATTTTTCGCCCTGATTATGAGCCACTTTTATTTCAGCTATTGCATTTCCAATATAAGGATGCATTCCTTCTGATAATTCGGTTTCTAGCATGATTACATCTGGACCAGAAGATTGAACAAGAACTTTTCCTGAAGTGATTTTTAAATACATAATCTCCCACTTGTTACAAGGTGCTCCCCTATTTTCACATTTTCTCCCAAAATAGCTCTTCCTAATAAAAGTGCTTCAAAAATATCTAATAGCCGCCATTCTGTAATGAAACTTTCGTTTCACAATTCACATTTCTCTCATCTTTTTAGATGGCACTCAAAGTGCTGCCCCAACCCGATGGTCGTTGAGCTGTTCATCCTCTACATCTGTTTGGGTTAGTGCCTCGGAGGTAGTAACGAGTTTATGGCTCTCCCTCCTTAAACAGTGCACTGGCGAACTTCCTCTACTGTTTTCCGCAGCAGCGTGAACCTGGATATTTTTGAAGCTAAACGATATAATCTATATCGTCAAGATATATCGTCAAGATATATCACTGTCAACGTCGATAGTAGTGAAATGGACGTATTTATTGTTACAGAAGAAGGCCCAGCAGGAGTAAACTACATTGGAGCATCGCTTAACGCCATTAAAGCCAGGCAAATATTCAATGCTTATCTGGATGCTATGGAGAAAATCCTGAGAGAAGAATCTGGTAATATAACTCCTGACAATACATTTAACCGTTTTTCAGAGGCTACCGATGATTATTTGCTTTATGCAGTTTTAGGGGATACCAGTATTTATGTCCGTCGCTTGGACGCTGAATAAGTTGTAATCACAACGTTTTTGCCAGATTTGGTAATATTTATAAGGATTGAACGATGCCAATGGTAGAGGATTTGCACTATTATTACAACCAACTCACGCCGCCAGAAAAGCGTTTTGTTGATGATTCTATTCGATCCATTTATAGTATGCGAACTAAGAACTATAACCGTATATCATTAGCTGGTGATGATCGCGTAGAAAAGGTCGTAAATGCGATTAGTCTATGGGTTATTGAGTCGCGGGAGGCAAAAACAAATGGATGAAAAACAAAGACCAAATGTAGGATTAGGGATTATCGTTATTAAGAAATGTAGTCCATATAGTGGAAAGGTTTTACTTGCTCCGCGACCCATGACCAAAATAGTGGGAGCGGGTGCTTGGCAACTTCCCGGTGGACATTTGGAAATGTACGAGGAATTTGCAGATGCAGCTAAGCGCGAAATATCTGAAGAATGTGGAGATGAGATTGTTGTAGATATGCCGCAGTTTTTTGGTGTTACCAATAATCCTTGGCCAGAGAAAAACAAACACTATGTGACAATTTTCTTAACTGCTCGTTGGTTACAGGGAGAAGCAAAATGTAGCGGCGGGCACGGTCCCTGGACGTGGTTCGATCTAAATAATTTGCCAAAACCACTCTTTGAAGGGGTAAATGGTGGCATTTTTACACCGAAAAATATTGCTTGTTTAAAATTACTAATAAGTTGAAAGTGTAAAACAAAACAAGTAAAATCTATCAAAGGATAGAGGTGTCAGTTACCCAACGGTAAACCTGTTGGGCTTGCTCAACCGCTGCGAGAGCATTACCCTGAAAGTGACTTGTTGTCACTTTCAGGACGTTAGGCTTCCCTTCGGTTAGCGAAGGCTTACTGACAAAAACCTGTCAGGGATAACATTGTTCCAGAAGAGTTGTCTTCTTATAGTGTCCCTGAGTACCGAGTCTTACGGATTTAGGCAGTTGTTGTCATTGTCTCTGAAACTGTTCGCCACTTTGTGGTGTCTTATGGACTATAACTTCTGCTTATTATCAATATCGGATAATCCGATATTGATAATACAGTTTGACTCTCGATGAGTCGGTAGACTCAGCACATTACGATGTTTCCTCCGCAATCTAAAGAATTGCGGTTTCCACACCGAAGAAATCCTATGAATATTGGCATTGTCCAGTTGAACACAATCATCGGAGATGTTGAAAACAACGTCAAACGTGGACTGGAATCCATTAAACAATTAGCATCTGGCGGGGCGGATATTGTTGTTCTGCCAGAACTTTTTATTACAGGATATCCTCCTAGGGATTTGCTTCATCGCAAAGACCTAATTACCGCTAACTTAGAAGGGGTCCAGAAATTAATTGATGCATCCAAGACTTACGGGGTTACAATTGTTAGTGGTTTTGTGGCTAATAATTTTCATCTAGGTAAGCCATTTTTCAATTCTGTACTTGTAGCCCAGGGTGGTCAAGCTAAGAGAACGCCATTGTCTGAGGGGTTTGAATTTCGACAAAAAATCCTCCTTCCCACTTATGATGTCTTCGTTGAAGACCGTTATTTCGAGCCTGGGCGACGTGAATTCCCTGTAGTTGACATAAAGGGAGTTAAGGTAGGGATAATCATTTGTGAAGAGGCTTGGAACGATCCTAGTTTTTGGAAAAATTGTCTATACGATGTTGATCCAGTTGCAGAATATGCTACTAATGGGGCAAAATACATCATTAGTATTAACGCTTCTCCCTACCGAATGGGTGTTGTAGATCAACGTCATAACATGATTGCAGCTCATTGTCGCACTCATAACATTGGTTTTTGTTATGTGAACCAGGTTGGATATAATGATGATGTTGGGTTTGATGGCAATTCTTTTGCCATGAATGAATCTGGGAAAATCATCTTTCACGCTGCTGCTTGGGATGAGGATGTTATTATTTTCAACACTGATGCCAAACCTATTCCTATTTCGGCATATGAGGTAGAATGGGAAAAAGAGGTATTGAGTGCTGTAACAACTGGAGTTAAGGATTATTGGAATAAGTTAGGGATAAAAGGGCCAGCTATTATTGGTCTTTCTGGAGGAATAGATAGTGCATTAGTTGCAGCAATTGCTGTTGGAGCATTAGGAGCAAAAAACGTTATTGGCGTAGGGATGCCCAGTGAATTCTCCAGTTATGGTAGTGTAAGCGATGCAGAAAAGATTGCTAAAACGCTGGATATTCATTTTGCATTGATGTCTATCAAAACTGCACATCATAATATTAGGTTTGCTCTAGATAACATCAATAGACAATTGATAACTCCATTTACGCAATTCCTAACTCTTTTCGGTAGTAGAATGGAATCCCTAGAGAATAGCGGGGTTCCTGATGAAAATATTCAGGCACGCATTCGTGGCATCTATTTAATGGGTTTAGCGAACTATTACAACGGCATTGTGCTTTCGACTGGTAACAAAAGTGAGATGGCAGTTGGTTATTGTGTGGATGGAGATAGTGTAATATGGACTGACCAAGGGATGAAAACAGCTCGCGAATTACATGACTTTGTAAAAAATGGCAACAAATGTGGTATTGGTGATAACTATTTTACTAACGCCTACAAATCAATAAAGCAAAGAATAGTAACTATAGCAACTCAGGTCAGTTCAAAACTGATTGTTTCTGCTGACCATGAAATTGAGGTGTTTGATACAGAAAATCGTGTTATTACATTTCGAAAAGCAGGAGAAATCAAAGAGGGTGATATTATCTCTATGCGAATTGGATCAAATATTTGGGGAATAAATTTAGAATTACCAAAATTTAAATACCAGAAAAAAGAGTTTGACTTTAAATCTTTTGATTTTGAGCCACCGAGTGAATTATCTTTCGATTTGGCAAAGTTTATTGGACTCTGTGTTGCTGATGGTTCTTTTTCAGGTAATGGAACATACCGCATACGAGCAGCAAAAGATGATGTATCTACATTTTGTGGTTCTTTTTTGCCATCTCTAAAACTGCCAAACAGTTCATGGAAGATAACCGAAAAAGATGAAAACGGTTGTTTTTTCATTGAGATTTGCAGTGTTCAATTTAACGCCTGGTTAAAAATATTGGGAGTTTTACATGGAGCTTACAACAAACTTATTCCTGATTGCATCGCCAATGCTCCTGCTAAAATGGTTAAAGGCTTTTTATCAGGTGTGATGATGGACTCAACTACAAATTTGAAACACAAATTCGGGGAAGTAGTCTATCACTCTGTAAACGACAAACTTGTTGATACCGTTCATGACTTGCTTTTAAATCTCGGGATTTGCTCATATAGACGGGCTTATAATAAACCATATTTAACAGAAACATATATGCTGTATGAAGTGTATATTCCTGCATCAGAAACTATAAAACTGATTGATGGTTTTGATTTTCTGAAACCCTCAATTAAGGAACGGATTATAGCAAACAACGAAACTACAAGGTTGAGACATAAATCATTTGTTGATGGTATTTACGGGCACGACGAAAAAATACAAACACTTTTGGACGACCTTTCTTGGAAAGATAGAAGTATATTACGAAACATAATTCAAACAACTGGATGTATTGGAAGAAAAACTCTTGCCAAGTATATTGGTAATTCTAAAAATCCACAAAATCATGAAGCTTTAAGTAAGGTTATTAATTCTGATAACTACTATGCTAAAGTCATAGATATAAACATAGTAG
>Ga0302221_10002939_pt1 | contig 10459 bp, 8 predicted proteins | sample II_Palsa_E2_1_FD_193517 | JGI IMG/M metagenome (GOLD analysis project Ga0302221, IMG submission 193517) | Peat permafrost microbial communities from Stordalen Mire near Abisko, Sweden - II_Palsa_E2_1 | ecosystem: Environmental > Terrestrial > Soil > Palsa > Peat permafrost | place: Sweden...
TATTCCTTAATTAATTTTTATTTATTTAATTCTCTTCTTTTTTTTTTAAAAAAAAAACTTATAATTTTTTTTTTTTAACTTTTTTATTTATTTAATTTTTATTTTTATTTTTTATTTCTTTTTAATTTTAAACTTTTTTTTTATTAATAATCCTAATTCATTCTCTTAATTATAATATTAATTATATTTATTTAAATTTTTTTATTTTAATATTCTTTTTTATTTCTTTATTATTTTATTTTTTATATTTTTTTTAATTTTTTTAAATTTAATTTTTTTTTTTAATAATAATTATAATTTTTTTTTTTTTTTTAAATTCTTTTTTTCTTCTCTCGTGCTTTATATTAACGGGTTTAGGTTAATATTTTATTTTTTTCTTTCTCTCTTTCCCCCCTCCCTACTGGATATTTAATATCGACAGGCAAGAAAATCTTTAATCACGTGATATAAATTAGCCATTATATTTTAATTTTTATATTCTAGTCTCTATATTTTATAATATATAATAAAACTTTATAGTCCAAAGTTTATTTTAACTTTCTTAATATAATAATTATTATATAATTAACTTGGATATATTTATTTTCTTCCAGGGACGTTATTTCCCTTAGCCAGAATATATATTCAAATTCCGTCTTAAAGATTTATTAAAAATATTTTTAAAGTTACTTAGGATTATCTATCTATTTATATATACTATAGTAGATTAATATTATTATATCTAGAAATTAATATTCCATCTCCTTATATTTTAGATTTATTATCCTATAGATATCTTATAATTAATAATAATTCCAATAAACCATATATTGCTTAATTTAGTCCTTATTCTCTCCCTTCTATGTCTAGTAGACTTTATTCTTGGCGTTAATCCAGTAAAATTATCAGGAATATTTATTGGCTATATACTTAAAGCTATGGCCTTCGACCCTATAGTAAAGATAGTTATTAACTATAGTCTAGAGGTCTCTCTTATAATTATTAAGTATCTGGTCCCGCGTATAGTCTTGCCGCAGGATCTCTTCTAGTCCAGTAAAGATCATCCCTGCGGGTCTCTTAAGGGCAAATATTAGATCCTGAGATTAGACTTCGGTATAAGGATCCCCGTAGACCTGGTATATCTTCTTGCCCGTTATATACCAGCGCCAGTCCGGCTAAATATCTAGAAATTAATTTAAAATATCCCGAGAGTAATATCATTATATTAAATATAGTTATATAACTTCCCGGTCCAGGGACAGGGACTGGTCTAGTTGCGGCTTTCAAGTGACGCTTAGTATCATAATCAACAATGTCTTTTTCCCGTCTTGCCCTATCCTGTCAGACTCTTGAGAGAAGATAGATATCTTGTTAGAAATATTAACGTGGACTATCTAGTGAATATAAGAATAATTAAATCTAATATCAAGAGTAAAGATAATTATAATTATTGGCTAATCTAGATTTAAAAATTATCTAGAGAGAATAACTATCTTTTTTTTATTTAATCCGGACTTAGAAATATATAATAAATATTTTAATATATTAGTAAATAATATTATTTTATCCCGGGTCCGGCAATAAAGAATAATCTTGTCCTGGATATAGTTAAAGATCTTCTTCCGGGGCCAGTATATTTAAATTAAGTTAATAGTCTTTTTAATCAAGATATTAGATCCGGTCTCTTGGCTAATTATATATTTAATATTTAATTAATTTATTAATTCCTGGATGACCCTAGACTTGACTAGTTTATTATATTCGATAAATTATTTTTATATAATCGGGGAAAAAATAATAATTAGCCAAATAGTCTAGGTCCTAATCTGCCGGATATATTAGTCTAATTATGCCATATATGGACGATAGTTACTAGTAATAATCATGAGATAATCCTTATTAATTATAATTTAATCTAGCTTTTGCCGGCTAACTAGATTACAGGCATAGTCAAGGAAGGTCTTGATATATATAGTCTTTGTTGATATAATAATAAGTAAGGCTAATTATTTATAATCTATTGACTAAATCAAGGGCCGGATATTTATTAAATAATAATATTTTAATATATTATCTCGGAGAATAATTATTGGGAAAATCAAGATTATAATCCGGGTATCTATAATTAATATATCTATTATAAAAATAAGTAATTTACTAGAGCCAGTCTTTATTACCAGGATTACTTACTTGGCCAGGTAGGATTCTATAATTATAAGTAGACCGTTTTATTATCCTAAAATTTATAGCTATATATTTAATATATTATATAATTTATAAATAATAATTAATAGATTAATTATAGAGTAGACCCCTTTCTTATATATCTGACTATACTTGGAAATATTAAGTATTTATAGTAAGAATATCTTTAAAGTATCTTGTGGTCTTTTTTCCTAAAGAATATAATTAAATTAAAAAAATATATATTAGTTATTGAATACTTAATAATTTTAATATAATAAAATATTTATAGTAAGTATTATTATATTAATATATATATAATTAAATATATAATAAATATAATTATTTAATTTTGCCAAAGTAATAAAATCTAGCTTATTTTTAATATTCTTTTTAATATTATTCTTAAGATTAAAGTTTGCCCGTTTCTTAATAAAAAACTTCTCTTTAATAATTAATATTATAAACTATTATTAATTAAATATATATAAGCCTGGTATCTTTACCCGAGTATATACTTTATATAAATAAGCCAAAAGTATCTCGTTAGTCTATATTATCTTGTCTAATTTTATTTATAGATATAAAGAGATAAGAATACCTGGAGTCTATTATCGAAGAAATAATTATTTTAAAGGCAGGATATATATAATATATATTAATAATAAATTTTTAATTATTTTTAATAAAAAATAAATATTATTCTTATATATACTAGACTATTATTAATCCTTATAATATTATATATAAATTATAACTAGTTTTTTCTAGATTAATAAATAATATTACCGAGTATTATTTTATTATATAATTAATAATAATTCCGATTCTTATAATAATAGACTAGATAAAATATAATATAATATTAATATTTACTTAAGAAATTCTTGGATATATACTTTATAGATTTCTATAGTCTTAAGATATAAGACTATATTTTTATTCTTATTCTTAGTCAAGAATATAGCCTAAAGCTTAGAATTATCCTGGATCCACTAAAAGAAAACTAGTTTAATATTTTCTAAAAACTTAAAATTACTAGAATAAAAGAGTCAGGAGTCTTTAAAATCTTCTAGATCTAGATTATCCTTTAGTCTTTATGATTCTATAAGAATTAGATTTTTTACTTAGAATAATAATTTATTATATAATAAAATATAGATTTATTAATATTTAAAAATCATTAAGTTAAAGATCTATAATATTTATAATTTTATTCTATAATATTTTATTATTTGTTTGTCCAAGAATTAATAAGCTTAATATTTTATAATTATAGTCTTTTTAACTTTAAATAAATATAATCTTTATTATAGAATATATTTAAAGAATATCTTAGCTAGTTATTAGAAAAACTTTTTATAGATCTTGGAGAGAAAAATAGGGATTTAGTCTTTGTCGTCTTATTTCTAAAAATATATATAATTAAAGAGCACGAGCTAAGCGGTCTAGGTCAGAGCTAATAAATAATTATTAAAATTCCCTGGCTTCTCCTATAATTCCCGGCCTTTTTTATAAACTTTTTTATTTAATATAATATAGAAACTTAAGACGAGAGATTTAAATAATATATTCCTGATAATATAATAAATCAAGGCCAGGTAAAGTTAATAAATAATATATTTAAGAGCCAGCTTAGTCTCTTTCCTATCTTTAAGATCTAAGATTTTTATAATCTTATTCATGGCCTAGGTCTACTGGGCAATTGACTAGATAATATCTCCGGGCAATAACTAGTTATTTAGTTAAATTTAAGTCCGGGTAAAGTAGTCATCCTCGTTATATATTACCCGGTAATAATATATTAATAGTTACTTTATAGTAGTAAAATATATAACCAGAGTTAATATATTCTTAAAATATCGGAATCCATCTATTTTGCCTAAAGCCCCAGTATAAAATTTATTTAAGATATTAGCTCGTTATTAGATTATTTTTTGGTCTGGCAAGATATCGCTATATAGCTTATATATATCTTTTAAGATAGTCTTAGCTATAACTAAAATCTAGATAAGATTAGGATTCTTAGTATTCTTATTATTTATATTAAGTTTTTTTTTTAATAATAACTTATATAAGTTCTAGATCTTCTTGTCCTTTAGCGAAGTTAGATAGAATAAAGATTTTATTATATTATAAAGTTATAATATTTTTTTTAATCTTAAATCTCTAATATTCTGGACTATAGTTATTTATTTCTTAAGATTATATTTTATATTTTTATAATTTTTTTTTAATTTTTTAAATAATTTCTTTTTAGATTATATTAAGAGAATAGAATTATTGGCTTACTTAGATATTCCTTTCTTTTTTTTATTATTTATTATTATAAAGTAATTAATTTTTTTATATTTTATAAAATATATCTAAAGTTTATATTCTTTTTATAATAAATTAAATTTATATTTTTTTACTTTAATTTTATAAATAAATATTATATACTTTTTTATCTTGGACAGATAGCGGATATAATATTTATATTTAGACTATAGGCAATAAAAGTTATTATAATTAGCTAAATACTTAATTGGTCGATACTGGTCCTTAGGCCAAGATTTATATTCTTTGAGCTCTTTAATACTTCTTAAATTATAGTTGCTTAAGAGTTATATAGTCGTGCTAAGAACGTCGCCCAATAGTCGGTAAGGTTTAGCTTATAAGTATTACTCCTGGCTATTATTCCCAGGAATAATACAAGACTTATAAATATGGCACACGACTATAAAATAAGTTAAATTATACAAGAATATAATTGGATAGAGAGCGTGGCGTAGTAAATACTCGTTTAATAGGGGTCAATGGAAATTGGTCCCTTACCGAAATATCTCTTACCGGAATATGCCTTAGTCAGTAGCGCACGCGCCAATCACAGGCCCGGAATTTTGGTCCCTCGCCGAGAAACCGCCCTCACATAAGAGGTAGGCCATTACTTAAACTAAGTTATAAATCTATCTTACACTTCTCTTTAAAGGCCTCTTCTCTAGTGCTGTGACATCCCTGTCCCAATCTAAGTCCCTACCCAGTGCCTAAGCTTGCTTTACGCGCATTCTATTCTACTTCTAATGCATTACAGTAATTGGCAACTACACGTATGGCATCCAACACCTCACTAGGAACTGACACCTGTACTTTCTTTGACGGCAGAGATAGTGCCGTGCGCAGCCGCTTAATACTAGTAGAAGGCGACTTCGGCGACTCGAGCTCTAAAAACCCCCGCTTCTCTGCTCTCTCCATGTCTTCCCTTCCCTCTCTTGCTTTGGCCTAAGCTCGGAGTTCGATATCTAACTTCTCAAGCTCTAGCCACGAGTGCCAACTTTGCGAGACGCGCTCATATTGGGCTAGGAGCTCTGGTTATAGGCGTTCAGGATATGCATGATCTAGTACGTAAGACCTGAGTAGTGTCTCAACCCGGTGACTAGACTATCTTGAGATGCCGAGATATAGATCTTTAATATCCACTGGGTACTCCAAGTCGAACGGCCGCGTAATCTGAGCGATGTGCTGCTTAGCGATAGCTAGTACGCCCTGCCGGTATATTGCAATTGTCAAAGCTCCAGCCCCAGCCTTCTTTGCTTGTCGGGAAATAAGCTTGGTCAAAGTATCAGAATCGTATAACCGATACTTGGAAGCAAATAAGTAGTGTGCGTTGAGGCTACTATATGCAAGCTAAAGCTGGTATAGCAGTACGTCGCAAAATGGCCGGACATATGTCATGTATTGAAAGAGAATTCGACTCATAGCCAGGGGTAGTATTCGAGCAATATAAAAGGAATTATTAGTTGACGCCCCGATTCTTATTATATTTAATCAAGATTAGCAAGCGCCCATGATAAATAAAGATATTATATATAGTTTGCCGAGTATTACACTACTTAATTATCGTAATCTCGGTACCTCTTCCAGGCAAGCCCGCAGTAAAGTGGATGCAAACAAGGAGCTGCCGCTTGAGCTCTTCCACTCGAGATAAGTATTTCTGACACCGAGACATAGACCACTTTCGATCTTTTATTAAAGCTTCAGGTACGAAAGCCCGACGATACAAGTGCCGGAAGGAGTATTGTAGTCCATTTTTCGGATCCTTTAAGAATGACCAGCCTAGCCGATCTTCTATCAAATCGTCCACGATTACAGAGAGATCACCAGCTCTTGGAGTCCAGTTAAACATTGCCTCGGTGAGTATATCTTGGCATTCTTGAACCGAGCACTAAATCATCTGGCAAAATACACTCATTGTAACTCGCTGTTGGTACAAAATCAGTATATCCTTAGTCGAAGATCAACTAACATTGGTACGGCACCCTTCCTTACATGCAATCCGGTGGCTATAAGCTAATGCCTCGATCAAGTAGACTATTGGATAAAAGCCGCCGCGGCACAAGAATTTTTGTCGGACAAAGTAAAGTCTTGCAGTCTGATTATCATACGAATCTTGATCCGGCCAGCAGATGTCTTCATACCTAGCTACTGGCAAAGCATACTCTAGCATTAAGAGCCTGTAAATCCAGATTAACCCAGAGATCTTCGACATAAAGGCATATGCCGTTTAATATACAAGATTATATGAGTATATCCCGAGTACGCCAATAAAATGAACTAGGGGTAAAGAAGCTTCTTCACTAGGCCGTGATACTTGAGCGACAAACTGGCAGCTGAGAGCAAATAGCCATTCCAAGACTCGCAAGGTATCGTCAACACTAACCCCACTTTCGCTAGCAAGTCTGCGCCTATCATCTTGTATAAAAGCTGTCTTGCTCTCGCTCTCTTCGTCGGTTTCTTCCTCGCTCTCCTCCTCTAGATCACTCTCTACACAATCTCCCGTGTTCTTATCCAAAGCTTACCAAATACGTGAGATGGTCCTTTGCTGTTGCTCGTTCAAAATCAGGCCATAAATCTTAGAGCGGGCCTCTTCTGACATAGCCGAGACCCGGAAGACATAGCAAAAGAAGCACTTTTATAAGTCGAAATACTTTTGCTCGGCTGCTTTAGATCCAAGATGCTCTAGCGGGTAAGGGTAAAATGCGTCGTGCTTGAACGACTTAACCCAGCACCGAAGCTGACGTGAACTAGCGTCTAGCGTCTGCCGACAACGGTCAAACATATAGTCTAGCATACCAAGCAGTGTCCGGATCTTGACTTCATTTGTAACTGGACTTGTAAGTGCCGTATTATTCCAAAACCCAAGGACGTAATCTTCGGATGGATACTGGCAGGGTTGTCGTGTAGTGGCAGTAATGATTTCAACTGGTCTATTGGCAAATTACTGAGGCCACTTCGTATATTGAAGCCAAGGGGTAGTGTTACTCTGCTCGACTTCCGCGTCCCAGAGAGCGTCTTCTTCATCTTGTAAAGCTAGTCGCGCGATTTCCTCCCTTTCAAGCTGCTCGAGAGGTTCAAAGAGGTCAAGCTCATCCCTTATAGGGTATTGAACAAGCTCTGGGAGCTCATCCTCAGCAGGACGTGGAGGGAGCTCAGGAAGGTCACCTGTACTAGGAAGGTCGCTCGCACCAGGAACGATAATCCAGTACTTTGCTCGGTTGCCTGGGGGGTACCAGCTTTGAACCATAACTCGCTGATAGTTCGTTCGGCAAGCCGAGCGATAAATCGAGTGGACGTTATTCAAATGGCGATTTATTACGTGCCGATTAATAGTAAGAAACCGGCAGTGGTTGCAAGAATAGGCCCCGGATTAGAGAGGCAGGATTGGGATGACTGGTGAGTGGTCTACGCGGGGGACGATGTCTTCTAGGCTTGCGATCGTATCTAGCGTGGCGCAATGCTCAACTAGTGGCCGGCGAATATATATTTCGAGGTGGTGCTCACGTCGCAAGTGATCGTCTAGCTGGGTATATGGTACCGGCTGCTTGTGGACGTGACAAAAGAGCAGCTGGTACTCGGAGAGGTGTTTAATCGTGCCAGGGTATAAGGACGGGGTAAGGGGCACATCTTGCGCAAGCTTTCTCGAGTTCATCTTGTTATCAAACGTCCCCTTTGCCTGCTGTGTTCTCTCTCTCCCAGAATAATGGAGTATTCTTTTATTGGATTCAAGTTCTTAGGTTATACTTGTTAAGAAGATCGCGTCGAGGTTTGGACGCGTCACGCGTCTTCGAGCTCTCGCTACCCCTTTTATTGAAACGCGACCAACGCACGGTTCATGCTAACGACCGTGGTATAGTTACTAATAATAGGAAACGCGACTGACGGTCGGATTCAGATTGGCTGCGGAGCTGGAACATGTCGACCACCATAGGAATAGTAGGAATCGGCATTGACAGTCAAAAGAGGCAACCCTTCCCCACGTAGGTCAGTTCTACGATTTTTACGAGGGATAATGTTAGGCGCACAGGGCAGCCGCCACCGAGGGCCGTAGGCGAAGCGAGCCCATATTAGACTATAAGGAGGAAGACCAGTTGTCGTAGGGTGAAGAAATTACAATTACGTATCTGGCATCGCGTCGGAGTATGCAGACCGGCAGCGTTTTCTGAAGGAAAAGTTCAAGTTCGACTACAAATGCGAGCTCTGCTCAGTGCCCCGAGCCCAGCAAAAGCGCAGTGATGCCCGGCTAAGGGAAATTCAAACCATTGATAGCTCGATTGGAAACTTTTTTTTAGGGTGGCTTGGAGTTAGAGAGGCGCTCCATCTTTTACGTAAGATGTTTAGTTTATTTGAAAAAGAGGATATCTGGGGATTACTCTCACACTAGTCCTATAAACGCCTTACGCCCGACGCCCAACGCATGGCCACCCTATCCGACCTTGATCAGTTACACATCAAGTTTCCCGCTATTTTTGTTGCCGTTCAACGCCGGCTGCCGCTGGTACCGTCGTCGTGTCCAGAATACGCGGGAGCTCTGCGGCTTGGCCGTCTTCGACTTCGAATCGGGATCTGCGTCCGAGTCCGAATTCCAGTGGTGACCAGTCGTCTTTGTCTTCTCCTCTTCGTCTTTCGCCGCTCCCGCTTGCGTTGTCTTCTTCGCCACAATCCACAGGGACAATCCCATCAAGAGACCAGTGAAGAGCATGGTGACAATTTCCGCCGTGGCTGTTTAACGTGCGTTAGCTTTTTTGTTTTTGTACCAGTGCTGTGTTTGTTGGTGCCACTTACCAAACCATTTTCCCACGTAGTTCGTCGAGTAGCTTTTACTGTCTCCGCTCGTGTGGTTGAGGAGCTCGTGGATTGGCAGCGCGAATAGACTAGTCATGAAGCTCAGAGGAGTGAATATGACTGTGATGATGGTGAATGCGCTGACGGCCGCTCCTAAAAGCAAGCTGGTACGTGCATCCTGTATGCTGGCGTGGGTGCGTTTCAGATTCAGCTGATCCTGAATTATTTTTTCAATTCGCTCCGCATCTCCGTCTATTTTCCTCAATTGGATGCAGTAGTTTTCAATCTGCTGCGGGGCGGCCCCAACTCTGCGCCATGCTGGATCTTCCTTCGCCTTAGTGCTGGCATTGTCAATAACACTCTTTAGGACCTTTGCCTGATTATCCAGTATTGTCTGTATCATGGCCAGCTCGCTTCGAATGTCGGATATGCGGTGCATGAACTTCGCCTCCTTTATGATATCGAGCTTTGTAGAAGCGTTTGGTGACATATACCTTTCCACGCTCGACATGGCCTGGACAGCGCCGATTTCAAAGATGTCAAGAGGCGATTGGAACTGGCCGGCCTGGGCCTGGCCGAATTTGTCGATCTGATGCGCTAAAAGAAGTCCAATGAACAGGTCGGGAGGGGCCAGTAGTTTCGTTGAAAGTCCTATATTCTTGTTCTTCCAATGTATACTATCGAATGGATCAAGACGTAGATCCGTGTGGCAATTTGAGTATCTCAAAGTCTTGTCAAATTCATATTCGCACAACATTTCAGGGCTCGTTCCGGGACAGGAGTAGGCGGAGAGGATATGGTCTTCAAATTTCCAAATCCAAAATTGCGGCACCATGAGAATTGGCCTGGTGTCATCTGAAACTCGCTCTCCTTTTAATGACTTTTTACACTCCCTAGAGACTACCTGATCTTTGTTGCGAGCTTTGAGTGCTTCCTCATCAAGTGAAGGGTAATAGGCTTCATCAAGAGTCCGCTCAGTTTGTACCAACCTCTCTGCAACATCCCATTTCATTTTCTCTCTCAATTTGCGATGAAAGCTTCTCCAAACTTTTGCACTTTTCATATCCTGCAGAGCAAGACATGGGAACTATCGCGATTAGTAATGGAAGGCTTGGTTGTTACATCTTAACTTACTACAATGGCTGCAAACGACGCCTTTTCGAGCTGTTCTTTAATCCAGAACTCATGCGTAGGA
>Ga0302221_10002940_pt1 | contig 10456 bp, 6 predicted proteins | sample II_Palsa_E2_1_FD_193517 | JGI IMG/M metagenome (GOLD analysis project Ga0302221, IMG submission 193517) | Peat permafrost microbial communities from Stordalen Mire near Abisko, Sweden - II_Palsa_E2_1 | ecosystem: Environmental > Terrestrial > Soil > Palsa > Peat permafrost | place: Sweden...
TTATTAGATATTTTTTATAAAAGTTTAAAGTTTAAAGTAAAGAAAAAATATTATAAATATTTAATTTTATAAAAAAAAAATTTTTTTTATATATTTAAAGAAATAAAAAAATTTAAAAAAAAAAAAGATTTAAAGAAATTATTATAAAAAAAAAAGTTTTATAAAAAAAAATAATAAATAATTAAATATTAATAAAAATAATTTTATAATAAATTATTTAATATTTTTAATATATTATTATATTTAATAAAAATATAATATTTAATTATATAAATTATTTAATATTTTTATATAATTATTTTTATATTAATTTCTCCTTTTAATATAAAATAATATTATTTATTATAAGTCATTAAATATTTTTAATTTTTAATTAATTCTTCTTTAATTTATATATATAAATTAATTAATATTAGTTTATCGATAATATATAATAATTATTATATAAATATAAAAATATTAATTATATAAAATAATGATTTTTAATTAAAAAAAAGAATAAAAATATAATAATAAAGTATTATTATATCCAAATCTTAATTAAATTATACTTAATTTAATAATTATATATAAGTGCCGAAGTATGCCCGCTCGACACGTGACCGGCATAACTATAATATTATAATTATATTAATAATATCTTTTTATAAAATTAATAATAAATTTATTTTTTATTCTTTAATTATATTAAATTTATAAATTTTAATTTTATTAAAAATTTTTTAATATAATTAAAATCTTTAATTAATTTATTTATTATATAATAAAAATTTATAAAAAAAATATATTTATTATATTAAATTATTTAATTTAATATAATTTAAATTATTTTTTTTTTAAAAATATTTAAAAAAAAAATTTATATTTATTAAATTTTTTATTAAATTTAATTTAATTATTATTAATTTAAAACTTTATAATTATTTTTATTTTATTTATAATATTTTAAAAAAAAAATATATAATTTTATATTAATAATTTAAATAAAAAATATAAAAATTAATTAATTTATAAATAATCCTTTAATGTTTTTTATTAATTTAATTAAAAAATATTTAAAATTTTAAAAATTTTAATATTAAAATTAAATCTTTAAAATAATTTTATTAATTAATTAAAAAAATTATTAAATATATATATTTTTTAATATTATAAATTAATTTATTTTAATAATTATTTTTATTTTTATTTTTATTTTTAGTTTAATTATTTTTATTATTTTTCGTTTTTATTAAAAAAAATTAATTATTTTTATTTTTAATTAATTTATTATTTATAAATATTATTAAATAAGTTTTTATTATTAATTTTTAAATAAATTTAATTTTTAAAACTTTATAATTTTTTTATAATATTAATAAAATTAAAATAATTTTAAAGTTTAAATTATTTTATTAATTTTATTAATTTTATTAATTTTATTAATTTTATTAATTTTATTAATTTTATTAATTTTATTAATTTTATTAATTTAATTATATTTAAGATTCTTAAATAATTATCTACTTTACTCTTTAGATAACTTAATCCGGAATATTAAAACCTTTATATTTCAAGCTTCACCACATGCTTGTTGAACTACTTTAACTACAACTGTCAAGAACGCTTTCCTCCCTCAAGGCCTTATTATTGGATTTCGGAACTTTCCCCCTTTGATGCAGTATACTGAGTGAGCATGCAACCAGGTATTTAGATAGCGAAAGAATAAAATCCTATAAACAGGGGAGTCATTTTTCATTGGCTATGTACAAAATATCAGAAGGGGAGTAATAATAAGGAAGTGGATATAAGCCAGTAAAAGAATTCCCGTATATAAGCCGCTACTAAAGGAGAAAGATTGCAACCTATAATCAGATAATAAGGCGCCAACTTTCAGAGATCTCCGCGGCGCAGCTTGAAGCATATGGCGGCACGGGCGGCGTTTGCGCTCGACTGTTATTTGCAACTTCGATTGCAATCAGCCATTATACGGTATTGCCAGGTATACGGCTAGTCAGCTGAAGACGAGACCTGGCACAACCAACCGAGAGCGGCGCCTGGCTTGTACGCGCCCCCTGCCCGATGCGGGCGTTGCGGTTTCCGGATACGGGCTCGCCGTCTGGTCGTTTACTTTCTTATATAATATTATTTTAATAAAATATTTATAATACTACTTATATAAAGAGTATTTTATAAGTTATAGAATTTTATTATAAATATATAAGCGTCTATTAAGCTAATTATAAAGCACGGCATCTTGTATAAAAGCATACGGAGACTCGCAAGAGATGCCTCGATGTATAAGAGGTTAAAGGAAGAGAAGATCGAGAATTTAAAGTAAGGGAACCTTCTTATAAAGTCACGCTAAATGGAGCTAGCAAAACCAAATCTGTATCCAAAATTAGCTACAATCGAAAAATTATTGCGTGATTGAATCTTCACGAGCTGGGCGATCAGTTGACCTTTTCATGAGGTGAGACTTCCCAAACGATGACTCAGCTGACGACTTTGCATGGGATAAGCTCGCTCTCGGTCTATCCTTCCATTATGCTGGCGTATCCGTATAGACAATCTATATGAATTGGATGACAGGCTAGCCAGTCAGCTTATCGATTTTGGCGAGATACCAGGTTTAATTGGTCAATGATGTCGTTCACCCTAAGCACGATTACTGACGGCCCACAAGTAGGAGCAGAAGTTACTGCAAACCCATTTCTGACTAGTCAGCAGGGTATCTCGGAGTAGTTTGAATCGAGGCTGTGCTTCGTGAAGTAACCCTTATGCTCCACTCAAATAGTCATCAGTTTCTTAGGAAGAGGCGCGAGCGAAGGCTGAGGTTGGGGGATAAAACTTCGAGTTTGGGTATTAAATATAAAAACATACCTACACCCACGCTTTTCAACCCATCGAAGCTTTCTTACTTAGCAATAGTAGCTGTCTAGAATTTATCAAGTCAGTGTTATGTCTGTGCTCCCATTCTAGTCTCGAAATTTTTCAATCTCCTCTAATATACTTATCAGGGGTCTCGGCTGGTATAAGTCATATAACCCAGGAATTGATCCTTATACTCAGCTGCGCTGACTCACCTAAGAGCACGTAAGCTCCTACGTAAGAGCTTAGCTGGGCAACCGCTAGAGAATCGCTGGCGAGGCCGAGGAGCTCGGGTTCACGTAGAGATTGATAATGTATATAAGACCGCAACGGAAGCGGTCTCCTCTTAGGCAGTGATTAGTCTATTTATCAAGGCTTCTCTTGAAATCGTCTCTTTGCTAGACTATCCTTTGTAGTTCATGCTTCCTAATTACCTCAGCCCTTAGTCTTCATTAGGACCTTACAATACTTTCGACCATGAAGCACACAATATCCACAACGGAAGCAGAAGTCTCAATCCCCAAGAAGAAATCCAAACACAATTTAACAAAGAATTCATCAACCTCATCAACCCTGCCCTCCCTTGAAGCATTCTTCTCCAGTGTTTTCTTCAACGTTGTTGTCCAGGACGACCCAGCAGTCGTCAAACTTGCTTATGACACGAACGTAAGCCGTAATTTTATAGAAGAGTACGCAAATCTCCCTTCCCACTCGTATCCCTAACACAATACAGTGCGGATGGCGTTGAGAGAAATTTCAAACAAGACCTTACCTTTCTCTTAACCCTCCACGACACTTTCTCCAACTTAGTCCTCCTCTCCGAATCCTTCGTCATTTCCCCTAGCGACTCAGAAGGCAAAGCCGGACAGATCGCCAGTCTCCATTCCGTAGGAGCTATCGAGAATGGCAGCGCAGTTATTGTAGATATAATCGAGATTGTCAAAGTCGTGTTTACTTCTCAAGGGAAAAGGCTCATCGAGACTGTAGACAATGTCTTTGTTTCTCGACCTGCAGGAACAGCACCACCTCCCACTTTGGCAGAAATGGCATTACAGTCTTTCTTCGGGAGTGCGTTTTTCGGGACCTTAATTCAGGACGATGACAGGGTCTTCGAACTTATTTTTAAGAGGGATTATAGCCCTAAACTCATTGAAGTGTATGTTTTATTACCCCCGAAAGAGCTCGATTAATGAGTTGAGGAGGGAAATGCTGATTGATATATACTAGTGATAACGGCAAACCTCTTACCATCCAAGAACTCCACTCCTTCCTCATCAATACCCGGAAGGTGCTCTTCAATCGCAGACTGCTGAGCCAATCTTTTGTTGTGAATATCGGAGATAGCCTGGGGCAGACGGGTCAAGTTGCACATTCGGCGAAGATATCGGCAGTGCAAGATGGGGTTGAGGCTACGGCAAGTATTGTATCTGTTGCAGAGATTATATTCGTTAAGAACCCGAATGAGGTAGGAGGTGGCCATAGAGAGATTTTGATGAAGAGCTTTGTTTTTGCTGTTGATGGTTGAGAGGGGGGTCGATGAAATATAGATGCGTTAGCATGTGACGTATGACTAATAGGTCATGTGCTCATCACATGATTATTGAGCCACATGCAGTAAAGGTGCATTTCTACCTATTATGTGGTATTAGAGCCTATCGTTGCTTATCCTTTTACGGTCTATATAAACACCCATAGCTGTCATCGATGCGGGTGCACGAGCACCCAGACCGGACGAGCCAGCTACAGAGCCCTCAGCGAACGGGCCTCCGGGCGTGCTCTCGAAAGGTGCAGTGACGGAGCCCGATCGCTCGAGATACTATGCGCCGTCCTCCATTGCAACGGCGAGATCGGTCGCCCTCGACGGCGATGCCGAGATACTCGTCCCACCACCACCGCCAGAGTGCCAAACACAGGTGAACTTTGCCTACGATTTTTGCTGCATGATACTAGACAGCCGCATAGGCAGAGAAACTGGCCAATGGATGTATGTTGCGAGCCTCGGCTCAGGAAAACCTTGACGATTTCATCTAATCCAAGTCTTGCCGCAAGATGAATGGGGAGCTCACCGTCAGAGTTTGATGCAATGAGGGACGGCTCTAACTTGACTAGGTCCTCGATGATAGCCAAACGGCCTTGGCAGCCTGCTTGTCCGTCATCCTTCAATGCTTTGTGGATGGGAAGTTGTGAGAACTCGTCGGTTATAGACGTTTCGATTCCTACTCGACATAGCGACAAGAAGATTCCGTGTTCGCCCCTTTCGATCGCCTTAAAGAGGCCTTCTTGAAGTGCCACAGTGGGGTCGTAATCCAACAAAAGATCGACAATTCTTGAGCTGCCTTTGCTCACCGCAATGCTGAAGCTTTTTCGATCCACTTTGACTCCGCTGTTCAAGAACAACTCTGCTATTTCTCGCCAATTACGCTCCACCGCAAGATAGAACGTTTCTTGAAGTGGTTCCGACAATCCTTGGGTCACGGGGGATTCCACAACCTTCTCCAGGAATGTCTTAACTTTCGAAGTTAGTCCTAGTTTAACAGCCCCTCTCAAATCTTTCAATATCTGCTTCTTCTCGGCGGATGTCATTGAATGAACCGACTTCTGCTCAGCTAGAAGTTTGGTGCCGTCATCTTGCGTGTTGCGGAAACATGCTGCCAACTTCTTGAATGCGTCCCGGTCAGAGTCAGACAAACTTCTTGTCGTGGTGCTGTTGGCTAAAGCACCGACCCCTGGCCTAGGCCGCATCGTATTCTCTGCCGTTGCATCAATTAATTGCTGAGCATGCTTAATTGCGCCTCGTGAGACTTTCGCTCCGCGGTTGAGAAGCAGACTAACAAAGTCCGAGTATTCGTCCGTAATTTCTAGTGAAATAGATACCATATCGAAGTCAGGGAATGCCAGCGATTGGAAATTGAAATCAACCTCATTCTCGATCAGAACTTTGACAGTTCGAAGCCTCGTTGCTGATCTCCACGACTTATCTCGAGTGAGCATACAATAGTAATCGAACATACTCGCACCATGTCGCATAAGAAGACTTTCAGCCAGATATTCTCGAAGTGTTCCCAAGCACATAGCGCATTTAGCCGGGTCGTAGGAATGTGGGGCCTCCCACTTCTCTGATTCGATTGAGTTTTTGGCATTCGAAGGTCCATGAGGAAGAAGGCCTCTTCCCAAAAACGCGCAGTGAATAGGAGTACCGATCTCGCTATCTAGATTGGGCAAGAAACTTTGCATCAAGAACTCTGCCACCTCAGGTAACGCTAGTAGTGATGCCCAGTGGAGTGGACTTGCTTCCAAGCAAGTTTTGTAATTCTTGTTATCCAGATCGATTTCTTCCTCACTCCCAAAAACCATCAGACACTGATTCCAGAACCTGAACTGCGCAGTCACAGTAGGACTGAAAAAAATCTGAACAACTCTCTTCACGGGTTCTACCGTGAAATTTCCTTCTGCGTAAGAATCCCACCATAGCGCAGCATGTCGGATGAAGGGCCGCTTGGTTACGAGATTGTGAAACTCAACCAATGTCTTAGCAGGACCTCTGTATGATCGGAAGTTGAGATATGTTAAACAGGTTTGGGCGAGTAGGGTACGGCTCCAATCTTCTTTGATCTGGTATCGGTGAACCTCAGGCGGTGACTTAGTACTGATTTCCAGGAGGTACTGCTTGACACTGAAATGTGCCAGCTCCAACGCTCCTTCAACAGACTGGCTCTTCTTTACTAGACTGCTACAGCATTCTAGTAGTGTATCTTCTTGAACTTTCCCTTCTTCGTCAAGATCATTGTCTCCATCTGCCACTGCAAGAGCTTCTAGAAGCGCCTCCATAGGCAATGGTTCTGTGGCAGAAATGATCCACTGAAGTGTTTTGTGAACAATTTCTACATGCATCTCATCGACAGCCATTAGGATCCTATCATATGTCTGTGGCAAACCTTGGGGAAGTTTCCCTAGGGCGTTGCGTTTAGCCTTGTCCGATGTGAGCTTGCATAGGTGGTCGATCTGGCAAGAGACCCAGCGAAACCTGATCGTTTTTATAAGCTTGACGCATCCCGATTACACTTAGAAAAGGAGCAACTTACATTCCCTGAGCATTTTCAATTAGTCCGTCCACAATCTCGTCTTTCAGTAAACGATCACTGAACCTCAAGGTCCCTTTGTTCATTCGGTGGTGAATCTCTGATGACACGTACAATTGCAAGTCTTTCTCTTCAGCTTTGATGATTTGCTTCTCAAAATTTTCGAACTCTGTTTCGATGTCTGGCAACGTCGGGCTAACAAGTAGCAGTTTGACGCATGTTGAATCTTCCTTTTCGAGCGAATCCATAGATGTGGTATCTAGAAACAACTCTATATCCGCTCCCTTTTCAGTTCCACCATCCGTCAATAGGGAAGTGTTTTCTAACACTGTGGCAATTGCGGTCCTGCTGCTCGTTCCAGTGCCTGGTGTGTTTAGCTGCGCAGGTTGGTCGGATTCCAGTTCCGAAGCGTTAGATGGTCCACCTCCTGGCAAGCGACATGTACCCAAGCTCTTTAGCAATTCAATTGTTTCGACGCGACCTTCCTCGATCTCATCCAGCCCATCAATAACTATCATCACTTCACCATCAAATTTTCGAGCCATCTGTCTGAGCAGTTGCGATAGGTCCTCTGTGTTGCATGGCTTGGTCGAAATTCCTAGAGGGTCGTGCTGACGGTAGAAATCTTCGAGATCGTACAAGCATTCTCTGTTCTGCTGTGCAAGTTGCCTAATGAGCGATCCAATGATATTCCATGCACTCTTTGTTTTCTCCTCTCTGAAATCGCAGTAAAAATATGCAAGTGCTAGTAAGATTAGCACAATTAGTAAGTCAATAAGGGAGTGAAACACACCATCGTGATTTATTCGAACTGAGCTGTCTTGAATCTGGGCTTCAATATGCTGGATTATAGTCGACCTAACAAGCATCAGCATCAGACCTTTTGAAGCGGACTCCCGGCTTACGTCAAAACCGTTTTCCCAGAACCCGCTATTCGATCTTGATATTAGCAGGAGCCCGGCCAAGGGAATTTCAAGAACGTCAAAAGTACACATACGGATACCATGCACCCAAAGCTTTGCTCCTTTGGTATTCCACCAACGGGTGAACTTAGAGCCCTCAAGAAACCATGTACCGGTTTGCTGTTTGAGGTTACTACGCAGAGTAACACCATTTTCTTGCAGTTTCTGATGGTTAATATTGCCGAGCCATTTGAAGATCTTTTGATGCTCTTCTGCTGTTCCAAGGTTAGCCTGATGGAAGTAGCTGAAGGGAACAAGGTAACGAGTTTGGCTTACACAGAAACTTATCCGCGACAATACCATGTAATGCTCTCACATCAGCTGTCTGCCTCTTGCCAGACTCAAATGAATTCAACCTAGAGACTTTAGTCAGTCATTTATTGAATAAAGATTAATTGACACACCAAGTCTCTGTGCTAAAAGCTAGACTGAGCGTTGTCTTTTGTCTCTCGAGGGATCTCGTAAGATCCTCCGTTTTCGTCATATCGAACGGCCATTTCAGATGCCGTTTGAACTTGCCAATCGAAGACTTGTGTAGCTCAGGGTCCACGAGGATGTCTCGGATTTCTTTAACAAGTTTCAAGCAAACATCGAGTTGCTTTCCCACATTAGTTTGGATGTGAAAATTATCCTCGGACATCAATTTGAGAGTATGTTGAATGCCGGTCAAGACCCAAAGCAAGCTCTGCCCCTCGGCAAAGAAACGGCGGATGCTTTGATCAGCATTCCTTGCTTCAGTAATATATTTGTACGTGCTGGTAACGACGGTATCTGTAAACCCAGCAATCCCAGCAATGTGAGCAACAAGTGAAAGAGGATCCATAATTCAAGTGCAAGAGACAGTCATTGGCATGGTTTGGAAATCCTAAACGCTCGTCGCATGATCAAGGGCTGTGGAAGAAATTCGATTATGAAGCTCATGTAGAGATATGCTGTAGACGCACGGAAGGAATTGTTGGGCCTCTTTGCAAGCCATATGTTGGTAAAGCACTTTCATTCCGTGAAAAGCAAGTTTGGTCGTGCCTAGATGAGGTCATGGCTCGCGTTTCTGAGACAGTCCTCTACCGCTAGTTATTGCCATGCCCCACGACTAGGCATACTGCGAGGCACCGGCGGTGGGATGCGCATGACACATCGAGAACGAATGAGGCCGACACTGCTGTAGTCCAGTAGAATTTGTTTCCGGCGGGATAACAAGGCTGTTGTTGTATCGGCTGCCAGCACAGCAGCTTCCCCGTGCCGCGATTTCAATGTAGTCTAGGGAGGAGTGTGGCACGGCAGAGAAGGGAAAAATAAAGAAACCCTGAAAAAAGGCATCTTATTTCAATGTACTTCTGGAGCATTTCGGGCTGTTTTTGAATTAATTTAACAGCGGGGAAATCTTCGAGAGAAATGTAAAATCATGTCGATTCCAAAAGTTGCCTTGGATTTGCTTTTATACATGAGCAACCGTTGGGATTCGGGGTACTTTCTCAGCGGAGTCACTCTGCATAGATGCGTTGGCTGTTTCAACTGAGCCTATTTCACGAGGCTACAGACGCTCTAGAAGGGATAGTAAGGCTGTTTGAGAGGCTGTCCCTCGCAAACATAAGTATCGAATTGAGTACGGTCCTCACCTTCGCCCGCCTTGTAAGAGCTGGGCTGGTGCATCTTCAAAGAATTCCGTTCGCACAAGCCACTGGTGCGGGCATCAGCGATGGATTGGTCTAACTCTGCCGGGTGCCTCCACGGGGTGCCTAATTGAGCGTACATTTCGATCCTGCGCCAACTATGACTTCCAGAATTCCTGTGGTAGGCCCGCAGGCCTTGCGCGCTTACAGCGACATACGCGACACAGAGATGATGTCCTTGCCGCGAGACAACCGCTCAGGCTGAGGTCGACAGCTCAACCAGACCTCTTCTCCGAAATCTTCATCTCACTTCGTATCTATGCCAACTCACCGCTAAAGGACTACCGAGAACCCTCTCTCTTACATTCCTGGAACCTAGTCGAATTATGCGCCTGCTACAATACAACAACGATGGCGAGTTCAGCCTGACCCAGTTCTTTGACGATATTCCCATTCCCCAATATGCTATACTCTCTCACAGATGGGGATCGCAGGAGGTCACCTTCCAGGACATGATAGAGGGGAAAGGAACGAGCAAGGCGGGGTTTGGCAAGATCCGATTCTGCGGAGAGCAGGCTAGACGCGATGGCTGGCAGTACTTCTGGGTTGACACATGCTGTATCGACAAGTCGAGCAGTGCTGAGCTCTCTGAAGCTATCAACTCTATGTTCAGTTGGTATAAGAACTCAGCTGTCTGCTACGTCTTCATGGATGATGTCATTGAGCATAAGGATCTTGTTAGAAGCAAGTGGTTCACTAGAGGCTGGACTCTCCAGGAGCTCATTGCACCTTCTGATGTAGTGTTCTACAATTCCCTTTCGAACCCTCTAGGAACAAAGGAAACACTTCAAGATGTTATTACATCAATCACAGGAATCCATTCAAAGTTCCTCCTAGGTGCAGACCTCGAAACTGCAAGCATTGCTAAGAAGATGTCCTGGGCGGCAAAGCGCAC